>Ga0114922_10000090_pt1 | contig 76717 bp, 63 predicted proteins | sample AartaG_FD_100975 | JGI IMG/M metagenome (GOLD analysis project Ga0114922, IMG submission 100975) | Deep subsurface microbial communities from Aarhus Bay to uncover new lineages of life (NeLLi) - Aarhus_00045 metaG | ecosystem: Environmental > Aquatic > Marine > Oceanic > Sediment | place...
ACAGCATCCAGCGGGAGATTCGAGATCTGGCCGATGTTGGGCCAGTTGGCGACGAAGGTGGTCGGTCGGCCTGTCGCCATCGCGACGATGATGGGAACAATCGGCTCATCGCCCCGCGTGAGCCCGGGCAAGCCCTCCCCATCGGGCATCTTCAGCCACCTCTCCCGAGCATCCGCCATCTTCTTCAGCCGATCCTTGACTGTCACCATCTGATCCAGGAAGCCGTTGTCCCTCCGAAAAACACTATTCGGGCGTTCTGGCGCACTTGCTTCCGTCCAGGGTCGCCAGTATCCTGCGCGCCGTGAGCGCACTCTGGCGAGCGGATGAGTCTTTGGACAGTAGGCGGCATGAATGGGACAGAGGGACCTCGAAGGATAGACGGTACTGGAAGAACCGCAGAAGCAACGAGACCTTGAGGGCAAGAGGTGAATCGTGCCGGACTGCATTCTAGCTGTTGATCAAGGCACCACGGGGACGACCGCGCTGGTGTTGGATGCGGAGGGTCGGCTCAGAGGAAGAGGCTATGTCGCCATCTCGCAGCACTACCCCCGCCCGGCTTGGGTGGAGCACGACCCCGTGGAGTTGTGGCAGTCAGTCCGGGTGGCGGCCGGGCGAGCAATCGAATCGAGCAACATCACTTCCGGTGAGCTGCTGGCCCTGGGCATCACGAATCAGCGGGAGACTACCCTATTGTGGGAGAGGGCAAGTGGGCGACCGGTGTCTCCGGCCGTGGTGTGGCAGTGTCGGCGAACCGCGCGCCTCTGCCAAGCACTGCGCGCCCAAGGGCTGGAGGAGATGGCACGCGAACACACGGGCCTCTTGTTGGACCCCTACTTCAGCGGTCCCAAGGTGAGATGGCTGTTGGACGCCGATCCCGAGCTCCGCGCTAGGGCAGAGCGAGGGGAGCTTGCCTTCGGCACCGTGGACTCTTGGCTGGTATACAACCTGACCGGCGGGAAAACCCACGTGACGGATGCATCCAACGCTTCGCGTACACTAATGCTCAACTTAGACAAGGTAGCGTGGGATCGAGAGATGTTGTCCGCGCTGAATGTGCCGGAGGAGCTGCTGCCTCGGGTGGTGGCGTCCAGCGGAGTCATGGGCGAAGCCGTGGCTCAGGACCCCTTCCCGTCTGGGTTGCCCATCTCTGGGCTGGCCGGGGATCAGCAAGCGGCTCTGTTCGGGCAAGGGTGCTTCGCTCCTGGGTTGGCCAAGAACACCTATGGCACAGGCTGCTTTCTTCTGGTCCAGGCGGGTGAGACGCGTCCTCATCCCCCCAAGGGAATCTTGGCCACGATCGCCTGGCAGATCGGTGGTAGTACGAGCTATGCACTGGAGGGCAGTGTGTTCGTTGCCGGTGCCGCGGTGCAGTGGCTACGCGATGAGCTGGGAATCATCGAGAGTGCTGCTGAGTCCGAGTCCCTGGCTCGCTCGGTTCCCGATACGGGCGGGGTGATGGTGGTGCCGGCTTTCGTAGGACTGGGGGCCCCTTACTGGGAACCTGACGTGCGGGGCACTGTGGTAGGGTTAACGCGCGGCACCTCCCGGGGGCATCTGACGCGGGCCGTGTTGGAGGCTATCGCCCATCAGGTTGCGGACGTGCTGGAGGCAATGGCAGAGGGTGAGGGTTCGAAGGTACGCGAATTGCGAGTGGACGGCGGGGCCGCGGGGAACAGCTTGCTGATGCAGTTCCAGTCAGATCTGCTCGGTCTCCCCGTCACACGTCCGAGACTGCTCGAGACTACGGCCGTCGGAGCCGCCTTCCTTGCCGGGTTGGGGATCGGGTTATACCGGTCGGCCGAGGAACTGATCGACCGGCAACAGCCTGAGCGAGTCTTCCTCCCCAGTGCGGCCCCTGAACAGCGCCTCCGATGGCGAGATGAATGGCGACGAGCTGTGGCATGCGCCAGCGCATGGAGGACAGGTGCATCGGCAGGGGAGAGGACCCCGGGTGGCGGGAGTCATAGTCACTGAGGCAGGCGGGCGGGGTGGACGATGTCACTGCCCACACTTGACGGGTGCGATAGGTTCTGGAATGCTACGCGGGCGCCGCGCCGGCCGCTCCCCTACCAAGAAACTTCCCCGCCCCTCTTGACAGGGGGCGACTCTGTGGTAAAGTAATAATATATCTATATAAGATAGCCCATGGAGGCAGCGATGCGGAGGCAATCGGAGCGGAAGCTGGGGGATCTAGAGCTGCAGATCCTCAACGTGCTGTGGGAGCGCGGCCCGTCCACCGTCCGCCAGGTGCTGGAGGCGCTGACGGTGGAGCCGAAGCCCACCTACATGACGGTGCTGATCATGATGCGGCTGATGCACGAGAAGGACTACCTGACCCGCGAGGAAGAGAGGCGCGCCCACGTCTACCAGGTGCGGCTGCGGGAGCGCTCGGTGAAGCGGGGGCTGGTGCGAGACTTCGTCAGAGACGCCTTCCGGGGCTCGCCCGAGGCGCTCGTGGTCCGGCTGCTGGATGACCCGAGCCTGACGGAGGAAGAGCTGACCCGCATCCGGGAGCTGCTCGACGGGAAGCGAGAGAGGTGATTGCGATGACCACCGTCAATGGCTTTGCCGACGCCTGGGGTCCGCTGGCGCTGACGATCACCTGGCAGTTGGCCGTGTTGGCGGTGCTGGTGTGGGCCTGTGAGTGGGCGCTGCGGCTGCGGCAGGCGCGGGTCAGGTACACGCTCTGGTGGTGCGTGCTGGCGGTGCCGCTGGTGCTGGCCCCGGCGCGGCTGGCGCTGGAGCGCCGCGACGCGCTGGTGGCGGTGCCTGCCCCCCAGCCGGTGGTGCGGGCGGTGGCGCTCACGCAGTCGCTCGATCCGCTGCCGGCGCTGCGGCAGGTGCCGCCGAGACCGGCGGCCGCGCCGAGCGTTGAACCGGGGCCGACCGCGGCCCCGCAACCTGCCTTCTCCCGAGGTCTCGAGCTTTCCTGGCCGGCGCTGCTGATGGTGGCTTGGCTGTTGGGGTGTGGCGCGGTGGCGGCGCGGATGGCGCTGGGACACCGCTCCCTCTTGCGGATGATCGCGGCGAGCGGGGCGGTGACAGATGCGGACGCGCTGGAGGCTGTCGAGTCGCTTCGCCATGAGGCAGGGGTGAGGCGTGAGGTGGCGCTCCGGGCGACGCAGGCGGTGGGCGCGCCACTGCTGTACGGCATCAGGCGACCGGTGATCCTAATGCCGGAGGAGTGGCTGGAGTCGCTGTCGCGGGAGGACCTGCGCGTCATGCTTGCCCACGAGATGGCGCATGTCAAGCGCAGCGACTTCCTCGGCAATCTGCTCCAGCGAATTGCGGAGCTGCCGCTCTTCTTCCATCCGGCCACCTGGCTGGCTGGCCGGCGGATTGCGCTGGCGAGGGAAGAGCTCTGCGACGCCGCGGCGCTGAGGCCCGGCATCGATCCGAAGAGCTACGCGCTCTCGCTGCTGGCGGCGGCGGAGAAGACCCATGCCAGATTCGCGCTGGCGTCGGTGGGAGTGGCGGAAGGCAAGTTCACACTATTGCGGAGAGTGGAGGCGATCATGCGAACGGGTGGCATGAAACGGACTAACCGATACCTGGCGGCCGGTCTCGCGCTGGTGCTGCTGGCGGCGGCGGCGGCGCTGGGAATGGCCGAAGGTGCTGTTTTCGGCCTGCACGGGCGGACACCCCGCCGGGCCGGGGGTGTTCGTCGCCGATTCCGATCTCAGCAATCCCATCCGGCTGACTTCTGCGGTGCCCGGCCTGCCGAATGCGGAGGGTAGCCCGGGAAGCGCTTCCGGGTGTGACATCGGCGCCTGGTCGCCGGACGGAACGCGGGTGGCCGTGAGTCGCAACATGTTCCTGTACATGCTCGATCTGCGGGCGCTCATTGAGCATCCCGGACAGGAGCCTGTCCCGCTGAAGAACGAGGCGGGCGATCTGATCAGCGGGGGCAACCCCTGCTGGTCGCCGGACGGGAGGCGCATCGCCTTCCACGACGGTGAGGGTGTGGCGATCGTCAACCCGGACGGCAGCGGATACCGACTTGTGGCGGCGGTCGGGATCAGGCCGAGGGAGCCAGAGTGGTCTCCCGACGGGGGCGCCATCGTCTTCCGCTCCGGCATGGAACCGAACTCCCATCTCTTCCTGATCACGAACATCGATGGAGGGGGCGAGCCGGAGGTGCTCCAGCTGACCGGTGATGCCGACTGGCGGGAGTGCTGGCCGCACTGGTCTCCGGACGGCCGGATGATCGTCTTCACCCGGACGCAGGCCGGAGATTCGAGGCAGTCCGGCGACGTATGGGTGATGGACGTGGCGACCGGGGCGGAGCGGCGCCTCACTGACACGCCGTCCAGGCGCGAGCGGGCTCTCGGGTGGTCGCCGTTCGACGGGAAGCTCTACTACGAAGAGTCGGGTGATAGCCCGGGGAGTGAGCGATTGCTAGTGCGCATGGAGGCGGACGGGAGCGGTATCGAGTGGTTCCAGAGAGCGGTGATGCCCGTGGGCCGGCTGAGCTGGGCGCGGGCCGGGGCCTGGATCGAGGGCGTCAACGCGCTGCCCGGCGAGCGGGTGGTGGCGAAGCTCGGGGTGCAAGACGCAGAGGCGCTGGTGGAGGCCGGGGCAGACATCTTCTACACCGGTGGCTCTGACACCGTCGAGCCCCTCGGCGTCGGTAGGGGCAGCTCGATCCTGGACTGGGTGATGCGGCAGCCCCAGGCCGGTGATGGCGTAGTGTCGGTGGAGGCACATGTCACGGATCCAGATGGCCAGGCCGTCAGCGGCCCGGCCCATCTCTTCGAGCTTGAATTCGGCAACAGATCGGCGGCCCAGCCCGACGACCTACAGGTGCTCGGCTTCGAGGGCCTGCATCTGGAAGACCGGTGGGGCGGACAGGCAGAGGGCCCGGCGCTGGCCGGCGGGGTGCGCACGATTCCGTTTGCGGCTCTGGAGCTTATGGTCAGTAACAAGTGGGTGTACGGTGACGGCGATGTCGCGCTCTGGGTGACGGTTAGGGCGCTGGACCGAAACGGCGAGGTGATGGCCGATTGCGAGAATCCGATCCGCCTCGGAACCTACCTCTTCGAGGCGGAGAAGTACTGGGCCGAGCAGAACGAGGTGACCCCGGCCAGGCCCGACACGGTGACGCTGCGTCGCGGCGCGTGGTCGGGCCGCGTGATCGTCCCCCAGCCCCAGCCGGGCGCGCCGTTGATCGCCTACTGGGGAGACATCGCCGCCTACAGCGATCCGCTCACGCCAAAACAGGAGGGGCGAGATGAGTCCGTCGCAGCTCGCGGCAGTGGCGGTGGCAGAGGCGGCGGGCAAGTCGCCTGGCTGGCCGAACCCACGCGCACCGAGGCGCTCGAAGTACTCAGCAACATGAGGCAGATCGGGCTCGCGGTGCATATGTTCCTCGCGGAGCATGACGAGGTGTTGCCGGGCACCAACGAGATCGAGAAGCTGAGGGACATCCTGCGGGACTACGTGAGGAGCCAGTCCGTGTTCATGCGGCCCGGGACCGACGAGGTGGTGGTGGAGTTCAAGTTCGAGCCGGGCACAAAGGCGACGTCGGTGGAGAGGCCGTCCGAGAGCGTGCTCGCGGTCGTGGACTACCACCCCGACTGGCGCGCCTTGGCCTACCTGGACGGGCACGGTAGACTCGATCCGAAGGGCGACGTGGTGGCCCGGTACCGGGAGGCTCGTGAGGGTGGCGCGGCGGCGTTCCAGCAGCAGTTCGTCTTCCCCGCGGAGGCGCGGCGAGTGCGCAACAACATGCAGCGCCTGGCGCTGGCGATGCGGCGCTACTTGAACGACCACGATGGCATCTTCCCCCGTGGGCGGGACGCGGACCAACTGGTCGAGGCGCTCGGGCCATACGTCACCCCCGATCAGATCCTCGTCCATGCGGCGAGTGGCGATCCACTCACCGTGCGATATCTGCTTCCGTCGGGCGCGGCGATACCGCCGGCCGAAGCGCCGGAAACCGCCTTCGCTGAGGCCGAATACGCCGGCGCTCGCGGCGTCCGGGTTGTCGCCTATGCCGATGGACACATGGAGATCAAGCGCGAGGACGATTCAGCCGGCGGCGGTGGTGGGGGCTGGGGGCTCGTCGGCATGGTGATGAACATGGAGCAGTTCGCACTGGTGATGCGCGACTATTTGGCCGACCACGACGACAAGGCGCCACCGGCGGGCGACATCCGGACCGCGCTGAAGGCGCTCGCTCCCTATCTCGAACCGAAGCTGCTCTTCCTGCGGCCGGGCACACGCGATGAAGTGGTGCAGTACGTGATGGAGCCCGGAACGAGATGGAGCGACCTGTCAGGCCGGGCGGCGCCCGACAGGCGGGTGTTCCTCGCCGACTTCGGCTATGAGTTCCTCCTCGTCGTAGGCGCAGATATGGTGGCTCGCATCGAACTCAAGCAAGGCGCGGCCGCCCCGTAGTCCTCGGATAGAGTGTCGGTGTCCCATCGCTACTTAACAAGGGCAGCCAGTTCGGTTCTGTCCGGGTTGAGTCTGGCTACAGGCGCCGAGGGTGCCAGAATCAGCTTGGGTGGGCCTCGAGTGCTCCTTCTGACGCCAATCCCATCCGTTTCAAGATCGCCCAACAACGACCGGCGGTCTCACAGTCGCTTAACAACGAACTCTTGTCCTACTGTTCCGCTGCAACGTGCAGGTCGTAGATCTCCGGCGCGGACAGGGCGCGGTTGTAGATGCGGACATCATCGATGATGCCCTTGAACCAGTTGGGAGATACAGCTCCCGCCGACCGGCCGATCAGCACCGGAGTATCGTTCAGAAGACGCGGCCCCACATTCGTCTTCTCTAGCTTCAGTTGACCGTCCAGGTAGAGCCTCAGCACCGCTCCCTCCCCCGTCAGCGCTATGTGATGGAACCGGTTGAGGCTAATCGTCCCGGTACTCCCGCCTGTCCAGATGCCGCTCACCGTGCGCTGCGAGTAGCTCACACTACCGTAGCTGACCCCTTCCCACTTCGTCAGATCCACCGTGAAGTTACCGCCGTTCTCGCCCTTGGAGATGACCGTGTACTTGCCCGCACTCATCGGACGCGGCGGCGCCGGCAAGGTGCTGATCTTCACGTGCATAGCGATCGTGAAGTTGGGCAGATCGAAGTTGCGCTCGTTCGCCAGCTCTATGTAGTCGTTCACCCCATCGAAGCGGTAGGCGCAGTCGGCGTGCCCGAACCTGTCGGCCGTCAAGCTCGCGCCGATGACCATGCCGTGATTGCCGTTCCCACTCACATCATTGGCGTTCCCTCGCAGCGGCAGGTGAGCCACGAGATATCGCGGCGTCGGAACCTCCCTCTTCAATGCCGGAAGCCGTGGGGTCCTCAGGGTGGGAATCCGCGTCTGCTCTGCCTTGGCCCACAGGGCGACCTCACTCAAGCACAGCACGACCCCGGCGGTCGCCAGCCACACCAGCGGCCTGCCTATCCTGCGAGGCCCGCGGCCTTCGTAGTCCCCTCTCGGCGCCGCAGTAGGCCTTGGCCCAGCAGCGCCTCCTAAGCTGAGCTTCATCGAGCATCACCACCTCTCTCGCAGCCCAAGCTCGCGGTCTCCCGACCAACTCACGCTATGGCAGTCACCCCGCCGCAGCGCGTCATCGTCACCTGGCCGGCCCCATCGCCGGCCGGCGCGGGCCTGCCGGACCGGCTGCCGCCTCGGTTGTTCCACTATATCCTTGTCAAGTGCCCGTGACACCGGCTTGACTGGGCCGGTACCGCTCCTTCTGATGCTAATCCCATTGGTCTCACGGTCGCTTGACAACGACGAACGGCCACGGAGATGGTGGAGGCGCCGCCCTGAGGCGAGATGCTGCAGTCCACGCTACTTGAGGTGCGGCGCCTGCCAGCTCTCCTCGGTGTAGCCGTGCAGCTCCACGCGGTTGCCGTCGGGGTCCACGACCCAGGCCTGCCAGCTGTGGTCCATACCAACCTTGACGTCGGTCACCTCCCCGCCCCGCGCTCGAAGGGCCTCCACGGTCTGCTCGAAGTCATCCACTTCCAGACAGAAGTGCTGGTAGGATTGCTGCGGGGTGCGCTCGGCGAGGCCGCCCTGGAACAGCTCGACGAAGGTACGGCCTCCGACGTGCAGGTAGATGCCGTAGCGTTCTCCTTGCTCGTTCGTGAAGTCGAAGGCCGGGGTGAAACCCAGCACCTCGGTGTAGAACTTGATGGACGCCTCCAGATCGCTCACGACGAAGCACACATGCGCCAATCCCGTAATCACACTCTTCCTCCAACGGCCGCCGCGCTGCCGGGCGAGATGGCTCTTCTTGCCGCAGCGCGCGGCTCGATTCCTGCCCGCGGGTGGGGATGTCCGCGCGGAAGGAGCGAGGCGCGCGGTCTCGGGCGTTACACTAGAGGTCATTTCCGGGCATGGCTGAAACCATGGGTAGGTGTCGAGGACCCGTGAAACCGCTTTGAGGGCACTTTGGGGTACGTATGAGTTTCTGGACACCACGGGTTCTACGGCGAAGTAACGGCGGCACCGGGGCGCCTCAGCCTTCGGTCTCCTGCCGATCTAACATCCTGCGCATAACTTCGATCAAACGTGCCGAGTCTTCCTCGGCCATGCCCTGGGCAATCGCCATGTTGAAGTAGTGGGAGGCAGCGGTGGCGACCAAGAGGGGCAGGTTGTGGCGGCGTCCCGAGGTGACAACAATGTTCACATCCTTCCAGAGCTGACCCATGCTGGCGGGCGAAGCCGTGTCCTCCAGTATTGCCCTCGAGAGAAGGCGGAAGTAGTCGTTGCCACCAATGCCGCTTCCCACTACTTCGCAGACCAGTTCGGGGTCCACGCCGCTTTTCTCGGCGAGGGTGATCAACTCGATGGTAGCTGCATGGATCGCCGTTACCAGAAGCTGGTTGCAGTGCTTGACGGCCTGGCCCATACCGGGCTGGTTTCCCACCATAGTAATCTCGCCGACCACCTCTAAGATCGGCCGGACAGTCTCCAACACCTCCGGCGAGGCCGCCGCGATGAGTGTCAGAGTCCCAACCGCGATCCTGGCAGGTCCCCCCGTGAACGGGCTGTCCACAAACCTGACTTGTTTCTCCGCGCATTCATCGGCCAGGTGTTGGAGGGTCTCGCGGTTGATCGTACTCATACAGATCACAGTCGATTCCGTGGTGGCTCCATCCAGAATGCCCCTCCGGCCGGCTACCACTTCTATCACCTGCTTGTCGTTCAGCACCAGAACGAGGACTGTTTCCGCTTCGGCCGCCGCCTGAGCTGCGCTCGCCACAGCGATCCCGCCCTTGCCCTCGAATCGTGAAAGCACTTCCGTCAAGAGGTCATACCCAAATACCTGGTAGCCGCTTTGGAGGTACTTCTCGGCCGCAGGCATTCCGCATCGCCCCAGACCTATGATGCCTATCCTCTTCATCCCGCCTCTCCAATCCACTCCAGGTACTCACGCACCCCTCTTTCGAGGTCGTACTCAGGCGCGAATCCGAGTTCTTCACGCAGCCTGCTGCTGTCCAGGCTGGGACCCCGGGGCATGATCTTGCCAGGACCGATACTCGCCTCGACCCGCTTTCCGGCGATGCGGCTCACGTCTTCTATCAACTCCGGCAGTTTGTGGAACACACCGCTGGTTGCGTTGTACTGACGATGTTTCAGGGTCGGCGCATCGAACACCATCAGGATTGCCCGAGCAATGTCCTTTACATAGGTGAAGTCTATCGCCTGGTCGGAGCCGGCTGGCAGCTCAACTCTTGTCCTTCCCTCCAGGCAGCCGAAGACTGCGTTGTACAGGGGATACAGCTCCGACGGCAACCTTCCCGGCCCATAGGCGAAGTAGACTCGCACTGCCCTGAAATCGATGCCGAACTCGTTGGCGTACTGAAGCCCGAAGAACTCCGCGCTTGCCTTGGCCGCGCCGTATAGATCGCCTGGCGCCATGGGATCGCTCTCCGAAGGGATATCGTCTCTGGGGCCGTAGACGGCGCCGGAGCTTACGTACACGAACCGGTCAACACCGAAGATGCGAGCGGCCTCAAGCATATCCACAGTTCCCATCGTGTTGATTCGGATATGGTAGTGAGGTTTGGCTGCGAAGTAAGGCCCGCCCATCAAGCCGCCAACGTGGATGATCCCTTCGATCCGCCCTTCGCGCTCCTTGAAGATGCGACAGACTGAGGCATAGTCCAGCAAGTCGGCGGATTCGAACTCAATGTGATCCCCGAGGCACTCCAGATAGCTCAGCCGACGCCTAAGACGGTCAGCGACAATGACGTTCCTCTCTTGGCTGGCTATCTCATGGCACACCCAGGAGCCGATGTGACCGAATCCTCCTGTCAGCAAGATAGCGATGGTCTTGACTCCTTCTGCGCTGCGTCAGGATGCTCTCGACAGTTCAGCCTTTGAAGTCATTCAGCCAGGCCAGGTCCGGATCATCGGTCCAGGCGGCGTCGCCTTTGCGCCACCGCTCCCGGATGGCGAGCAGACTGAGTGTTCAATCAACTCGTCACTGCAACCACCCTTGCGCACGCTCCCTCACTGCCCAGGACTTTCAAGGGAAGGGCGCATATGGTCACTCTCTCCTGTTTGACAAGTTGGAGATTGCACAGGTACTCGATCATGTATATGCCCTTACGAAGCACGAGATGATGTGTGGGCAACTCATGAACTTGAGGATGCCTCTGTGGAATCTCCCTGATCGCGTAGTCCTGTGGGAAATCGTAGCCAACGGCCTTGACCGGCTGTTCCGCCAGCCAGGCGGCGGCTTGCTCGTGCAGGTATGGCGCCTCCAGCCAGTATTCCCTGCTGGTCGGCTCCCTCTGCTGATCCCAGCATGTCTTCAGTATCAGAATGTCGCCCTTCTGTAAGTGGCCGCTGCGCGCCTCCAGCAGTTCCGGCCCGATCTCCTGATTGGCGGTTACTGGACTCAGGTCCACCACGGCGGCTGGACCGCACAGACTGTCAAGCGGCACCCGGTCGATGCTCTCACGACCGGGCTCAACGTGCAGCGGCGCGTCCACATGCGTGAAGGCATGCATGGCAATCCGCGCGGAGGTGGAGCGATAGGAATCGCCACGGTCGAAATCCCGCTCCACAGTGATCTCGATGGGCCAGCGCCATGTTGGTTGAACAGTCATACTGAGATCTATGATCTCCATGGCCCTCCTCACTTACGACTCTGACGTCCCAGCAGTCGGCGTCTGGCCCGCCAGGACTCTCAGTAGCTTGGCCGCTCTGTGCGGGTTGAAGATACCACACATGCAGGGCTTGAAGAGCTCTTCAGCACCTTCTTCAGGGCTGATGTCTCCTCTCTTGATCTCCTCAACAACCTTGTTGATCAAGCCAACCGTGACCATCCCGTGGCCGCACATGGTGTTCACTTCCAGCACCGGCTCCGGCGGCAGCTCATCGATACGGCCCCACCGCCCCATAGATTGATTGATGGTGTGCTTCTCGAGACCGGCCTCCCGGCAGCACTTCTCCACCTTGTCGAAGAGCCCTGAGACCACAACTGAGAGTCCCAGGTTCTCCTGCTTCAATGCCTCGAGCATGAAGAGCAGGGACTTCTCATCTTTGAACACGGCGTGGATAACAGCGCGATCCTCCACGTTGGACATCACCTTCTCCACGCCGCCTTGGCGGTATTCGTTTCCGGAGCGGCAATCGCCGATCTTGATGGCGTCGTTCTCGAGAGCCAACTCGAAGAACCTGCGTAGCTTGGGCGCTGAGCCTTCGTGGTTTATGTCCTTTGACGGCATCATGAGCACCACAAAGTCCTCGGACAGCGACTGCTCCGACCCCGTACGATGCAGAGTATGTGTCATTTCCTCTTCCCTCTCCTATCCCGGGCGCCCAAGCCCCACATTGGTTTTCCCGTTGCGAGCGATCCAGAGCGCCGCCTCTTCCACATAGGGATCGGTGGGCACCGAGCCGTCCGGCGCGATCTTGGTGGCCAGGTCCAAGCTGAAGACCGTCTCGATCTTCCCGGAAACATCCTTCAGGATCTCGAATAGCTCAGGAAGCTGCTCGAGTTTCACCCCGAACTCGATAATGGCCGAAAGCACTTTCTCATTGAGGAGATCTTCCTTGAACTTGCCTGTTGAGGTGTCGGCCATCATGCTGGTCACCGGGTTGAGCGCCTCGAAGGTGACTCCCATCCCAGCGACGGCCTGAGCGATCTTCTCCACATCATAAAGGCGAGTCCCCAAGCAGGGACGCCCTACTTCGATGGCGACCCCGGCCTCACCCAGCCGGAAGCGGCCGGTCACCTCGTTGGTCTTCATCTCCTCAGTGCCCCGGCCCGAAATCTGCGACTCTTCAGCTATGGTCAGGACATCGCTCATTAGGCTCCGCACCGTGCGGGGGTAGACAAGTTCTTGCTGGTAGATGGCATCGCTGGGACAATGGGCACTGCGAAGGCAGTTCCCGCACTCGACGCACTCGTCAAGGTCAACCTCCGCGACATCGTTGTGCATAGTGATTGCCCCTACCGGGCAGTAAGGGATGCACCTACCGCATCCGACGCACGCCCCCTGGTCTATCTCCATCCCAACTCCTTTGAAGACGAGCGTATCCGTGTCTGCACATGTGTCGTCCGCAGAAACTCATCGGCCGCGCTGAAAGAGTACGGCCGCGCGATTCGACTCTCCTGCAGGTGAGTCCTGTTGCAGGTGTCGGCGGCCTGCGCCGGTCAGGCGTACCTGGGGCCAATGTGAGTGCTGTTCGAGCAGATGCTCGACGCGCGGTAGCTCTCTCCAGCCCGACATCAAGGGCCCTTGACTATCATAAGACGGGGACACCAGAGGGTACCAAGGATACATCCGGCAGTGAAGAGGAAAGTCGAAACGGTACTCATGAGAGACAGGATACCAGCTACTCACCGATGAAGGACAACACTCGGCAGTGCCCGGATAGAGTTTCTGGAGAGGACACCAATGAGAATCGCGAAGGTCGAGGAAGAAGAGGGCATCACCGTTCCCTCTCCATATGATCGAACCATCAAGGTGCTCTTTGCGCCCGACCGCCGGGGGGCGGCGGAGATGACGTTCTCGCACGTCACGATCCCGCCGGGTTGCGGCACTGACATGCACGAGCACGACCGGCCGGAGTTGATCTACATCATCTCCGGGAGAGCGCAGAGCACCTCCCCCGATGCCGCCGTGGCGCTGGGTCCTGGCACCGCGCTCTGGGTCGAGTCAGGGGAGATGCACAAACTGCAGAACACCGGCATTGACTCGCTGACATTCGTCACGGTTTTCGCACCCGCCTACCCGGCGGAAACGCTCTACGCGACATGCCTCGAACGCGCCGCCCAACAGCGCTAGCACGGCCCAATAGCGGCAGCGCCGCGCAACAACGTTAGCGCCGCCGGTCCCCATCGGAACTTGGCTGCGCGACCCCGAACAAGGAGAGTTGTGCCGATGTCCGATCAGGTACAGAGGATCGCGAAGTGCTACCGGCGTTTCTACACGAGCCAGCATTACGAAGACTGGGACCCTCGCATCTTCCAGCGATACGATATCTCGCAGTTCCTCCAACGCGTTGAAGCGCTGGACGCTGATGTGATCTATGTGACCGCTCGGACGCACAACGGACACTGGTTCTGCGATGTCGGCTGGGATGGAATGCACCGCGGCCTGAAGGGAGTCGACCAGCTCCGCGCGTTCCTGGACCACTTCCACGCGCGGGGGAAGCTGGTCGCCGCCTACTTCTCCACCGTCTATGACAAGAAGCTGTACGACGAGCACCCGGAGTGGCGTCAGGTGGACGCAGAGGGGAGGCCCGTGGCGGAGGAGGAGGGGAGTTGGGGGAAGATCCTCTGCCTCAATAGCCCCTACAAAGAGCACCTGATCGCGATGATGACGAGGCTCCTCGAGACACACGACATCGACGGCATGTTTATCGACATGACCTTCTTCCACGCCAATCCCTGCTACTGCGACAGTTGCACGCAGCTCTTTCGGGCCAGATACGGCGCGGCGCTTCCGCAGGAGGAAGACTGGGACGATCCGCTGTATCGGAAGTTCGTCCAGTTCAGGCTCGACACGAACCATCTCTTCGTCCGCGAGATCTGCCAGGCGATGAAGCGCGCGAACCCGGACGTCTCTCTCGGGGTGCAGCACCAGGTCCTCCGCGGGGGCGCGATTAGCGGGCAGACCATCGCCCTGGGGCGGGAGGCCGACTACCTTTACTCGGACATCTACTTCGGCGGCGGCTATCTGCACATGAGTGTGTGCACGAACATCGCCAGGGCCATCAGCCGCCAGACGCCCGAGATCGGCATCATGACCCGGCCCGGCTCCCATGCCGACGCGCCCAACATGAAGTCCTTGGACCACCTCCGCAGCGAGGCATTCACCGTGGTCGCCAACGGCGGCGGGGTGATGTTCTTCGATATCATGTTCCCGGACGGGACGGTGCAGCAGCCCATGTGGGACCGCATTGGCCGCGTCATGGGGGAGATACGGGAATGCGAGCCGTGGCTGGGGGGCACGCCGGTGAGGTCGGTGGCCGTGCTCTACTCGGAGGCGACGCGCATCTGGTACGGCCGGGACGACCGCGAGAATCGCTACGACAATCATCTCTTCGGGGCCTGCCGCGCGCTGATCGAGGAGCACATACCCCACGACATCATCGTGGACCTGGACAGAGACACGCTCCCCGGCTATCAGGTGCTGCTGGTGCCCAACGCTGTCTGCCTCTCTGCTGAGGAGGCGGAAGTGATCCGCGAGTTCGTGCGCGCTGGCGGCGGCCTCGTCTGCACTGGCAAGACGTCACTCTGGAACGAGCGGGGGGAGCCCTGCCGCGACTACCAGCTCAGCGATGTGCTGGGCGTCTCCTACGTCACAGACACCGGGGTATATTCCAAAGTCTACAGCCGCTTCGAGGTCGACGCGGCCATCGCCCGCCGTCTGCCCGCCGACGGTTATATCACCAGCCGCGGGCCGCTGGCCAAGGTCGATCTGGAGGGAGCGGAAGCCATCGCGCGCATCGTCTATCCGCTTACGGAGCCGTCTGCTGACAGATTCGTGAACATCATGACCAACCCGCCCGCCGTGCCGAGCGACTGGCCGGCCTGCACGCTCAATACCTTCGGGAAGGGCCGAGCAGTCTACTTCGCGGGAGGCATAGACCGGGACTATGTAGATCTCAGCTTCCCCGAGCTGAAGTGGGTGCTGTGCGACGCAGTCAGAGTCGCATCTGGCGTCCCGCTGAAAGTCGAACTCAAGGGCCCGGCGTCCGTTGAGCTGACTGCCTTCGAACGAGACGACGCTGGTCAACTGGTCGTCCATCTCGTCAACTGCCAGCCCGAGGTGGGAAGAGAGCTGGCTCACAGCCGACACGTCATCCAGGAGATCATCCCCGTCCATGATCTGGAGCTGACCGCCCGCGTTGACAGGCCCGTGCAGGCCGTGCATCTACAGCCGCTCAACACCCCGCTTACCTATGAGCAGGATGGCGATGAGGTGAAGGTGCACGTGGACAGGCTTGACTGCCACGCCATGGTCGTGTTCGACCTCGGCTGAACAGGAGGCACCTGTCCTCTCTAGAAACTCTGTCTAGGCATTCGGACGCGTCGTCCTGGTCCGTGATAGCACACGCTAAAGGGCTCTCCTTGGGCTGACGGTGAGGATGATTCGAAGGATGTTCGCAAAGCGTGCCTGTCAAGGCCCCGTGACACCGGCCTGAGACTAGGCGGCCAGCCGGAATGCTGTGACTCGGACATCCGGGAAGGACCGTTGCTCCATGAGAGGATAGGGCCCTCGCGGCCGCTCCTCCCCGAGCCGTCTCTCCAGCACCTCCAGGCGCGCATCTCGGAAAGCCACAGCGTCCTCCAGCACCAGGACACGTGCTTCCAGCTCCGCCACGTGTCCCGCCTCTGCGCGGGCGCAGATCCGTTGAAGGCTGAGACGACGACTGCGGGCCGCCCACCGGCCGCTGACGACCAGGGCCCGGACCATCAACGACACCGATGCTTCGTAGATCTCCACCGCGCTGACTCCCAAAGAGAGAACGGCGCCCGAAGGCGCTGCCCAACGGTCTCAGATGATAGTGTGCTCACCAGAATGGTGCAATCCCAGAAGCCCCTGGGGTCGGTCTCAGGGGCCCCTAACAACGACCTCCGGTCTTGTGAGAGTAGCCATAGGAGCTTTGACATATCAGTCTCTGCGTGCTATCATATGCAAGTATTCGGATAAAAGATTATAAAGGTTATGGTCATGGCCGAGACAGAGAACGATCACATACGTTTGGCGACCTTTTTCAAGGGCATGGGGCACCCGACGCGCCTGCGCATTCTCGAGCGGATCACCGCTTCCGAGTTCTGCGTCTCAGAGCTGGAGACAAACCTCGACCGTCGGCAGGCGAACATCTCCCAGCACCTCGCCATCCTGCGCGACCGCGGCCTGGTGACGCCCGTCCGAAAGGGCAAGATGGTGTGCTACAGGCTGGCCGATGACCGGGTCGCGGACCTGATCCATCAGGGCAGAGATATCCTCGGATTGGCCGCAGACAAGGAAACCGCGCCGTGAACGAATCAGCGCGGCATGAAGTGTCGGAGGCGAGTGATGCGAAGGCGAAGCCGGGGGCATAGCCGTGGGCTGCAATGGGGAGGAGGGGGCGAGCCCAAGGCGATTTCGGATTTGCAGCGTCGGTGGTGGAGCCGGAACTCGGTGCCGGGACCGGTATCGGCTCCGCCGATTGCTGTAGTTGGAACCGATCTATGCATCGGATGTGGGCAGTGCGCGTCGGTCTGCCCCGCGGGCGCTATCTCCGTGCGCTCGGAGCAGAAGGCGGTCGTGGACGAATCGTTGTGCCGCGGGTGTGGCTCCTGCGTGGAGGTATGCCCAGTCGGCGCGGTGCAGATGAGCACTCCGGCACGCTCGCACCGCCGTTGATGGAGGAAGGATGGCCAGCGCGCGCTGCGGACCAAGCATCCGTGAGTTCCTGGAGTACTACGTGCTAGTGCTGCTCGGCGCGAAGACGCGGACGATGCGGGAGCTGGTGGAGGAAATCAAGGCCCGCAGCGCGGAAAACCGGTCATTTCGCAGCAGTGGAGTGCTCGACGTGGGAATTAGGCAGATGGAGAAAGTGCTCTACAGGCTGGCCGACCGGGGCTGGGTGAGGCTGAGGTCGCCGAGCGGGCAGTGGGGTATCACCGGCGCCGGCCGGCATGCTCGACGGGAAATTGAGCAGAAGTCCGCGCATGCCTCCGACTCGAAGCAGCCAGCAGCCTCGAAGCTGATTGCGTGCCTGAAGGATGTGCCGAGGGGCAGCTATGTGCTCGACGTTGGCACGGGGGAGGGATTCCTGGCCCGGAAGCTCGCCAGGCGCGGCTTCCGTGTGCTGGGGATCGACTCCGGTGCCTTCGACTACTCCAAGGATAGCGTCGAGAAGGCACGGCAGGGCGTGGACTCTGACAATGGAAGGCTGGAGTTTCGCAGAGCCGATGTCACCGAGCTGCCTCGGGCGCGGCGCGGGTTCGACTATATAGTCTCCAGTCAAGCGGTTCACTGCATGAAGGATCAGCCGAAGTGCCTTGAGGCCATCTACCATCTCCTCAAGCCGGGCGGCCGATTTCTCGCTGTTGACTTCCTGGTTGGCAGAGAGGGGTTCTTCGCCCACGGGTTTCATTGCCTCCTCGCGATCTCACGGGAGGAGTGGGCGGAACTGCTCCCGGCCATTGGCTTCGACGACATTCACATGTACAAGGTAAAGAACTATCTCGTCGTGGATGCCCGAAGGCCGAGTTCTGGAAGACATGCCAGTGCGACAGCTCTTGCTGCCGCGCAGACCCGCGCGCAAGGCGCAAATGATGAGAGAAGGAGGATTTGTGATGCCGCTCTACGAGTATCAGTGTGAGGAGTGTGGCGACCGATTCGAAAAGCTGGTGTCGCTGAGAGATGCCACCCGACGCAGCAAGTGTCCGAAGTGCGGGTCGAAGTCGGTCCGCAAGCTCATGTCGGCCGTCGCCAGTGTCTCCAGCAAGAGCGACGGCGCCGGCGAGTTTCCGACCTGTCCCACCGGAACCTGCAACCTGTAACGAGCAAAGCCAATAATGTAAGGTCGCGTCCGAGCCATCCCTGAAGGAGGGCGGCAATTGGCTATTGCGGAGATCAACATCATTCCGCTCGCTACACCGGGGCCTGGTGTCGCGGACTACATTGCCGACGCGGTCGCACTCTTGGAGAGACGCGGCGTCCGATTCGAAGTGACTGCCATGGGCACGATCATCGAAGGGGATGTGAACACGATCCTCGACCTGGCCCGGGAGATGCACGAAGTGACATTCGGCAAGGATGTACGGCGAGTGGTCACAACCATCACCATTGACGACCGGCGGGATCGAGAGGCGAGCGCTCGGGACAAAGTGGAGGCCGTCAGCCGCAGGTTAATAGGACGCGGTGACTCGGGACGCGAAGCCAGGACACAGGACTAGCGATGAAAGGTAGTACAACAAAGCGCTGTATTAACCATCCCGACCGGGAGGCGCGGTGGACCTGTGCGAAGTTCTCGGTTGCATACTGTGATGACTGCTGTCGCTGCCCATATCCTGAAGGGTACTGCACCTTTCGCCCCCAGTGTCCGATCTCGCAGATTTGCCTGGAGGGGGTCGGATCGACTGGACGAAGTCCGTCGCCCGGCCAGGGCAGTTAGTCTCGGTGGCCCCAATGGCACAATCATGACTTGTACGTCTTGCGTACGCGCGGGGCGTCGAGCAAAGACAGAAGGGCGACAATCTTGGAGGTTCTAGTCGAGTACAATAACGGTAGCCGCCTTACTGCAACCTGTAATGGTCACAAGGTCACCACTGGAAAGGGCGAAGACGAAGACACCGCTGCGGACGGAATGTGGCCGGCCCAGCTCTTTGTCGCTGCTCTGGGGATGTGCATCGGCGGCTATGTCACCAGCTTTTGCCAGCACCATGGCATCCTCTGCCAGGACCTGCGGATAGAACTGAGCAGAGAAACTGCCCGAGCGCCCTCTCGGACCGCGAGAGTCCATGTCAAGATTCACCTTGGCGCCAAAATGTCTCCAAAAGAAGTGCAAGCTATCCTTCGGGTGGCGGACCGATGTCATATCACCAAGAGCATTGACGAAGGGATGGATGTGGTTTGCTCTGTAATCGCCAATGCCTTGCCTGATCCCCAAGCCCCATGAGTGGGCCCGCAATGGAATAGAGACCTGCCGTAGATGCCCGCATTCTCTGCGCGAGAGTTTCTTTGAGGTTGGACGGCTCCCCCACCACATGGGTTCAGGCCCGGGCAGTGCCGCCATCTTCATTTCTGGAGAGTCGATGTCATGTCAGAGCAGACGTCATTCAGGGGACACGCCATCGTAGCTTGCGGCACTCTGCGCCGAGAGCTCAATTACCTGCGGGAAAGCGGCTTCCTGGACGCGGACCGAATCCTCTACGCCGGCCCCGGTCTTCACGCGAAGCCAGACGAGCTCAAAACGCAGCTCGCCCGACAGCTGGCACGCGCCAGAGAGTCTTCGTCTCATGTCATCGTCGTGTATGGCAGCAAGTGCTACCTAGATCCGAACGAGCCAACCAGAACAATCGACTCTCTTCTCGGCAACGCGGATACGCGCAGAGTTGAGGCAGAGGGTTGTATAGACATGCTCTGCGACGCGCGGCAGAGGGAGGAACTAGCCCAGGGCGAGAGTATCCTGTGGCTCTCGCCAGGCTGGATGGAGAACTGGAAGCGAATCTATCAGGGCTACCTCGGTTGGGACGCAGCCGATGCCAACATGAACTTCCCCGGATACTATCGCAGAGCAATCTTTCTGGACCCGCAGCCGCTCGGCCTCTTCGATGAGTGGACCGGGCGCGAGCCGGAGACGATTCTCGAGTTCTCCGACTGGACGCGCCTGCCGGTTGAAAGCCGGCCTGTCACCCTGGAGCGCCTGAAGGGGTTGTTGCGGGAGTGTGTATCGAGAGGAGAGGGCAGAGGCCAGGAGTGAGGGGTGGTCGATTCTCATTCCAGCGATGCAGGCGAGGACCCAGCATTGGGCCTGGCCGCGGGAGTTCGCCAATTGAGGACCGCCGGGGCTGCTGAAAACACGACGCGCCTTTCGGATGAGTTTTACGAGGAGATAATGCCGCGACTCCACCGGCGGATCGCCCGCGAGCTGCGAGGGGCCGGGCGCGTTCTCGACCTAGGCTGCGGAGCGTGCGAGTTGGCTCGTTTTCTGGTGAACAGGTACGGCAAAGAGGTGACGGGAGTGGACGTGACTGACGGCGGTTTCCCGGACCCCGAGCAGATGGACGACCGTGCCCGGCGGCACCTGAGGTGTATCAAAGCGGACGCACGGCGGCTCGAGTTTCTGGAGGACGAAGTTGCTGACGCAGCGGTCGCGAAATGGGCGCTCCATGAGATGGATCGTCCCCGGGAAATCCTGGAAGAGGTGAGACGAGTGTTGCGCGTGGGCGGCGAGTTGCTTATCGTGGACTTCCCGCGCGATTCGCTGGCCCGGCGGCTCTGGAACGAGGAGTACTATGCCCCGAAAGAGGTATCCGAGATTCTCGAGCGGTCGGGATACGAACATGTCTCTACGAGCCTCATCGAACAGAGACAGGTGATCTGGGCGAAGGGGTTTCGAGCTGGTGCGGAGGAGACAGACAGTTGAAGATATCTGTCTGCGGCAAAGGAGGAAGCGGCAAGAGCACGGTTGTAGCGTTACTTGCTCAACAGCTTCGCCGGCGAGACTGGCGCGTGGTCGTAGTGGACTCAGACGAGTCCAATTCCGGGCTGCATCGGCTGCTCGGGTTTGACCAACCGCCTCGGCCGCTCCTGGAACTCGTGGGGGGAAAGAAGAACGTCCAGCGTGAGCTGCGGAGGAAGTTCACCGAGGGAGACGAGGAGTCGGAGGTATCGGTGTTGGCCCGGCCGGAGCTGCAAGTTGCAGATCTCCCGGTTGAGCATCTCGTGGAGCGAGACCGCGTGCGGCTGGTGACGGTGGGCAAGATCCATCAGGCTCTGGAGGGCTGCGCTTGCCCCATGGGTGTACTCACCCGCGAGTTCCTGAAGAAGCTTCGCACGGCGGACGACGAGATTGTCGTGGTTGATATGGAGGCGGGCATTGAGCACTTCGGCCGCGGCATCGAGACCAGCATTGACGCGGTGATAGTCGTGGTCGAGCCGTCTTTTGAGTCACTGGAGCTAGCTGGTAAGGTAGGGCAATTGGCGTCCGGTGCCAGCGCGAACTTCATCGGGGCCGTCCTGAATAAGGTTGGCTCGCAGGAGCTTGGTTCGCGGCTCACCAGAGAGTTGCAGGCCCGCGAGATAGCGCTTGTCGGCACTATCTACCATCACGAGGAAATCGCCGCCGCCGGCCTAGCTGGACAAGCACCCTGCTCGGCGGCCGCGCAGCAGGAGGCAGGGGCCATCGTGGACGTGCTCTTGGCGCGGAGGAGTACCAGCCGGTAAGGCGCGTGCTGCCGGTGGGAGAAAAACCATGTGTCTAGTAGTGGTCTATGTGAAAGAGCGAGGACAATCAGAGCGCGGGGAACGAGTTTCCGCCGACGTGGCCCACATCGAATGCCGAGAGGGCAAAGTCGTTGTCACCGGCCTCTTCGGGGACTCGAAGAATCTAGAAGGAGAAGTCTGCAGTATCGACCTGATAAACAATCGGGTTATCGTTGAGAGGTAGGCGCGCCGCTATATCGAGACAACCCAAGGGATGTCACAAGCCCGGTTGGATAACTAGGAGACAGAGACATGCCAAGGATGTTCTTCCCTCAGTATAAGAGGGGCCGAGATGGAATCGAGTGCTTCGAGGGCACCATACTGGATCATGCTCGAGAGCTCGGTATCGAGCTCGCCGCAGAATGCGGCGGTCGAGGTCAGTGTCGGCGCTGCGTTGTGCGGGTGGAGCGCGGGGCGGAGGCACTCGCCGCGAAGACCACTGCGGAGCTTAAGGCCGACCTGTCAGAGGCAGAACGGCTTGCCTGCCAGGCCCGTATAGTCGCGCCCGCGGACATTCGGGTCTATGCCAAGGCAGGCACACCGTATACGATCCTGGTCAGCTCTCAGCATCAGGCCGTGGACCTCGCGCCTCTGACCTATCGCAGAGGCGAGTCGGTTGTGCGGAGGACGCCAAGTGGAGAGGAGATGCTGGAGCCTTATCGGGATGGCATATACGGACTCGCCATCGATGTTGGGACCACGACGCTTGTCTTCGAGATCGTAGACCTAGAGTCGGGCGCCACCCTAGCAGCCCTGGCGCAGCGCAATCCGCAGACCGCCTACGGCGACGACGTGATCTCGCGGATCGGCTACACTCGGGACCATGAGGGAGGCCTCGCGGAGTTGCAGACCGCGGTCGTCAACGCGATCAATGATGCCCTGGCTCAATGGGAGGAGCACAACCAACAGGTGACCGACCGTGTCTACGAGGTCACCGTGGTAGGCAATCCGACGATGCGGGATATCTTCTTTGGGGTAGACGTGTCTTCTCTCGGAGTGATTCCATTTCAGCCGCAGTCAACGAAGGCGGTCGAGAGGAGCGCTTCCCATTTGGGCTTCCATCTCAATGAAGCGGCCCGAGTCTATGGGGGGCCTCTCATCGGCGGACACGCTGGCGCCGATGCGGTGGCCGACGTGCTCGCCTGCGGCATGCACACCCGGAAGCAACCCTCCATGGTCGTGGATATCGGCACCAACGGGGAAGTAATTGTCGGCAGCCGGGACAAGATGCTGGCCGCTTCCTGCGCTGCCGGTGGAGCATACGAGGGAGCTGCCGTGAGCTGCGGCGTCGGCGCCCTCCAGGGCGCCATCAGCAAAGTTGCGCTGAGGGACGGGCACCTCAGCTACGAGACGATTGGAGGCAAGCCGCCCATCGGGCTGTGTGGATCTGGGCTGATTGATCTGCTTGCGGAGCTCTTGCGCACGGAATTGATGACCCACGCTGGCAAGCTGGCAACCGCGAACAGGCAATTCCCGGTGGATGGAGGCGCGGGGCTTGTACTCACCCAGGAAGACGTGAACAACCTAATGGTCGCGCGGGCGGGTTTGTCCCTTGACCAGAAGGCCCTTATCGAACGCTCGGGGATCACCACGGCCGAACTCGAGCACGTCTATCTCGCTGGCGCGTTCGGCAATTACGTCAGCACAGAGAGCGCGGCTCGCATCGGCTTGCTCCCCGACGTGCAGGATCGGCTCGTCAAGCTCGGGAATGCCGCGCTCGAGGGATCAAGGCTTATGTTGCTCTCCCGGGCGAAGAGGCGGGAGGCCGAAGAGCTCGCGCGCAGGATCGAATACATTCGTCCCAACGAGGACAGCGACTTCTTCGACGCCCTGGTAGACCGGATGTGCTTCAAGGCATGGCGCTGAAACCCGGCATCATATCCGAGGAGCAAAGTAGTGTCCGAGGATGATTGGGACTTCAGCAGGGAGATGTTCCGTGGACTGGAGCTGGAGAAGAAGGCCCGGGAAGTGCTGGGTGTGAGAAAGGGTGCGGGCCCCACGGAGATCAGGCGGGCCTTCTGGAAGCTAGCGAAGACCTATCACCCCGATCTCAACCCGGGCGATAGCTATCGGTGGGAGAGGTTCATGCTGGTTGCAGAGGCCTACGATATCCTGACGAAGCGCAACAGCCCCGTCCGCCGCTATCAGCTTGCGCGGGCGAAAGGCCATTTGCCAAGATCCCTCACCGAAGAAGGGTATCTCAGATGGTGGGTGGCGCAGTTCCGCGATCTCTTCTGACCATATCTGGTAGGACCTTAATCGTGTTCACGCTCGCTCTGGGTGTCCTGTCCACGACCGAGGGTTGTCGCCAGGCCCCGCTCACAGCAACTGCTGAGCCCAAAACCGAATAGTCGGACGCGCTGGGCCCACCACGCATGCAGGGCCGCATGCAATCTGTGATCTGTCAAGAGAGGAAGCGCTATGGAGCTATTGGTCGCCTTCGGGACGGATGACGAGCAGCATCTAAAACCTGATGACCATGTTGGGATGTCGCGCTACTTTGTGGTCTATAAGATTAGCCCCACTGAGCACGAGTTCGTGGAGCTGCGCGAGAACTCCAAGTACAAGGGTAGAGAGGACCTCGCGCATGGCGATGCGAACAAGGCTCAGGCCACGACCTCTGCCCTGGAGCGGGTCGATGTATTGGTCGGCCGCAGGTTTGGCCCCAATCTGCCCCGACTCCTTGCTAAGTTCCTCTGCGTAGTGGTGCGGACAGAGACCATTGCAGACGCCATTCGCATACTGCAGGCCAACCTGAACGCCGTGGTAACGGAGTATAGCAAGGGAGAAGCAAGAAAGCACTTAGTGCTGCGTGCGTGATCACAGGGGGGGCCAAGTGTTCGGCCCTCTGGGCCGGTAGGCACATCGAAGAAAAGTGGCAGCTATGAGCAGTGCATTCAGGGCGAAGAGCTTTTCCTATCGCAGCGCCGTGGAGTGGGTGGCCGAGAAACGGGGCCGCCTCACAGCAACAGGCCTGCCCCCGCTGGAGGTGGCCACACCGCCTGAATTCAAGGGGCATCCCGGCCTGTGGTCTCCAGAGCATCTCCTGGTCTGCGCGGTGAACGCGTGTATCATGACCACCTTCCTCGCCATCGCAGAGAGACACAATGTGAGCTTCCTGTCCTACGAGAGTAAGGTCGAAGGAAAGGTGGAGATGGTCGAGCGCAAATTCATGTTCTCCCGCATCGAGGTCTTTCCCACGATTGTCGTGGCAGACGAGCATATGGCAGCAGGTGTGCGACGAGCAATAGACGGCGCGCATAGACGATGCCTCATCTCCCTTTCCCTGAAGAGTGAGGTCATCGTCCACCCAGAAGTGCTAATCGAGGATGAGTCCACACCGGGCTGAAGGCAGGCTGGTGTCCCGCGCTGTGGCGATTGCGCTGAGCTCTACAACGGAGCGTCTTACGACAGCGCATTCGCGCGGCGGGACAACAGAGAGCAACCGATAGCGTGAGGAAAAGGAGCTATGGCAGAACGAGCTGAGTTGATCTTCGAGGTCAGTCCGCAGGACTTCGACCGGGGAGTATTGGAGGCTTCCCGGGAGCGCCCTGTTGTGGTTGACTTCTGGGCCCCGTGGTGCGCGCCATGTCGCGTGCTGGGACCTGTCCTTGAGCGCGTAGTGTCTTCACTGCAAGGGCGCGCGGTCCTGGCCAAAGTCAACATCGAGCAAGACCTGAACTTTGCCGCCAAATGGGGAATCAGCGGCATTCCCGCGGTCAAAGTCTTCAAAGACGGCAAAATCATCGGAGAGTTTGTGGGAGCCCTGCCCGAGTCTGAGATCCGCCGCCAACTCTCGGCCGTGTTGCCCTCGAAAGCCGATGAGCTGGTCGCGGAGGCCGATGAATTGGCCACCAAAGGAGACTCGGCAGAGGCAGAGACGAGGTACCGCGAAGCCTTGGTTATTGACCCCCGCCACGGCCCGGCCTCCGTGCGCCTGGCAGAGGTAGCCCTGGCCCGGGGAGATTACCAGGAGGCCAAGAAGCTGGTTTCCACGGTCGCCTCGGCGGGCCCTCAAGATGCAGCGGTGGAGTCGCTCCTCGGCCGTATCTGGTTCATCGATCGCTGTGCAGAGAATGGAGGCATGGATCTCTGCCGGCGCAAGCAAGCCGAAGACCCCCAGGACCTGACCGCTGGTTTCAACTGCGCCTGCTGTCTGGCGGCAGAGGGAGCATACGAGGATGCCCTGGAGGAATTACTGGATCTGGTGCGCGTCGATCGGACCTACGGCAAAGGCGCGCCGAGAGACGCCATGGTGCGCCTCTTCTCCGCTCTCGGTCAGCAGAGCGAGCTGGCCCGCCAGTACCGTCAGCGCCTGAGCAGGGAACTGTACGTGTAGGGCCCTTCCTGCTGCGGCCTCTCAGACTGGGGCAGCAGGGCCGCTGAGCCAGGGGTTCTCATCACGGCTGGGCAAGATTCCTCACTCGTTTGAGCCTGGTCGAGAGCAGGGCCGCTCCCGTCAAGACCACGAAGACGATCCAGAAGGCAGCCCGATAGGAATACCGGTCTGCCACCAGGCCTCCCAGGATAGGCAGCCCGAGAGTGAGAGCCTGCAAGGTGCCATTTAGCGCCACATAAGTAGGACGCAACTGTGGCGGAGCGATCTCCAACAGGTAATTCGTGAATCCGATCATGCCTCCGCTCCCGGCAAACCCGATGAGCCCGAAGGCCACCACTAACATCGGCAGCCCCAGGCTCGTGGCCAGCAGCGCCAGCAACGGGATCAGCGCCGCGGTCGCCGTGGTCAATATAATCACCAGGCGATTGCCACTCCGGTCGCTCAATTCGGCCCACAGCAAGTTTGAGGCGATCCCCCCCGCCATCTGCACTTGGATCAACACACCTATCTGCGCGGCCCGCATCCCCAGCTCGTTCTGTCCATAGAGCACATAGAAGGGCGCCGCAAGGGCGCCAAACCCTGCCGCGAGCTGAGTGAGCACGAATAACCTGAAGTTGCCATCCTCCCCCAGTATCCGCAGGGATTGCCTCAGAAACCGGCGCAGGCTCTGGCTTTGAGGATTCACCTCTCCCTCCGGCTCGCGCAATGAACTCAGCCCGATATAGGAGAGGGCGATGAAGCCGAAAGACAGCAGAAACAACAGCCCGTAGTTCCTGGGGAAGGATATCTCGGGATTTCCCAGTATCCGCTTCACTATATACCCTGCCCCTACGGCCATCACCCCGCCCCACAGTTGACGGTGCCCAAAGAAGCGGCCTCGCAAGGTCGCCGGCAGAGCCTTGCCCCAGATGTCCATGAATGGGATGACCGCCACACCGCCAGCGAACGAGAAGACAAAGAGCAGCCCGATCAGCGCAACCAGCACCACCGAGGGATTGCACGAGATGCAGAAATACGTCAGCCCCCCCAGGATGGCCCACGCCGCCGCCCGGGTCCAGATGGCCGCCACCAGTACTGGCTTCTTGCGCGGCCTACTCTGAAGCTTCCGTGCCACGAAGAGCTGTGGCAGCACGCCGCCGGCGTTCATGAGCGCGGAGAACACTCCGATCATGGTCCGCGAGCGGGTGAAGTGGCTCAGGAAGACGGGCAGTACGCTCAGAGGCTCCGAGAAGGCCATGCCGGCCTGAAACAGAATCCCGTGGACCAGGCCCATGGCGAAGTTGAAAGCGGTATGTTCTCTGCCCGCGCGCTGATCTCTGGTCACTGACTGTCAGTTCTCCTATCGTCAAGTGCTTCCGCGGTGCAGATAAGACTGGGCCAAGGCTTGCGGGTGCGCACGTGAACCGGCGATGCCTTCCCGAGGTGCGCCTCACAAGTTCAGTCTGGCCTGCCTGGCCCCCAAAGCGGCTGCGACAGGCCGCCTTTCGGCCAAGCTAGGTCTGGTGCCCGGACTCCGAGCATTCGCTCAGGATCTGCTCCGTGTCCCTCGCGCCAATTCGCTGCACCCCAAGGTCGCGCAGATGCAGCACCTGGGCATAGTTCCCCACCCCTCCGGCTGCCTTCACTCCCATCTCCCCTGCGGCCTGCTCCAGCATAAGCCGCAGGTCTTCATCCGTCGGAGCACCGCCGCCATACCCGGTGGAGTTTCTGATGAAATCAGCCCCACTCTCGCGGCAGATGCGACACAGTCGGCACTTCTCTTCATCGGTCAGGTCACGATTCTGAAGGATAACCTTCACCACGGCCCCACTGTTGTGTGCAACGTTGACTACCTCCCCGATCTCCTCCTCCAAGTATCCCCAATCCGCGCTCTTCGCTTTCCCAATATTGATCACCATATCGAGTTCTTCTGCACCGGCCTCCACTGCCGCCTTGCCCTCCGCAACTTTTGTCGGAATCGTGTTGCTTCCGTGCGGAAAGCCCACAGTCGTACCCACCTTCACGCCTGATCCCTCTAACAGGTTCCGCGCTGGGGCTACGAAGTAGGGCTTCACACAGACCGATGCCACTCCCCACTCGCGGGGCAACTCGCATTCCCGCGCCAACTCCTCATCGCTCATCGCCGGGTTCAGCAGCGAGTGATCAATCATGCGCGCAATGCTTACACAATCGTTCTCGCTCATGCCTTTATCCATCCCTTCGTGATTGCTTGCTCCCCCGGGTGTTGTTGGAACTTTCATGTTAGACTCCGCCCGAGCGGTTGTGACAATCCGGAATCAGGCCGCCCCGGGCAGCAGATTATCCTCTGCCTAGATACTTCTCAATCCACTCGTTGTGGTCGTTGATCCATACGAGATTGCCCGAAGCGTCCTTGTCTCTGCGGTAGTGTATTTTCAGGCATCGCCCCTGCCAGGCATCCACCTCCGCGTAGAAGTGCACCAGCGCGGGGGGCTTCTCGAATACCACAAGGTAGTGCCTCTGCTCGCCGGCGGGTATGCGAAAGGTAATGGGCGTTTGATCTTCCGCGTGGACGCGATCCTCGAGCGCATCCTCGATGTACATCGCTATTTCTTCATTCGCCGCCTGACGGGGCTCGCCCGGGGCCACGAATGTACAGCTCGGCATCAGCCAGATGGGATAGCGACTGGTGTTTGTGTAGTGGAACATGAACACAAGATACTCCGCGGGGCCTGCGAGCAGCGGCTTGAACTCCCATTCCGGGTAGAAGGTCCAGTCAACCTGCACTCCCTGGTATGTGGGGTGGGAATCGGCCTGCTTTCTCGTGTCGGTCGCCGCAGAGGCGATCGGAGAACCGCTGGTGTTCCGCAGCCCGAAAAACGAAAGTCCCACCACCCAAGGCAGCAGTACAATAGCCAACGCGGCGAGCACGATCCCCAGTCCCAGAGATCTGGAGCGCTCCATGCTTCCTACCTCCCAGCTTTCTCATCAATGGGCTGCGAAGTATGCCCCACTTCGCAGCCACCTGAATGTCCCAAATACCACCACTATCCAGACCAGGACCACCGCCACATTCAGCGTCTCCAGTATCACGTGAAGGAAGTCCGGCGCGACCACTTGGGCCAGCAGACCTGTGGCCACAACAAAGGCCTCGAAGGGAAACGTATAGGCCCACCACGCGAAGGCCACTGGATGCCCAATATGCCTTATGTAATGCACGAAGAGAACAACCGCGATCACCAGCCACCATGCAGAGTACCCCCAGAGCACGGAGGCCGTCAGCTTGATCATGGGGAACGTCGCCGCGAAGCGTATGCCATACAGGGTCCCCTGGGCCGCCTCCAGCGCCTGCGCGAACTTCATCAGGAAAACCACCATGATGGCGGTGGGTGCTATTCCCACCATCAGCGTGGGTGCCAGTTGTCCCGGGGGAATGGATGCGTATATGTACCGGTGCCAGATGGCGGCTCCCACGAACAGGAAGTTGAAGAATCCCACGCCGAACGCGATCATCGAGACGATGAATAGCACCGGAGCCAGAGGCGTTTCCGCCCAGTGCACATCCATGGCACAAGCACCCAGCACGGGGATTATCAAATGCGAAACCGGCGGGATGAACCACGCGAAGTTGGCATGCTCCAGCGCGATATCCTTGCTCAAGAACTGGCTGCGCAGCAGCAGAAACCCGAAGGTGAAGATGCCCAGAGCTCCCACGAAGAAAAAGACCACTCCCAGACTATAGGCCAGCTCGGGACCAAAGAGGAGCGGCCCCAGCTTGTTGGTCCCGGTGCCCGCGAGGATGAAGCTGATCGGCATGGTGGGAAAGAAGTTGCCCCTCACGGGATGAGCCAGATCTTTCTTCACTTCCTCGGGATACCAGAAGAAGCGAAGGGTCCACGGCACCAGAAAAACCACGAACATCAGCGTGGCCAGCAGATAGTATCCCACTCCGATGTAGAGGAGCGGCGAGAATGGCCGGGCCACCTCCGACGACAACTGCATCGTGATGCATATCGCCGCGGTGCCCATCACCGCCGCACCCCACTCTGGTCCAAAGTGCTTTACTATCCGCCTGAACATCAGCACCTCCTTCCCACTCTCTAACTCGCTGTTCGATGTCATCAGACACCCCAGCACACAACACGAAGATGACGGAAGCAACACCGAGACGCCGCAAGACGAACCGGCGGGCCGACTTATGCAAGTATTCGAATTGCTGCATATGATATCACGCTGCACTTCCAGCGTCAAGAGGGCATGTGAGAACGGTACCGTATCATCAAAAAGGGAGCTCCGTATGGGCGGCGTCCAGAACTCCACTGCTGGCGTTTGACCAACAGAAAGGGGGCCTACACCATGACGAAACTTGGCAGGTTGGAGTGGGAAGTGTCGGAATGGCGGGCGGAGATGGCGTTATGCGCGCAGGAGGATGTCACGGCGGCGAGAGCGATGCGGGATCTTGGAAAGACGGGCAATAGCTGAGGTGACCGTCATTCTTGGCCTGATTCTGCTTGTCGCTTTCCTCTTCTCCATGGTCGGCATGGGGGGTGGGCAGGTCTATACCCCGGCCTGCTACTGGCTGGGACTTGATCTGCGCACTCAAGCCGTCCCCCTCGCCCTGTGGCTTTCCTTCACTACTCAATCCACTGCCGCAGCGACCTACTGGAGACACGGCCTCGTGAAGTTCCGCGCCGGCCTGCCTATTGTCGGCGGCCTTATTGTCTTCGCCCCCGTCGGCGCCGTCTTCGCCCACCGCGTCTCCGACACAGTAATTCTCTTTCTATTCGCTACCATGACCTTGGTTGCAGTCGCCGTGACTTTCGCAGGGTGGAGGCCTAAGAGAAGCGCCCTCAACCCCACCGAGCTGCTCCTCATCGGGCTGCTCGTCGGCGCGCTTGTAGGCTTCCTGGCCGGGATGGTCGGACGAGGGGGCGGCAGCTTGATCGTCCCTATGCTGCTCCTTCTCGGCTTCGAGCCCAAGACCGCGGCCGCCACCTCCGCTTTCGCCGCGGCCTTCAGCGCACTCGCGGGGTTCCTGGGCCACCTCGGCGCTGCAGGCCTGCCCGTGTCTCCCCTGTGGTTCACTGCCTTCACCGGCGCGGCTATGGTGGCCGCCCTCGCTGGCTCCCGCACCATGGCGCGGCACCTTGACAGCGGCAAGGTCAAGCGTCTCTTCACCGTCGTGCTCGTGGGAATCGCAGCGAAGCTCTACTGGGATATCTTCGCTGGCTAGCGCTGCGCGGCCTCAATGCCATCATGGAGGCTGCAGTTCGCCACCAGCGGGAGGCTTACCAGAGCTTCCTGACCATTGCTTGCTCTCACAGAGAGAAGCGCAGTGCGACGAAGTCGGCGTTGGGAACAAGCCCTGACCGGGGGCCGCTGATCCGGTTCCCGGTCTCGCCGGGCGCTGGAAGACGACAGCTCGTCGCGGCGTCGAAGACGAATCCTGCGCTCCCAGCCATCTGAATCACTTCCCCGCACCTGTAGAAGTTGGCGATAGCATAGAATGGATGCCCCTGTTGGCCCTTCCTCCGGTAGAACTTCCCCCAGGAGCTGTCGGACGGCACCATTCCCACGATCAGAGAGCCGTCCTTCCTCAGGACGCGCGCACATTCACTCAGCGCTCTTGTTGGATCATGAAGGAAGCAGATGGTCGCGATCAGCAGCACCTTATCGAAGCAAGAATCCAGGTATGGCACGCTTTCACCGCGCCCGACCACCCCCCGAATGCCCCGCGCCGCCGCCAAACCGAGCATCGGCAGAGATGGGTCCAAGCCGTCCACGATACCCAGCGCCTCCGCAAACCGCCCAGTGCCCACACCAACTTCCAGCCATTTGCCAGGTCGTTCAGCTACCAGCTCCTGAAGGCACGTGACCTCAATCGCAAAGACCTCGCTTCCTTCGTCGGAGTCATACCAGGCATCGTACCGATCGGTCAGCTTGTCGAAGGGATTGCTCTGCACCCAGCTTCACATTCCGCGCCCATCTCTCGTGCTGCTCAGACGCCGAAGTCATGCTGCCTCGTTCTTTACTACACCGCGCGCTTGTCCTCTGCCTGCCCCGCGTCAGTCCCAACGACGCCTCTGCCTCACCCCCGGCGAGCCCTGCTCGCCGGGGGATTGGTGCAAGGCGCACCAGGCGACAGGGTTACTGGCGAAAGCATGCTTCCATCGCCGCGAACGGACGGTCAGAATACTTGTGGGTGTCAGATAGCGATGGGACACGCCTGAGCGGTCTCCGAGCTTGTGCGCGGGCGAGGATCATTCTACCATATGGGACCAGTGGGCGGCTGTTCTGCCTAGAGACCTCATCCGGGCGTCCTGACGGCTCTCAGGCATGTGCCATCCGCGTTTGACACACTCACATTGTAGTGTCTGGCTCCCCACGCCGTCCAGAGCAGTCAAGCTGCCCACGTGCTGACAGCTCGCCCCGTAGATGCTAGAATGGGGATGGTTTCAGCCTGGCGAGTGCGACCAACTGATTCCGCAGCAGTCCTACTAGCAGGATGTGGGGGGAGAGGGCGCGCGAGACGCAGACTGATATCTCGGCCCACAATGATGTAGGGGGCCGTTTTCGTGGAATCGGACATTGTCGCACATTGGGCCGGCGTAGCTCAGTTGGAAGAGCGGCTGATTTGTAATTAGGCTCTCTGTTCCCTCTCGAAGTGACGATTGACTGGCTAGCATGGGAGCATTGGTCCTTGTCGGGGGTCCGTGAGACCGCTTTGAGGTCACTTTGAGGCACGGATGAGTTTTCGGACAGGACGCCCAACTGGTGAAAGGATTCAGTAGCATGCGCCCGCACCTCATCCTTCCGTGGAATAGCGAGTACGAAGATTACCTGCACGACGAATCGCGCAGCACCGGCTGCGCGGACTCCATCTCCTTCCCCGCCACGGAAGCGGAGGTGATCGAGGTCGTGAACGCCATCCGCGCCCAGGGCGGGAGCATCACCACCCAGGGCGCGCGCACTGGCATCACGGCAGGAGCGGTGCCAAATGGCGGGCACCTCCTGAACCTCCAACGCATGAACGCCATCGGCGCCGTCGGACACGACGCCCAGACCGACGCCGCGACCATAGTCGTCCAGCCAGGAGCGCTGCTGCAGGAGATATGGGGCGCGGTGGAGAGCGAGGGATTGTTCTTCCCGCCGGACCCGACAGAGACCTCCGCTTCCATTGGCGGCATGGTGGCCTGCAATGCATCCGGGGCGATGTCTCACTACTACGGGCCAACGCGCCGGTGGGTGTGCTCACTCCGCGTCGTCTTGAGTGACGGTTCCGTGCTGAGCATCGCCCGGGGAGAACACCGGGCGCAGGGCCGCGCCTTCTGCCTGACCACCGACTCCGGCCGCACCATCTCCGGTCAGCTCCCCACCTACACGCAGCCCTCCGCTAAGAGCGCTGCGGGATACTACGTCGCGGACAACATGGACTTCCTAGACCTGTTTGTCGGCATGGAGGGGACGCTCGGCATCATCACGCAGGCCGAGTTGCTCCTGATCCCGCGTCCCCCGGCCGTCCTGGGCCTGACCGCGTTCCTCCCCTCAGAGGACGCGGCCCTGCAGCTCGTCCGCGCGCTGCGCGGCGAGGTGGGGGACACCCCTGGCTCCATCCGACCGGTGGCCACCGAGTTCTTCGACAGCGATGCGCTGGAGTTGCTCCGGCGGGCGAAAGCGGAGACCCCAGCCTTCGAGAGCATCCCCGCGCTGGGCCGCCATTTCCACACCGCCGTCTACGCTGAGTTCCACGGCAACGACGACGAGATGGTGGAAGAGGCGATGCTGCAAGTCCTCGACCCGCTCATTGCAGTCGGAGGGAGCGATGAAGACACCTGGGCTGCGACCAGCCCGCGAGAGCTCGAGATAGCGAGAGCCTTTCGGCACGCGGTGCCGGAGGTCGTAAACTTGCTCATCGCTGAGCGCAAGCGCGATGTCCCCGGCCTGACGAAGCTCGGCACCGACATGTCCGTGCCGGACGCACAGCTGGAGGCTGCGATGGCGATGTATCGCGCGGGGCTGGCCGATGCCGGGCTGGAATCCGTGATCTTCGGTCACATCGGGGATAACCACGTCCACGTCAACATCTTGCCACGCAGCATGGACGACTATGAACGCGGCCAAGCGCTCTACCACACGTGGGCAGAGCAGATACTGGCCTGGGGCGGCTCTGTCTCCGCCGAGCATGGTATCGGGAAGCTGAAGGTCCCCCTCCTGCAGTTGATGTACGGCGAGACGGGCATTGCACAGATGCGGGAACTGAAGGCGCGCTTTGACCCTGATGGTCTGCTCAACCCGGGCAATCTGTTTGCCGGCTGAGTCTCGCCAGAGACCATTGGCATTGCCCCTGTGCTCTCCGGAGATCGCATCCGCACATCTTCGTTGCACTTGTCCTCTCCAATGATCCTATCGGGGGCTCCTGACGGATTCCTTTCATCTCTGAGTAGCTGCTATCCTGTCTCTCATGAGTACCGTTTCGACTTTGCCCTTCAGTGCCGGATGTATCCTTGGTACCCTCTGGGAAACGGCCTGGTACGCGCTCCAGTTTGTGCCTGTTAAGTAGGGATAGGACACCCCTGAGCGCCCAGTAGGCTTGTATCTGCGTCCCAGACATTCTACCATAAGAGACCTCTGGGCAGCGCCGTCTGGCGCTGTCCTTCTCTGTGGAGTGTGCCGACGTGGAGGTCTTCCGAACTGCCATTGCCCTGATGGTGCGATCCGTGGTATTGAGCGCGCAGTCTGCTGGGCAGCAGCGCATGCTCCATCTCGTGCAATCCGCTGGCGTGGGCGGAGAGGTAGGCGAGCTGGCCCGATTGCGCGATGAGAATCGCCGGCCGAACACCGAGAACCGCCTCCTCAAGTCACGCGACGCTGACGCTCCCTGTCGGAAGCGCTACTCTGCCCTGCAGCGGCTGCAGATCCTATGGCATATGGCCTACTACCGCATCCCGAGATGCCGGGTGAAGGAGCACTTCCTGATCGCAAAACCAACTCTCTATCGCTGGCGCCACGCCGCGGAGGAAGGCAATCTGGGCGACCGCAAGAGGAAGAAGGCCAGTCCCAGAAAGACCCCCCGGGAGATAGCCCAGATGATCTGGGAGATGTTCGAAGCGAATCCGTACTTCGGGCGGCAGCGGATTGCCAACATCCTCTGGTTGCTGGGCGTGTTCGTGGCAGCCTCGACGGTCCGGAACGTGCTGCTGCAACCCAAGCCCAGGAACGCGCCGGCTCGGAGCCCGGCACGTCACACCGCGCCTTCGCGACAACCTTCCGCTCCACCGGATGCCGCGAAGACTCATCCATGTCCCGTCGCTTGCGGCACCCGCGCCTTCGCAACGCCGCTCATAGGAGTCAGAGCCGATCCAGGCCACTCAGGAGGTGTCCCAAGCCTACTTGACTATCATACGCTGACTCCCAAAGAGAGAACGGCGCCCGAAGGCGCCGCCTACCGGTCCCAGATCATACGCTAGGGAGTCAGCATCGGCAAGCCCAGAACCGACTCAAGGTGGTGCTACGGGCGCCCAACACACGCAACCGGTTTCAGCGCCGATTGACCACTGCAACAAGTCCTACGGGGAGGGGGCACACGGGCGCAAGCTTCTTGCGCCCAAGCAGATTAGATCCACACGCTGAACGTGGGTATGCCGAAGAGCAGGTTGAGCAAGGCCCAGATACTGCCGATGACGCAGTCACCAAGAATGAGGCCCAGGAAGAAGGGCAGCGCCCGGGCGTATCCCCGCAGCCCAGTGTACCGCAGGATCAGCGTCTTTATGGTCCAGGCAACGAAAACTGATATCCAGAGATGATGCGTGAACCACATCGGTGCCAGGACGTATCCCATCGGATGAAAGGGCCACCAGAAGAACCGACTGCGCATGGCGTATAAGAAGAACGTGAAGAGGAAGGCCACGCCCATGGCTGACCCCCGTTGGAGAGGAGCTGGCGCCACGCCGGTAGTCCACGTGATCAGCGCGGCATAGGCTTCGGTGGGCCAGAAGCCGGCGACCTTGGCACTGTCTGCCCCCAGGCTGTACAACGGGATCAGCAGCGCAAGGTAGGCGATCACGAGACCGGCGACAACTGCAACACACATCGCCGCGACTAGCCCGCGCACGCGCACGCGCGCAGCCTGCACCATCTTGAAGCCTTCCATCTGCAGCGGCGTCGTATCCATCCCGTACGCCTTCGACGTCCATCCGAACAAGGTCAAGATCGCGAGCCCGCGGAATGGGAACGACGCTGGCGTAACGAGCTGGGTGAGAAGCGTGTGGGGGCCGGCAGCGTAGACCTCCGTCTGCGGCGCGCCTAGTTCTGCCCTCAGCCGCGACAACGCGAGGCTGGCGACCAGATACAGGCCCAGGTATATGAAGACGATCCACACCGGGGCGCCCGCAAGTCGCACGAACGCGGCCATGCCACCAACGGAGAGTACGAGCAACCCGAGAGCCCACCTGTAGCGCAGGGGCTCCTCGCCATCGCCCCGACCCGAGCTGGGCCGTAACGCCTGCCGGATTGCCTTGGCCAAGTGACGCCTTCCCGACCATAGGACGAAGAGCCCCACGGCCAACAAGGCGCTGGCCGACTGCTGATTGGGGAACGGAGCGTCCGGCGCAATATCCCACCCCGATAGGACTGTCGCCAGTTCCTCTAGCTTTACGACCCAGAAGAAGAACCAGTATGAGAATGCAATGTCCACCGGCATGAGGAAGCCGACGCCAACCGCCCACAGGTACGGCGGCCAGAAGGTGCCCTCCTCCCTGAGGAAGCAAGGCCAGCGTCTCCCAAGCATCTGGTTCAGTGAGCTCGTGTCAGGTTGGAGAGAGGGCACTGCTGGAAAGAGCCCATGGAGGCCGTTGACAGCCCCTAGGACGACGGCAGCGGCGAAGCCGATCCAAAGCAGTCGGTTGCGGAAGAGCGCTCCAGATGGCTCTACCATAGCCACCGGGAGCTGCACGAGGGGAAAGGTCAGCCGCTCCTCCTCGATCCAACGGCGGCGCAGCAGCGCGTTCAGTGAAAGCATAGCCGCGAAGAACGCCAGTATGAAAGCGCTCCATGCCAGGGCTGGACGTGCCCAGCCGAGAAGATGCTTCGCCGTGAAGAGCGTGCTTTCGCCCTCGTAGAAGAGAGCCAGGGTCTGTTCGTCCGTGACCACCAGCCAGGCCGGAAGAACATCCCTGAAAAGCGGCTGCCAGTCGTATCCCGCTGTCACTCTTCCGATGGGGGCGATGATCCACCCTACGAGCGCCTGAATAAGACCGTATCCAGCGATGACGCCCGAAATGGCGAGCATGATGTAGATCGTCAGCAACTCACCGGGCTCCAGGGCCCGTTTCGGTGCTCGCCACTTGATCAACGCATTAAGGCCCACTAGCACGAGCAGGATGAAGACCGTGTGCAAGGGCAAAGACAGCATCGTGGGCCAGGTGTTGGAGCGGATGAGCTCCATCTGGACGATCCACCACGACTGGAAGGGCATCAAAACGAGGGCAACCCCGACCGCCCGCCAAGTCACGCCCGCCCGGGTCGGCGTCCTCGCTCCGGAGTAATCGCTCCGGCTGTTCGGCTGCGTCACTGACCGCCTCCCAGGGCAGTGTGTTCAGAGGTGGAAGGGGCGAATCGACGTGGAGGGCTCCCGGAGAGCCCGAAGCTAGCGCTTGGGGAGCACAGGCCCCCCGCGGTAGTCTGGCATTGCTTTGCGCGATGTGCGCCAGGCTGTGGTTGCTGGATCAGGGACTCGATCAGTGGGGTCCCGGGGGGCCGCGACTGCTCCCCTGCACGTCTGTCTAGGAAGCGGTCGTAGGACCCGCTCTCCGAGGATGCTTGTCCCACTGGCTACCCCTTTCGCGCTAGCTCCTGCTCGGCGCGCGCCCAGATGTGCTCGATCTCGCGCTTCACGTCCGTCGGCGGCTCGTAATCGTACCCCGCAACCAACTCCCGACACATCTCACGCGCCAGCTGGTTGAAGGTCGGACTCGACGCGCCCCGCCACGGTCCGAGGAAACGGCGCTCGAACAACTGCGGATGCCAGTAGAGATCGCGATAGCGGTCCAGCGTGCGGTCGAGCCCCATGAACCCGTGGGCCAATCCGGCCCTCACATCCGTGACGAAGACATCCGCGTCGCAGCCGGTGTCCAGCCCCTGCACTAGCCGCTGGACATGGTCCTTCACCTCGAGATCAGCCAGGAGCTGAACCGAGCTGAAGATATCGTCAAGGCTAAGAACTCCAGCGCAGTGGAACTCCGTTGCTCCCCAGAGAGCGCCGAGCGTCATGGCAGTGGCCTTCTCCGCCGCGGCCTGGGCCCCGGGCAGCTTAGCGAGGGTGTGGATGTTCCCAACAGCGGGCTGCCACGGACGGCCGTGGAAGTAGGCGTCCACTTCACACGAGGCCATCTCGAAGAGCAGGGCTTCCGGCGAGCCGAAGGTCATCGCCATACCCCTCAGGTCGAAAGGGTGAGCTCCAATGCTCCAATGCACCGCCGGCTTCATGCACTCACGCAAGATCAGAGCCGACCCGATCACCTCGGCAGCCGCCAGCGCGAATGCCTCGGCCGGACGCACCGGGGCTGTGCTTCCCGCGGCCGGCATCGAGCTGACCCCGACGCTGTCCAAGCGTGACTCGTACTCCATAACTGCGGTCAGCGATTCGCCGGCGAGCTTGAGGGGGCTGAAGACGTAGACCGGAAGGCTGCGGATGGGCCGGCCGAGCACTTCGGCCATCTCCATGATGTAAGGCATTGGGGCCAGGGCCTTGGGATCGACTGGCTCGCCACCCTCGGGCAGGTTCTCGGCGGCGATTCGGTACTGGAGGACGACCTGCAGATGGGCCGACACGTCTGTCGGGCAGCCCGGCGCCTGGGGGACGAGCCCACGGTCGGCCAGTGCACCTACCAGCTTCGTCGCCTCGGTCAGCCGCGCGGCGGTGAACGGGACGACCCCGTCTGTCTCCGGGTCATGGATGCTCTGTGGATAGGGGCTTATGTGTGCAACCAGGTTGCCGCGGATGCGCCTGGGGGCGGCCCGGCCCTGTGGCCTCCGTGTGCCTCCCCGTGCTTCGTCGAGGAATCTGGCCACCTGAGGTCGCGCTAGCCGGATACGTCCCTGCGAGAAGTCGAACCCCTCCTTGGCGGCGCGCGCCGCAAGCTCTGCGTGACTGACCTCGACCCCCACCTCTTCGAGGATATGCAGAGCGGCTTCTTCTATCGCCTCAAGCTCCGATGATTGGAACAGCGCACGACGACTCAGCTTCAGTTTACGAGCACGCAAGGTGCCTCCCTTTCTCACACCAGCTCGTCCCTCAACAGGGCGCTCGCGTGTTCCTAAGGCTTACGTGAAGTCGAGCCCGTGCGCGGCCAGCATTTCATCTAGCAGCGGCTCGATCACGTCCAGGTCGCCCACCAGCGGGTGGTTCAGAAGTGCGAGGGTAGCCAGCTTCTTGCTGCGTTGCACGGCCGCCTCGACCGTCAGGGTCTCGTAGGCTTTGAGGGCCAGCATGACGCCGCGGAAGGCGAGGGGAATCTGCCCTACGGGCAGTGGGTGCGCGCCGCTGCGGTCGACGCGGCACACCACCTCGACCACGGCGTCGTCTTCGATACCGGTGATGCTTCCGCGATTGGGGACATTAGCGGTGAGCTCCTCTCCCGTGTCATTCACGATCGCCTTCATCACCGAGAAGGTGATGCCCGCGTAGCCGCCACCGCCCCGCCGGCCCAGTGCCTTCGGCTTCTCGATGGTGTCTGGGCGCGCCGCTTCTGCGAGCACCTCTTGCTCGATGCTCTCGATCTGCTGGGCACGCGTCTGGGGGGCGGACTGCTGGTGCTCGACCGTTCTCCCGCGACGGTAGAAGTAGTCCACATAGCCAATGGGGTAGGCCTGCAGCAGTCGGATGATGCTGACCTTGGAGCGGCCCGGTTGCGCTGCGGTCCCGTCCTCTTCCTCCTGTGCGAGTTCCGCCATGATCTCGGCTGTTACGTCGCGCTCTCCGGAGAGGATACGGTGTATGTGGCCGAAGTGGTTGAGGCCGACGGTGTAGACGCGTAGATCGGCATAGCGCGAGGAGAAACGGGCCCTCATCTGCTGCTGCATTTCCGGGATGCCAGAGCACAGGCCGATGATGTTCGCCTTCGTGTGCTTCGACACTGCTTCGGCGACGATGCCACTGGGGTTGGTGTAGTTGAGGATGTATGCATCGGGCGCAGCGGAGGCGACTGTGTTCCCGATCTCGATCATCGGCGGGATCGTCCGCAGCGCCTTGAACATCCCGCCGGGGCCGGTGGTCTCCTGGCCGATGATCCCGTACTTCAGGGGAATGCTCTCATCCAGGTGCCTGGCCTTCATCCCTCCCACTCGGATCTGTGTGATGACGAAGTCCGCGCCTTCGATCATAGGCTCCAGGCGCACATCGCTGGAGACTGTGACGTTGCGTCCGAGGTGGCGGACCATGCGCTGGGCGAAGCCGGCCATGATGGCAAGGCGCTCAGCATCGACATCGGTGAGGCGCAGCTCCCGGACAGGCAGAAGTGCCGCGTCCTGTTGGAGCAGCCCCTCGACCAGCTCGGGAGTGTACGAGCTACCCGCGCCGACGACGCATACGGATAGGGATCGGCTCATGTTTCCTCCTCTCGCGCGTTCTACGCGTTGACTCGAAGTTGCTGGAAAAGCTGCATCGGATCCAGGCCGACGTGGTGTCCCGCCATGACCGCGCCGCCGAACTCCGGCAGGAGGTCGGGCGGCTTCACTGTGACTTCCGGGTGCGACTCCCGAACCCTCTGCGAGAGGAGTCGCCAGAACTCGCTGGGTGCGCGGGCAATCACTCCCCCTCCGAAGGTGACATCTGGACTTGCGCTTCCGGTTGCTGCGATCATGGCTTTGGCCGCGAGGGCATAGTCGCGGATTGCTCTGTCGACTAGGCTGGCCGCGGCCGGGTCTCCTTCGAGCCAGGATGAGAATATGAGAGGAGGCGTCCTCAGCCTGCGCTCAGAGGGGATGAAGTGGCGGTACACGGCCTCGCAGTATTCCTGCTCGTCTTCGATGCCGAAGTGGGCCAGCGTCCTCTCTTTCAGAGGCGTCGGCTCCGCCATGCCGTTGATCATGCGAGCCACAAGGGAGATCAGCGCGCGGCGCATATCGAAGGTGTCGGCGATTGACAGGTGATCGAAGAGCACCTCCTCACCGTGCCGCGCGCGATAACCTCCTGTGAACCCGGAGCCATGCTGGAAAAGAGTTGCGGCCGACTTTGCCGTGGCGCCCCAGAGGGCGACGATGGCGTCATTCACAAGGAATAGGTGGTCCTGCTGTATGCCCAGCACGGCGGCGATCCCCTCGTGCTGCACGGGGAGCTCATCATCGAAGTCAATGCCGCTGAGGCCCATCCCGCATGACTGAATGTCATCCCGAGATGCATCCGCCTGAGAGCAGAGCGAGTCCACGATGGAACTAAGAACCGAGGATGCCTCGGCACTGGGGGCGCCGACGATGGCAGAGCCGCGTCCGCGGGCGCGCGCCAGCAAGCGGCCTTCCGGAGTGATAATCACTCCCGCCGTCTTCGCGCTGCCGCCGTCAAGTCCGAGCAGCAGGCCTGACTCTCGTCGATGGGTCACGGCCGGTATTCCTCATTTCGATCATGAAGAGGAAGAGGTGAGGGACCGCCAGGTTTCGATAAACACCTGGACATTTCGCCATGATCGTTCGGTGTCGGCGCGGACATTGTCCACTGGAGACAGTATGAACCGTCCTGTTCCCCCAAGCACGGAGACTGCCTGCTCAACGGCAACTCGAACATCCTCTTCACTCCCCTCTTCGACTACTAGCGGCCCGCTGACAGCGCCCCAGAGCCCAACCTTCCCGCCCAGGGAGTCGCGCACCTCCTCAAGAGTCGTGCCTTTGCCCTGGCCTGGGTCTATGCCAACAATGACGTCCACACCGGCTTCCAGAATCAGGTCTGCTACAGGTGCCATGCCACTGGTGATGATGTATGCATAGCGGACCCCCGCCTCGTGCGCGAGCTCGACGTCTCGGCGGACAGTCGGAAGGATGAACTTACGGTACAGCGACGGAGACCAGAAATCGGTGCCCTCATACCACGCTCGGCGGAACACGATGTCCACCCCGGCCTCCAGGTGAACCTCTAGGCGAGTGCGATTCCACTCCTCGAGCAGAGATATCAGCTCTCTCAGGAAGTCCGGCTCATCGTAGGCCCAAAGTAGGGGGGCGGTGCCCCCGCACAGCCACATCAAGGTGTCAACAACCGATACCGTCCCGAAGTCGGCACCGACGAGGAACCTGTCCTCCCCAGGTACAAGGCGCTCCCCTCGCCATCCCCCGGCAAGCAGAAGGCCGTGATCCTCCGCAAACCGCTTGCGCCTCGCTGCTTCCGCGACGAACGCCTGGATATCGTCCTCGCATGGTGGGACAAGCAGGTATCGCAGTGCTGCCAGGTGTTCCTGAGCGGCCACTGGGTGATCCACTGCTCGCGGTGTGATGTAGTCGCTGAAGATTGGCAGTCTGTCGCCGTATGGCCAACCGTCGATCTGCTTGACGGACGATCTCAGTGAGCCGGCCGGCGTTTCGTAGACCCGCGTCAGCAGCGGCGGCTCTCCCTCGCCGGTCGCAGTTACCCGCTCGCGGATCTTCACCTCCGGCGCGAAACGAACGGGCAGATCGTCGAGGCGAACTCGCGTGTCGAGCCCCAACTCCATCTGCCGGGTCGCGAGTTCGTACTCGTCCTGGCATCTGTCGCTGAGCGCCCGGAATATCATGAAGCAGCAGGGCAGGGGCGCCCCGCTGGCACCATCAACGGCTGCCAGTAGCCGTTCTCTCGATGACATGTTTGGCTCCTTGCCAGAATATCAGTTCTGCGCGGTGCCCGTGGACGCCAGTCTAGCATATCCAACGGGGCCGTCGAGGCTGATCCCGCTGCAAGCACCACGCCAAGCGAAGTCAGTCTCCCGTAGTTGTTTCAGCACCAAGGCTCATGTTGAAGCGCTGCACCACTTCGGTCACCGCGCGTAGATTCTCGAGTGGTGTTCCGTACGCCGTCGCGTCTCCCGTGCTAAGCACTAGACCTCGGCCCGGCGCCGCGTTCTCCAGGACCCGTAGCACATACGCTCGCACCTCGGGCACAGAAGCTCGCTCCAAGTATGCCGGCTCAAGGCCGCCGACAACCACCTTGTCCGGCCACAGCGTCAGCGCCTCATGTGCCCAGAGGTCGCCTGTCGTCGGCGGACAGAGAGAATCGACACCGTCCATGGCCGTGGCGCCGATGAGATCGGCCAGTCCCTTCAACTTGCCGCACATGTGCACGATGTACGGCTTCCCTTCCCGCTGCACAATAGCCGCGTAGTCGTCGATCTGAGACCTGCAATACCTCTGGTACAGGTCGCGGCTGATGGTCGTCGTCGACGTGTCCTCATACATGAAGACAACGGGCGACGGACTCCTGGCGAGGATCGCGTGCTCCTGCTTGTTATTCTCGTGCATCACGGACATCAGTGCTTCCATCTCCGCCGTGTGGTCGTAGAGCATGTAGACGAATCTCTCCAGGCCCATATGCATCTCAGAGAGGGTCGCCAAGGGGGTCGAACTGGCGGAGACAGTGGCAATACCATCCTCGCCGATGCGGGCCTGCGCCGTCTCGACCGGCTCGTATGACGGAGCAAGCTGCTTGTGCTCCTCCACATACTGCATGATGCTCACATCCTCGAGGTTCTCAATGAGGAATTTGCGATAGGTCTCCGAGCCGTGGATGAGCTCGCTCACCTGCGTCAGGATGCCGACCGGGGTCTCGAATCGTGCTATTACAGTGCCGTCCCCTGTCTCTTCTTGATGGTAGGTGACAGGTCCTGTATGGCTGAACCGGCACGCCGGAACATGCCGTTCGATGATGTCGGCCCCGACCATCCGAACTGCATCCGCAACGTCGGCGCGGTAGCCGAGTGTCGCCAGGTATGAGAGGTAGTACCCGTCAATCAATGGCGCCCACGGAAAGCGATCCGTCTCTTCTCGCGCCAGCGCGCACAGTATACGTTCCTTGGACGTCATCCCAGTTCTCGCTGCCACCGGCAGTCAGGTACCAGACCCATGAGCCACGCGGCCCGGGAGGACCTAGTCAGCTCGTCGTTCATCGCTTCTCTCCATCTCCGTCGTTTGCCCCGCGGCTGGCATCAGAACGCCCAAGCCGGTAGGGGGCGACAATTAGGTTGCTATACCTATGATAGAACGCTCTATCGCCAACTACATCCAGACGCTGTATGTTGGCATCTCGAAGATGATGCTGATGAGGGTCCAGATGCTTCCGATCACGCAATCTCCGATGATCAGGCCGAAGAAGAAGGGCAGGGCTGCGGCATATGTTCTCATGCCACCATAGCGCAGCAGCAGCAGCTTCGCCAGCCAGGCGACGAAGATCGAGCTCCACAGATGATGGGTGAACCACATCGGTGCGAGCAGGTATCCCATCGGGTGAAATGGCCACCAGAGGAATCGGCTGCGCATGGCATAGAGGCCGAAGGTAAACAGGAACCCGAATCCCATTGCGAGGCCGCGATACCCAGGGGCCGGTGCCACCCCCGTCAGCCAAGTCTGAAGCTCCGCATATGCGTAGCTGCCACTGGTGTTGAACTCAAGCTTGGCGCTGTCGGCGCCCAGGCCGTAGAGGGGGACCAGCAGCGCGAGGTAGCCGAACAGGAGGCCTGCGAAGGCAGCGATGAACATCGCCCCGACGAGCCCCCTTGTGCGAAGGCCCGTCCGCTCCGCCATCTTGAAACCGCCCATCTGGTGAGGAGTTGGGTCAACGCCATAGCTGCGGGAGGCCCAGCCCAGCACCGTCAGTGCCGTGAGTGCGCGAACGGGAAACGATGCCGGGGTGACGATCTGCGTCAGGATGCGGTGTGGCTCAGCGTCATGGATCTCATTGGCCGGCACTCCCAACTCCGCCGGGATCCTCGAAAGGGCCAGGCTCGCGCTGAGATAGAGTGCCAGGAAGATCGGAACCAACCAAACCGGCATCCCTGCGGACGAAAGGAACAAACACAGGAAGGCGACTGACACGACCAGCATGCCGAGAGCGGCGCGGTAGGGCAGCGGCTCGTTCCGGTCGCCAAGACCTCTGCGCGGCCGGATCGCCCCGCGCGCCACCAATGAGAGGTGCTTCCGGGCGGACCATAGCACGTACACGCCGACCGCCAGCAGCGCCGCAGCCGACTGCTGATACACAAAGGGCGCGTCCGGGGCCACATCCCAGCCTGTCAGCAATGTCACCCATTCCTCGATCTTGACGAGCCAGAAGAAGAACCAGTACGAAAACGAGATCTCGAGCGGCATCATCACGGCGACTCCGACGGCCCACGCGTGTGGCGGCCAAAACGTGCCCTCGTGTTTGCCGAAACAGGACCAGCGGCGGGCGAGCAGTCCGTTCATCGGACTGAAGTCAGGGACGAAGCTCGGCATCGCGGGGAAGAGCGTATGCAGGCCGTTCAACGTGCCAAGCGCAACCGCCACCCCAAACCCGATCCACAGCAGCCAGCTCCGATAGATCCCTCCCCTCGGTTCGGTGACGGCAACCGGTAGCTGTATCAGCGGGAAGGTCAGCCGCTCCTCCTCGATCCAGCGCCGGCGCAGCAAGATGTTCAGCGACATCATCACCGCGAAGAATGCGATGAAGAACCCGCCCCAGGAGAGGGCGACTGAGGCCCAGCTCTGCAAGTGTCGCGCAGTAAAGAGCGTGGCATCCCCGCCGAAGAGGGTCGCAAGGTTGTCTCGATCCGTCACCACCAGCCAACTCGAAAGGTATTGCGAGAACAGGGCCTCCCACTGGTTCTCCTTTGTCGCTCGGCCCACGGGAGTGATGGCCCACGAGATGATCTGCTGGAGAAGCCCGAAGCCGGCGATCACGCCGGAGATGGCGAGCATGATGTAGACAGTCAGCAGCTCGCCTTGACGGAGCGCCCATGCTGGTTTCCTCCTCTTGACGGCGGCGTTGGCCGCCGTCAAGAGGAGGAGGATGAACAGCGTCTCGAGAGGCAGCGCGAGCATGCTGGGCCAGGTGTTGCTGCGTATGACCTCCATCTGGACGACCCACCAGGCCTGCAGGGGCATGAGCAGCAGGGCGAGGATGATGGATCGCCACGTGCCGAAGCCCCTGGCAGGCGACGCATGTGGCGGGCCAGCTTGGCGTTGGCCGTCAGTGCGCTGTACTGGGATCATCGCATTGGCAGCATGAGGCTATCCGTGCGCCAGGCCATCCCCAGAACTCCGTCCCGGCGTTCAGCGTGGGGAAGTCAACACCCGCGCGGACGACGGCGGGCCCGGTTCTGATCAGAGAATCGTGGCGGGGCGCCGGAGGCGCCCCGCCACATGTCACTCACGCATTCTCGGCACAGCCGAGAGTGGGCTGCTTCCCTACCAGATGAAGATCATACCTGGTTCCGGCTCGCCGCAGTCCCGGAGGTATCCCTCGTAGGTGGTGACGCCGTTGCACCACGTAGCGAGGCCAGTAAGGTCGCCATCTCTGCCCATGTTCAGGATCCTCTGGGCCGGCAGCCAGGCCGCATGGCCGTCCAGGAAGCCGAGGTTGTCGCCTCCCAGGTGCCGCGCGCTGGCGCTCTGCGCTCTGGGATCCTTCGCCCACTCGTAGCTGGCGTGCAGCGCCCAGCAATCCGGGCAGTAGGTGCCATCCGGGCAGACTGTGTGTCCGTTCTCCACTACGGGCCATGCCGTGGCAAAGGGCAAGGTTCCGGCGCAGGCGGTGCAGCAGAGGTCCGGATAGGCCGCCAGATGCCAGGCGTTGGGCTCGTACGAGGCCACCCCGGCTTCGGTGACGATGACGAAGTTCGCCACATCGTCCACCTCAACAAGCTTCAGCGCATCTTGTACTCCCGGCCCTTCATACGTGGTCCCACCGTGATACGCGCTTTGCACGCCGATGCTCTGTGCAAACGCCCTGTTCGCTGACGCGCCCGACGTGGGCGGCCATAGCGCGCCCGTCAGGGTCCCGGCCATCCTCTGCTGGGCGATGGAGTCGGTGACATCGCCGCCCCATCCCGGCGGCCAGGAGGTGACGCAGAAGGGGCCCGTGATGTCGGCACTCTCGCCCCACTGTCCCTCGGTTGCCTTCAGGTACCCGACCCAGTCCGGGCCAGGCAGGATGAAGTTGGCGCCGCCCTCGACCTTCGCGCTCGGGCACCGCCAGACATCGCGGTTCTTGACATACTCATCCAGCATCACCGCTTCTCTCAGATAGGGGTTGGCCCACTTCGCGAACTTGGGCCACTGTTCGCAGCTGTCAGCGGGAACCCCGCCACCGGGCCCCGAGTACATGTAGTCATACACCTCCTGGCGGTGCTCGTTCGGAAACAGGGTGTCGTTGTTGTCCGCCAGGTACATCTGAATAGCTAGGGCGATGTTCTTGACATTTGAGAGACACACCGCCTTGCGCGCGGATTCGCGCGCCCTCGCAAACACCGGAAACACCATCGCTGCCAGTATCCCGATGATGGCGATCACGACCAGCAGCTCAATCAAGGTGAAGCCTCTTGCTCTCCTGTAAGCGAGCATGTTCCATCGCCTCCTCAAGTTGGTGCGCTCCACTGCATCCACTCAACACCTCGTTCTCCCACCCATCCGGGGCGGCTTCAACCGCCTGCTGTCACCTCCTCTCCTCGGCCGCCCGGGCCGCTTTTTGTATAGACAAATGTACCAGGGGCGGCGCGTTTCGTCAAGAGGTTCAGCAGCGCGCCGGCCCTCCAGTGGCGCCGCGCTGGTTAGTATTGGGGCGGCCTGCCAGGGAAACCCGAGTTGTCCGGGTGCGATGAGCAAGCTCCCGCCTGGGAGTGGTCGTGGGAGTTCAGCGACTGTCCGCTTGCGACTACCGCCGCAGGTAGACCGAGAACTGATACCGGTCTGGCCGGTACACGCCCCTCACGAACTCGAGGGGTGCGCCGCCAGTGGTAAACGTGATCCCCTCGATCATCAGGACGCAAGCACCGGGGCTCACCCCGAGCAGCTTGGCCTGCTCGGGGCTGGCCTTAGCGGCTCGAATGGTCTGGTGAGCTCCCACCACAGGGATGTTGTGCTTGCGCTCGAAGAGGTGGTAGAGGGAAGAGGAGAAATCCTCCTCCGGGCCGATGCTAAAGCGCGCCGGAATCTCCGAGTGCAGATATGCCACCGGAAACAGCTCCTGCGTGCCGCGGAGCCGTTCCAGGCAGAGCGTCTGCTCACCCTCGCTCAACTGCAGGCGCTCCTGAGTCAGTTCATCCGGGACGTGGAGTCTGACCCCCAGCAACCGCGTCCGTGTTGAGCTGCCGGCGGCCGCCGCCTGCTCCGTGTAGCTTGACAGACGCACTAGGTCCTCCGTAAGCAGGCTCTGCCGGGACACACGCGTGCCAAGCTTCTTCCTGCGCGTCAGCAGCCCGGTGCTGGCGAGGTCGTCTAACGCCCGCCTCACCGTCATGCGGCTCACGCCAAACATGGATGCCAGATCGGGTTCGGGAGGAAGGAGTCGGCCAGCCATCTTGGATTCTGAGACGCGCTCGCACAGGATCTGCTTCACCTGTTGGTACAACGGCACCGCGGAGTCGCGGTCGAGCGCGAACTGTTCATGCCTGGAAAAGACGTACTTGTCTCCTGCAGTCGTGTCAGTGTGCCGGGCGCCCCTTCGTCTCTTCATCCTTCCCTCGCTCGCCATCCGTCTGCGCCCACTCTGCCGCTGTCCTTGCCCCCCGGAGAACACCATTTGCGAGTGGGACATGCCATTCTAGCATATGTAGTGCGCAAGAACTCAACTGGATGACAGGAGGGCCTCTTGCACCTACTGGATTCCGAAAGTGAGCCCGACCTCCTGCCCTCACCTCGGTGAGGAGGATGCTCTCTTTGTCAGGCTTGGGCCAAACCAGTTCGCATACGGGACCCGCATCTGGTTACGCCGCACCGGCTGCGCTATTACCTCGGCCTCGCCTCTGCGATGGCTGGGGTTCCTACAACGGCGCTGATGCGCGCCATGGCTCATCGAAGCCCGATCATGACGGCCCGCTACTCCGAGTTCGCAGACTCGGAGCGAAGGTGGGCCTTCGCCAGAGCTGACATCACCAGGGGCATTGGCCTGCCGGCAATGGCAGGGGCAGGCTCCTGCCGCACGAGCCGGCCTTAGCGGTCATGGCGGTGCTCTGAAGAAGCCTGGGACCCGCACAGCGTTGCCGGTCTCGAGCTCACGGGTCGCGAACCAGGGCAAGCCGCACAGGCGATGAGGCTACCAGTCCGCCCCGACCATCCAGGATGAAGGCTTCCACGTGATTGATGCCCGGGCCGAACAGGGATATGACGTCCGCCGGGGCCCGCATCTGTACTGGGCCATCTGTCGAGCCCTGTTCGGTCCCTGTCGGCACGGACTCGAGTGTCGAGCACTACTGGTAGGAGACTGTGTGCACTGACCCATCCCCGTGACTCACCCTGATCTCAAGTGCACACGCGGCCCAGGTACCACCACGGCCCCGCTGGTCGCCTGACAGCATCACTCTCCAGCCGGGGTCCGGGCCGTTGACCTCCACCACGGCCTCCTGCGCGGGCCAGTACGACTGAGGCTGCGCCCCTTCGAAGAGAACCAATGGCAACTGGGCAGGCTTCGGGGTCTCTGCCGTGAGCCACAGATCGGTGGAGGACATAACGTCGCCGTAGTAGTCACTAAGCTCCACGTCCACACGGTTCACGCCGGTGCGGAAGTGCTCCGACAGATCCATGGGAGCGTGCCACTTCGACTCCAGTTCGTCCTGGTATTCACTGGTGGTGCCGTCGGGGTGGGTAACCCGCAGCGTGAGCTGGTCATCCACAATCGTGTGACGCGTCCCTCCGGCATCTGCCGCGAGCGTGATTGGCCCTCCGGTGTAGTCAAGGAGGAAGCTGACTGTGTGGAAGATCTCCCCGCCGACCGCCGGGCGGAGCGGGATGTAGCGCACCATGCGAACTGGCAGACGAAGAGGCGGCCCAAGATCTCGAGAGCGCTGCGGTGCCGGGATCGGCAGACCGTGTCCCAGCATTGGAACGTCCCCACCTAGTGCCACAGTCGTCCAGCACAGTCCCGTCAGGAGCCATATTGCCCCGATGATGGCCAACATCGCAGTGCCACGCATGTCCCTCCTCCTCAAGTGACATGGCTACCCCGGGAGCGCGCGGGGACCGGCCGCAAGCGTCAACGCATCGCGCCAGGACTCTCTGCGTGTTAGACCCCTGCCTCCGGTAGGAAGTTCCCACGGAAGTGGCACAAGCCTCGCCCGGAAGTGCTGAGGGCCGTTCGTGTCTGTATGCGTTGCGCAGCGACCAGAGGGGCCCCAGCACCTGACTGGATGGTTCCGTACGCGTCCAGGAAGCGCAACTGGCGCCGGGAGGCCGAGAAGCGGCGAGAGGCGGTCAATTGGGGTTGGGGCGGCGGGGGGGGGGGTAGGACGGGGCGCGCCGGCAGCGAACCTATTAGTGGGTCGGCCGGGTGCGAGGGGGAGACTGCCTGCAAGCGGCTGGAGGCATGGTATGCGGATTCTGGTAACGGGCGGAGCGGGATTCATCGGGTCGAACTACTGTCGGCTCGTGCTGCGGGAGCACCCGGAGGATGAGGTAGTCAACTTCGACAAGCTGACGTATGCGGGGAATCTGGAGAATCTGAGGGAGGTGGAGGGCGACGGGCGGTACTCCTTCGTGCGGGGGGACATCTGCGAGGAGGAGGCGGTGGAGGGGGTGATGGGTGAGGTTGATGCTGTGGTGAACTTTGCGGCGGAGACGCACGTCGATCGGAGCATTCAACATGCGGGGGCTTTCGTAGATACCGATATCAAGGGGTTGTACGTTCTGCTGGAGGCCGCGCGGAAGCATGGCATCGCTCGATTCGTGCATGTGTCGACCGATGAGGTGTACGGGAGCATCGAGTCGGGGTCGTTCAAGGAGGAGGATGCGCTCAGTCCGTCGAGCCCATACTCCGCGAGCAAGGCCGGTGGGGAGCTGATGGCGAAGGCGTACGAGCGGACCTTCGGATACCAGATCTTGATCACGCGGGGCGCGAACACGTACGGCCTGTATCAGTATCCGGAGAAGGTTGTGCCGTTGTTTGCGACAAACGCGCTGGATGATATTGAGCTGCCGCTGTACGGGGATGGGATGAACGTGCGGGATTGGCTGTACGTGGATGACCACTGTGCCGGGATAGATGTGATGCTTCGGGAGGGGATGTTGGGGGAGGCGTACAATGTGGGCGCGGACCAAGAGCGGACGAATCTGGAGCTCACCCGGGAGATTCTGAAGCTGACGGGCAAGGGGGAGGAGCTGATCAAGTACGTGAAGGACCGGCCCGGGCACGACCGGCGCTACTCGATCGACAGCTCCAAGCTGCGCGCTCTTGGATGGCAGCCTGAGGTGGGATTCGAGGAGGGTATGGCACGCACCGTGGGGTGGTACCGCGAGAACGAGGCATGGTGGCGGAGGCTGAAGAACGGCAGCTACCGGGAGTACTACCGAGAGATGTATGCGAACCGGTGAGCGGGGGCGGCTTCGACAGGTTGCCGCGAGTTCCCTGTACTGACGAATGAGGTCATGGCCGTGCACGTAGCTTTCCTCGAACCGCACTTACGGGTAGCGGGCGGCATTCGTCGGGTGCTGGAACTGGGCAACGGGCTGGTGCGCCGCGGCCACCAAGTCACGTACCTCCTTCCTTCGAGCGAACCCCTCGCATGTGACTGGATGGAGTGCCTCGGCCGCATCGACCACATCGAAGCGTGCTTTCAGAGACCCTTTGACGTGCTCGTGTTCAACGAGGAGCCCCAGTGGTCGCTGATGGAGCTGTTCAAGCGCGTCGAGCTGACGGTGTATTACATCCTTCACCATGCAGCACTCTACGAGAAGGCGGGGGCAAGAGAGAGCTACCGGTACCCGGTGGATGTTCGTTTCGCCAACTCCAACTGGACGGCGGACCGCATCGAGGAGGAAATAGGCATTCGCCCCACGGTGCTGCTAGGCGGCATCAACCGGGAGCACTTCCGGCCGGTCAAAGTCGGGAAACGGTATGACGTACTCACCTATGGTTCTGACCGCTACTGGAAGGGGACAGCGGAGGTTGAGGCCGCCTGCAAGAGACTGGGAGTTCGCTTGGAGCGGTATGAGGGCAAGGGCCTTCCGCAGGAGAGAATGGCGCAGGAGTACTGCCGGGCGCGGGTGTTCGCGGTAGGGAGCTACTTCGAGGGATTCGGGCAGCCGGGGCTGGAAGCACTGGCTTGTGGGGTGCCGCTGGTGACCACCGACAACGGGGGGTGCCGGGAGTACGCGATCCACGAGGAGACAGCGCTTGTTGTGCCGCCGAAGGATGTAGACGCACTGGCGGCCGCGATGCAGCGGCTGCTGAGTGACCGTGAGCTGGCCGGTCGGCTGCGTCGCAACGGCCTGAACCTGGTGAAGGAGAAGTTCAGCGGGTGGTCGGAGTGCGCCCGTAGGTTTGAGGAGATCGTGTCGGCGCGTCTAGACGCGCGGCGGCAGCTAACGCTGGCGATTGACCGGAGCTGTGAGGACGAGAGGCTGGAGACGCTGAGACGGACGCGGGCAGCGCAGGTTGCAGCGTACACGAGAACGATTCCGCTGGCCGATGCCCCAAGGGAGGCGGGGCCGCAGAGAACTCCAGAGGAGACGCTCACCTCGATCATCGCGCTGTCATGGGATGAGCCTTATCATACGGAGAAGTTCGTTCAGAGTGTACGCGCGAATACGGATGCACCATACGAGTTGATCATCGTGGACAATGGTTCCCGGAAGGACACGCAGGAGTACGTCCGGCGAGCCGCTGACAAGTGTGTGTTGAACGCTGAGAATCTCGGCTTCGCCAAGGGGATGAACCAGGGAGCCAAGGTGGCGCGAGGGCACCACCTGGTCTTCATCAACAACGACACCGTTGTCCCGCCGGGGTGGCTGTCGGCGCTGCTGGAAACGGCCAGCCGCGTCGAACGAATCGGGATCGCGACCCCCGCAGTGACCGCTGGGGGGAGCTTTGTGACTGTGCGGTCCAAGCCACATGACGTCGTCCGCGAGATATTGCCGTATTCTCTGCCGCCGGCAGGGGTGTGCTACCTGGCGCCGCGGGATGCGTTCGAGGAGGCAGGGGGGTGGAGTGAGGAGTACCGGCTCGGCGGCGCGGAGGACGTGGATCTCTGCTTCACGATGTGGGCGCGTGGGCGGCGGGTGGTGTTGGACGAGAGGGTGTTGATCGAGCATCAGAGCAAGGGGACGGCCGGCGCCAAGCTGGGCGACTGGGAACAGGTGTGGCGGCGCAACCGGAAGCTGCTGGTAGACCGATGGTCGTCGGCGGAGCCGCTGGCTGAGGGGCTGGATGAAGACATGCGGGCGCTGCTCGACGATATGAGGGAGAAGGCGGGCAAGTCACCCGATCTCGTGCGCCTAGTGGAAGAGCTGGAGGATCGACTCGCCAGCGACGCGCAGGCGAGGTCAGACGAGCGGGCGACGATGGCCCGGGGGGTGGCCCAGAGCTGGCGAGAGACGACGCGGCAGAGGGAGGTCGCCGTAAACCTGAGGAGGCAATTGCGGGCGGGCCTGCTGCGGCACATCTACAGGCTGTATCTCCGTCGGTTCTTTGACTAGCAGCTAAATTCGAAGGTCCGAGCATGATCGGTGCGGCCCGGTCTGTCGGTCCGACGGACTTAAGGAATATGGAGCGGACGCGCGACCCACCTGCCCAACTCTCGCGGCAGCTGCCCATCCTGCCACCCCACGCGGGCGATAGCAGCCGGAACCTCCCAGCTTGACGCAGGAGATGAGAATGCTGTATCCTCGTCTGGGGGAGGGTGGTGCGACGCAGGGATATGTTCCTCGATCTCGGTATCAGCGCATGCGAAGGAAGTCCCTATGACCACTGGCGGCACACACGCGAAGAGGCTGGCCCAGATGCGCCTGCGGGCCGCGATCGCGTTGGGCGGCGCGCTGGTAGTTGGGCTGGTGCTACTCGCGCTGTGGCTGAGGCCGGGGGCGGCCTCAGTGATGACGGCGACGGTGAGCATCTCGACAGACGAGGGTGGGGCGGTAGAGGTGTACCGTGCGAGGACCGCGGTGTCGGCCAGCGGCGATTCCGAGCCCGAGGTCACGGCGGAGATCGACCTTGGGCCGTGGGCGGGGAAGCTCGTCCGCATCGACCTAGAAGGGGAACTTAGGCGCCGATGGTCTGTGTCCAAGTCGTCAGGCTACGTTGCCTGGTCGGCAGAACTGACTGATCCCACTGGCAGGGAGCCGATCCAGTTCATCGGCTGGGAGAACGACGGCTCGAAGGGAACCCACCCGGGGAGTATCGGGTCTCCTGCCTTCCTGGCGTCCGGACGGGCCAGGGAGCCGTTCTTCTACTCACCGGACGGATCTCTCTGGCACGTATTGCGGGTGCCCGAGAACGCCACTCTTCGCATAGCCCTCATGCTGGCACTGTCGGAGGAGACCGAAGGCCAGCCGCAGCCTTTCGTACCGAGACACCGGTCGGTTTCGCTTCGGCCCAGGGCTGCCGCCGCTGAGGGTCCCGCCCGGCCGCCCGATGTGCTCATCTATCTGATCGACGCCTTGCGTGCGGACCATTTGGGCTGCTATGGGTATTCCAGAGACACTTCTCCTATTATTGACGGCTTTGCCGCTGATGCGACGCTCTTCGAACGGGCCTACACTGCGGCGACATGGACTCGGCCCTCGGTAGCGACACTGTTGAGCGGGCTTTCTCCTTCAGTTCATCGCGCGATGCAGGATCCGGATAAGCTGGACGAGTGGGTCATTCTGTTGCCGGAGATCTTGCAGGAAGCCGGGTACGCGACCTGTTCCTTCATCACCAATGCCCAGGTTTCCGGCCACTATGGTTTCAACCAAGGATACGAGGAGTTTGTCCTCCGAAACATGGGAACGGCTCGGTGGGTGAACTCGCAGGCGGCTCGCTTCCTGGCTCGGCACGACCCAGATCAACCGGTCTTCATGTACTTACACACACTCGAGCCGCACGATCCTTATTCGCCGAGTGCCACCAGCTTGCGGCGCTTCGATCGTGGATTCAGGGGTTCCTGCGACGGGTCCACAGAGGCCCTGAGGGCGGCGGGAGATCTCTATCCCAGGCTCTCGGCCGTTGACGTCGAGCATCTCATCGACCTTTACGACGCGGAGATTCTCGACGTGGACCGGGCCTTTGGAGGATTCCTGGAGTTGCTGCGCGCGGAGGGTCGCCTGGACAACGCACTGATCGTGGTGCTGGCCGATCACGGCGAAGGCTTCACAGAACATGACACGATCCGGCACGGCCACAACGTGAATACAGAGGAAGCGCATGTACCTCTCATCATTCGTTTCCCCGAGGGCCGACTCGGAGGCCGACGGGTAACGCAGCCGGTGGGTCTCATCGACGTGTTCCCCACGATCCTGGCCTGCACTGGCGTCCGGGCCGAGCTCGACTACGCGGTCGCGGGCAGTGAGCTGGCAACCGCGACGTCGCTTTCTGAGTCCGGCAACTCGCGGAATCTCTACTGCGAGCTCGCGCGGCGCGCGTCCAACGAGCTGGACTTACTCGCGGTGGTCGATGAAGACGGCTTCAAACGCGTGTTGGACATGTCCGTCGTGCCCGGAGCTAAGGCGACTGAGAGATCGGTCGGGCTCTGGAACACTCTCGTCGATCCTGACGAGCAGGAGGATCTCACTGAGTTTCTCCCGGTACGGGCAGCCTACCACGAGCAGTTGCTTGCGCGCTGGCTCGTCGAGCAGAGGGAATGGCGCGGCGCCGACTCGGCAGCGGGACCTCCGGCGGTCGAAATGACGGATGAACTGAAACAGAATCTGCGCGCGCTCGGGTACATGGACTGATGGAGCATCGAACGGGCTCAGGTCCTCAGACGGGTGCCGGGGCGCCAAGAACACGCGCCATCCGGTCTGAAGACCCCCTTCGTGAGACGGAATCTGATGACTCCTGAGCACTGGCAAGAAGGGCTTCGCGGCCGCCGGCGACGAGTGGTCGCGGCGGAGGGCTGATGACTGGCATAGTTCAGCATAAGCCTGGATCCGAGAGACGAGGTCGGCAGCGCACGGCGCGTCTGGCAATTGCTGCTGCCGCAGTCGTCGTCGGACTCGTCGTGGCCGCTCTGCTCGTTGGGCCGTGGGCTTCCTTGGACATGGATGTGGCGCTGACAATCTCGGCCGACGGGGAGGATACCGTCGAAGTCTACCGCGCTCACAGGCGTTTCTCCCGCTCTGACAACAATGCGCCGGTGTTGAGCGCCGAGATCGATCTGGCGCCATGGGAGGGTAAGCTCGTTCGCCTTGACTTGTCTGGACAGGTGCGGTCGCGATGGTTCAAGTCGTTGCTGGCGGACCACGTTGGCTGTTCGGCCGAGGTAGTCTCTGCCGCTGGAACGCGGCGCGTCGAGTTCGTCGGCTGGCAGAACGACGGCTCCGTGAGGATCCACTTCGGGACCCTCGGATCGCCGGCGTTCGTCGCGCCGGGAACCGCAAGTGAGCCACTTGTCTACTCACCGGATGGCTCCCTGTGGCATGTGCTTCGGGTTCCCCAGGGGGCAGCGCTGCGAATAGCCCTGAACCCCGTGCCGGCCGACAGTGTGGGCGACGCTCCGAAGCCCTTCGTGCCGAACACGCAACCCATGAAGCTTCCGCTCAGGCTCTCCTCTGAGTCTGCCTCCGGGCAGCACCCGGACGTGTTCATCTACCTGATCGATGCCTTACGGGCCGACCATCTTGGCTGCTACGGCTACTCCCGTGACACCTCTCCGAGCATCGATGGATTTGCGGCGGAGGCGACGCTGTACGAGCAGGCGCAGACCACAGTGACCTGGACGCGTCCATCTGTCGCCGCACTGCTTACGGGTCTCTATCCTTCCGTGCACGGCGCAGTGGAGAAGCCAGACGTGTTGGCCGAGTGGCCCACGCTCCTCTCAGAAGCGCTCCAGGAAGTGGGCTATAAGACGTGCTGTGTCAGCACGAACGGCCACGTGACAGCGCCTTTTGGATTCAACCAGGGCTTCGATACGTTTGTGCACAAGAACCTGGGTCTCCCTCGCTGGGCCAACTCACAGGCGGCCAGATTCTTGGCCGCGCAGTCCCCAGACGACCCGGTTTTCATGTACGTGCATACGGTTGAGCCTCATTCTCCCTACGCGCCTGAGTCCGAGAGCTTCCGGCGCTTCGATCGGGGGTTCGTGGGCGCCTGTGACGGATCGGTGCGTGCTCTCACAGCGGCCCGTCGCCTTTACCCGAAGCTCTCGGCAGACGATATCGAGTATCTCATCGACCTCTACGATGCGGAGATACTCGACAACGACAGGGGCTTCGGGAGATTCCTTGAGCTGCTGAAGCGCACCGGTCGCTTCGAGAATGCGTTGATAGTGCTTGTCGCCGACCACGGCGAGTCATTCGCTGAGCATGATTGTCTTCAGCACGGCCGGAATCTTAACAAAGAAGAACTTCATGTTCCTCTGATCATCCGGTTTCCCAGGGGCAGGCCGGCCGGTCCGCGGGTGAAGGAGCGAGTTAGCCTTGTTGATCTGTTCCCGACAATACTCTCACAGGCAGGGGCCAGGCCGGAGCTAGCCTACGCCCTCCCGGGTGCCGATCTATGGGTCGTCGCCTCGCAGCCTGCACTATATTCGTCGCGCCGCATCTACGCCGAACTGTCGCACGTTACCTCCAACGGGCTTGATCTGGTCGGCGTGATTGACGAAGACGGATACAAGCGAGTCATCGACATGTCGGTGAGTCCTGGTAAGATCGCGGCAAAGAAATCCCTGGGGCTATGGGACACGCGAGTGGACCTGCCAGAGCAGACGGATGTGGTCGAATCCCTCCCGGCACGTGCCGCCTACGATGAGCAACTCATTGCGCGGTGGCTCGTCGAGCAGAGCAACTGGCGCGGCGTCCCCGCGGCAGGCCCCCCTCCCTCGGTTGAGATGACGGACGAGATGAGGAAGGGGCTGCGCGCCCTGGGTTACCTGGACTGATTCCGGAGAGATGAGCGCCGCCAACGAAAGTTGGGATCCGGCCGCTCACAGACGTACCCTCTAAGGCACGGAGACCGGCCCGCGGCCGCCTGACGCACGCATCGCGTTATGTGTCGGGGCCCGTGTGTACCAGTTGCCAGGAACCCTGGACGAGTGCACGCCTAGAGCGCATTTCATCACCCTCACTCGCCTGGCTGTCCACCGGAGACGCTGGCATGAGATGCGCCTGCTGGAGCCTGGCGGTCTGTGCTGCTGCTCCACAACCTCAGATAGAGGTTATGGAGCAGCTTCTAGTGCTTCGGAATCGGCACTAGGCGGATTCTGTACAAGTACACCTCACCGCAGCTTGACTGGGAACCGAAGTCACCGAATCGGTACGACGCAACCGGGCCGGCGCCGCGCGCGGCAAAGGTCTTCTTCAGCGGCACTCCATCGATCCAGAGGGCTGCCTCTGTCTGGCTGCGGCGGCTGATGGCGAAATCGTGCCAGACACCCCGGGTGACGGAGCCTACACTGTGTCGCCCCTCGGCATCGGTCACCCACACGAATCCCTGCTCGGCGGCCTCCGAGTCGGCCGCTCCGGCCTCATCGTCAAAGACTAGCTGGATGTCTGTCGGCTGACCATCGGCGCCGAGCGGAGATATCACGCTGAAATCCCGGTACGGATCGTCAGACACGTAGACCTGACACCAGAAGTGATACGGTGCCCTGATGCTGATCGTTCCCCACTCCGCCTCGCATCTTGACTCAGTCTCGGTCCGCAGATAAAGATGGGCCTGGCGCACCTTCTCGAATTCACTGCCCTGCTCCGCCCTGCCGGCCCCGGTCGCGGCCAGGCGCCAGGGGCCGGGAGAGGTTTGCTCGTCGGCTCCTCCCGAGGCGGCGGTGATGCTGATCTCACCCCAGTAAGCCTCGCCGGCGCCATCCGATGAGCTGAACTCTCCCAACTCGATCCGTTGAGCAGGCTTGTCGCTGCGGGCCGCGTAGGTTCCAACTACCTCGCGATCGACGAGCAGGTCAACCTCACTCTCGCTCTTGCGAACGAGAGAGAATAAGCGCCATCCCGGCCGGCGGAGGTGGGACACGCTCTGCAGTCCATCCCCGTCTTCCACCCAGAGCGCGCCGTGCCAGTCCTCCGGATTGTCCGGGAACTTCGCCCGGAGTTCGCGGAGCAGCAGCGTCACGTCCGTCGGATCGCCGTCCGCATCGCGGGCCTTGTAGATAACGAGGTCATCGTACGGCTCTCCTGTCACATACAGCCACCAGGAGCACGAATACGGTATGCGCGCCTCGAAGGGGCTGGACTCGGCCGTCGCTGTTGAGTCGTCATCACTGCTGAGATGCACGAGATCGCCGCGGACAGGCTGGAACTCCGGCTTCTTCTGGGCAACCGCGCCTCCCTCTGTCTTGACAGTCAGGCCTCCCATCTGCCCGGCCACAGAGTCGCCCTGAGCCACCAGGAAGAGGCACACGCCGGCCAGGACTGCGCGCAGGAAGCACCGTCTGGTCCGCACCGGCCGCGGGGATTTCATCATTTCCTGTCCTCCTCGCCATCATGCGTACCTAGCAATTGCAGGTCGGTCGACACACTGCGCTTGGCGGGCCGCAGGGAAGATGGCGACCTGCAGTGCGGTGAGCGGCCGCATCGTCCGCCGTTCGGCATCTGCAGAGCGGGAGCAAACTCCGAGGGCCCCGCGCTGCGCGCGGAGCCCTCGCTTCCTCGTATTCTCTTTGACTGTCCCACTCGCACGCCCGAGCCCACGTGCCGCCGCCCGGAGTACTAGTCAGGGTAGATCACTAGCTCTTCGAGATCGGTGACTTTGATCCACCAGACGAGCGGTGACTCGTCCGCCCCGATCCAGAGGCTCTGCGCTCCGGGCTGCCCAAAGCAGAGGAACCGCAAGGTCCAGCGCTGACCATTCTCCTTGCATCCGACCCACTGCCACCCGCCCGGGTTTCCGTTCTGGATACCATCGAAGTCAGCAGGCTTCACCCCGTTGACGTCGAGCCACGTGTTGTCGTCTGACACGTAGCCCTTCTGCCACTGGTCCCAGTTCTGCGCACACACCTGTACCCAGAGGAGACCGCTGGCCGCGAAGACGTACTTCTGCCACACATAGCTGTTGTGCGCGGATGCAGTCGGCTGAGTCCATGGGGAGCCCCCCAGGAACTGGACCGACGACTGCCCGGGCGCGCGTTCGTTCGGATGCACCTCGAGAACCACATCTGGCGCCAGGTACCCCTGCGCCAGCGCCGGCCCCGCAAGGCCGCACAGCACTGCCACACAGACCAGAGTACTCACCAGTACAGCGTACCTTCCCACTCCTCCCTGTGACACGATCCTCGCCTCCTTCCAGAGAGCTTCGACAGCTATTCCACTGCTTATACCATAGTGGCAGTGGGTCGTTCTGTCAAGACTGAAGTGCAGTTGTCCGCCTCCTGGCAGGATGGTCTCTGTGACTCCCGGACCGCCGTCTGGGGGCGTTCCGAGGCAGGCGGATTGCTTCCCCGCGGGGTGCAGTGACGCGGATGCACGGGCCCTGTCGCTGGTTGGATTCATGGACCCTGGCGCTGCGTTTGCCTGCCCTCGCGGGATCTCTTCCTGGGCTGGCAGGAGCGGCGAAGAGCACCATAGAACCCCTGAGGCTGACTGAGTCCTGGATGAGAGGAGGAAGACGATGATACGCGGAGCGGTCACGCGATTGATAGTGCTGGCTGAGATAGGTGCGCTTGCAGCGGCCGGCGTGGTCTCCGGGTGTGGTGGACCGGAGCAGAAGACGGCGCAAGAGGAACGACCCGCGGCAGCTGCAGGTGACACCGTAGCCCTGTACGATGGTTCTCGGGCAGCCTTTCACCTGGCGGGGGCCAACGCTGGCGGACCGGCCGAACGGACGGTCGCATTCGGAGAAGCGGGGAAGGGATGGATTCCAGTTGCCGGGGACTGGGACGGAGATGGCTTCGATACGGTGGGGGCTTACAGTCCGAAGGAAGGCACCTTTCGCCTCACAAACAGCGCAACCGGAGGAGAAGCCACGATCACATTTGCGTTCGGCTCTCGAAACAAGGGATGGCTACCAGTGGCGGGGGATTGGGATGGGGACGGCACTGACACGGTTGGCCTCTACAATCCGAACTCCAGCAGATTCTACCTTACCAACAGGCACAAGGGCCCGGCGGACATCCAGCTTGGGTTCGGGGGGACGAAGGCCGAGTGGATCCCGCTCGCCGGGGATTGGGATGGGGATGGCAAGGACACCATTGGCCTCTTCGATCTCGGGTCCAGCAAGTTTGTCCTGGGAAACCGGCTGGAGCCGGGCAAGGCGGAGGTGCAGTTCCAATTCGGCAGTCGGAAGAATCGGTGGACTCCCATCACGGGTGACTGGGACGGAGACGGGGAGGATTCGGTTGGGCTCTACGATCCGGACAGGGGGAGGTTCTCCCTGACCAACCGGCTTGCTGGTGGCAAGGCGCAGATGCGGTTCACGCTCAAGGTGACTGGTCGGGACCTCATTCCGCTCAGCGGGAAGTGGCAGCAACAGTAGCGCGCGGCGAGTGGGCCTCTTCACGCTAGAAAGCGAAGCACCCCCCTGCTGCCGCGTTCGGGACTTCGTGCCGGGGCACCCGAAGGGCACTCGATGGATTGCCGGGCGCGGTAGCCTCGGCGCAGGGCCGCCGCTAGGGCGCGTCGCTGCGCTATCCCACCCAGAAACCCGACAGCCTGAGGCCAAGGCGACGAATGTCAACGGTGTCGCTGTCTTCGGCCGGCACCCATGTGCGGTCAACCTCGAGCTGAATACGGTTTGGGCCTTTGATGCACTCCAGCTCGATCTTGAAGCCCTGGTGCTTCGTCAGGCGGTAGTCGGTCGCGTCGCCCTTTGCATCTGTCAGGCGCACGGTAACGGGGTTGTCCTCGGAGACGTCAGGGGCGGCCGGCACTACTGTGAAACCACATCGAGGTGGCTCTGACTCAACGGTAAGGGTCAGTGCGGCCCGCTCTTTCATCCAGATGTGCGTGAGCTCCGGCGGGTAGAAGCCCTCCTCCAGATCGAGGAAGGTGTAGCACTTCGTGAGGAAATGCCGTTCCCTGCGTGCCTGGATAGCGCGCTGCTGGAGCTCGTGAACGCCCGACCGCCACAGGCGCAAGAGGTAGTCCGTCCGAAACCGCTCCCTCTTTCGGCGGGAGACTCGACGGTACGGCTCCGTCGCCACGGCGTAGTTGGCGTTCGGCACGCTCAGTCGGTTGTTGAGGTGATCGAAGACCTCTCGGTGAGGAAGCTCGTCGAAGAAACGGACGCGCGAGAAGAAGAAGGACAGCAACTCGCAGAGCAGGTCCTGACTATACTCCACGAGATGGTAAGGGTTGTCGGGGTTCAGGAAAATCGTCTCGTCGTGGGTCGGGCAGCCCACCAGAAACACACCGTCTCGTGCCATGCTCTGATGTACGCCAGCAATGAAAGCAACGGAATCGAACAGGTGCTCGACCGTCTGGAATGACACCGCCACATCGATCGCGCCGCGGGGTACCAGTGTGTCGAGATGGGTGACATCGCCGCGCATGAACTCGATCTTCGGTCCGCCGTGCCGTTGCCGAGCGTACGCCAACTGCGAGGGGTTCAGGTCAATGCCCAAGACGGATGCGACGCAGGGCAGCTCGGCCATCCGCGCGCTTCCGTAGCCCGTCCCGGAGGCGGCATCCAGCACCCTGAGGGATCCGCCGCCCAGGGACTCGATGACCTTGCACGCCCACTCGTAGCCCGCCGCGTGGTAGAGCTGGTTGTAAGTCTCGGCGGCCTCGAGCAAGGAGCCGGAGGCCGTGCGGGAGAAGTACAGCGCCTCCCCCTCGACGAGCAGTTCATACAGTTCTCGATTCATGCAGGTACTCCATGTCGTCACTCAACTACTACGAACGGAGAGGGCACGGCCCGCCCGCGCCACCGAGGGAGCCCGGAGGCCGCGCCCGATGACCTAATACCGTCGCGCTGCCGGCTGAACGCCGAGACGGGAGCCTATGTCTCAGTCGCCTTGCGGAGGCGGTGACCCGCGGTCGAGAAGCGACCGCAGTAAGCTCAACGTTCGCTCCCCTTCGAGGCGCGCGTCGTATTCCTCTGCCGTCTGGAGGCCCTTGTCGACCAGCCGTCGCCGCAGCTCCGCGTCGTCGGCGAGTTGCAGGACCTTCGCCACGTTCTCCTCGACGTCAAGCTGATCGGCGAGAAGGCAGTTGTAGTCGTGCTTGGCGTACTCAGTGATGCCGCCGTTGCGGGTGAGCACGGCGGCGGTTCCTGTAGCCATAGCCTCCAGACCCGGACGTCCGAAGCCCTGGAAGGTGGAGCAGTCGAGCAGAATGGAGCAGCCGTTGAGGAGCGCGGCCACGTCCGACATCCGATAGAGGCAACCATGGGAATCACATGGGAAGGGCAAGGACGCGGGGTCCAGCTCGGTTCCATACAGGGATAGCCTCAAATCCGGCCTCTCCGCGTGCAACGCAGAGAAGACACGCAGCATGCCTTCGTAGTTGCGGTACTTCGAGGTGGGCCTCGCCATGGCGACGACGCGAGTGCACTCATGGCGGGCCGGATCCTGGGCGTCGTAGAAGATGTCCAAGTTCAGGCCTAAAGGTATCTGTACGATTTGCGCTCCGAAGCGCGCAAGCTTGCGCGCCAGCCACCGTGTCTTGACTATCTGCGTGTCAATCAGATGGTACGTCAGCTCCGCACGACGCGACAATTGGCTTCCGAGCGGGTAGAAGTCGGGCTCGTAGTCTTGCACGAAGTATGCCAGGCGAAGTCCAGGCCGCGTCTTCTGCAGGAGAATAGCATCGTAGACTGTGTCCCATCGGGTGGCGACGACTATGTCGCACTCGGGGAGGTTCTCCATCATTACACTTCGGCTGGGGAACTGGTAGGGGCTGACGTAGAGCGGGAACCCTCGCAGGAGGTCCGCATCAGTCTCGCCACACGTTGCCACGTTCGCATCCACCCCGGCTAAAGCGAGGGAATTGACGATTTGCAGCGCGGAGATGATCCCCCCATAGAGCTTCAGCGCCGGCAGCAGATAGACTACGCGGAGTTGGCTGTCGGCTGAGCGAGAGCGGAGGTGGCGGTGCTTCTTGGAGGTTGTCGCCACCAGCCTGCGAGTGAGGCTGCGCCAGCGCTTGTCGTCCTCAGCCGGCCGGCCGGTGTCGGACAAGCTGGTAGCCTTGTCCCATTTGGCTATGAACCGCTGCCCAGGAGCTCTCTCCGAGTCTGTCCCGGCGATGCGACTCGACAAGCAGGCGGTGAGGGCGCGAGCGGTACACATGGGGCCGTACAGCCTCAGCCTACGTAGAATCCCTCGCATCGAGCAATCCGGCTCCTGTAGTTCTCGATACCGTGCTTGGATGGACTCTTCGAGTCGTGCCAGCGGCCTGTCAGCCTTCCACCTCTCTCTGAACTCCTCGAACTGCGGCCCCCAGCGCTCCATGAAGACCTGCTTGTTCCGCTCCAGCCACTCGTTTCTGCCACCGGCCTGGAAGGAGCCCCACCCGAAGTGGTACACGAAGCTGCCAAGGTTGACCACCACGCGGTGTCCCTGAGCCATGGCCCTGAGGCAGAAGTCGGTCTCCTCCCAGTAGCCTGGACTGAAGATCTCATCGAACAGTCCGAGTTGCTCGAAGAGCGCCCGGCGGGCCGCGAAGCAGAAGCCGGAAGCGTTGTAGATGTCAGCGTGAACGCGATCCCCGACGCGCGCGATGAAGTCGGCGTAGGTGTGGATCGTGAACCCCGGCGCGAATGGGATGCGGGTCCAGTTCGCCCAATTGGAGACCGGGTTGATGACGCCGACGGACGGGTCGTCCGCGAACGGCTGGAGCAGTCTCGTCAGCCAGCCCTGGCTGACCACTACGTCGGAATTGAGGAGGACTACGTTTGGCTGGCTCCCGGCCTGGATGCCGAGGTTGATGCTCCTCAGGTAGCCGAGGCTCTGAGGATTGTGGAGCACGGTGGCGACTTCGCTGTGTGCGGTCGCCAACTGGTCTATCTGGCGGTGCGTATGGGTGTCAGAGCCATCATCAACAAGGTAGAGATGGAACGGCTCCTGCGTGGATCTCAGTATGCTTTCGAGGCACAGCCTCGCGTGGTGCCAGGAGTTATGCACTGGGACCACGATGTCGGTTCCAGCCCCGCTGCTCGCCTCAGTCTGTGTTGTCTCGACTCTTTCGTCCTGCAATCTCAACTCACCGCAACATTCAGGATTCGGCCCAACACCTGCTGCAAGTGACCGGCAATCTTGTCTGGGGTCACCTCGTCCAGGGAGGGGCTTGCCATATACCGCATGTGATGGAGCAGCGGGTGGCCGCGGATAGAGTTCATGGCGTCCCGCAGCGACTCGACGCTGTCCGGCTCGTAAAGCACGCCTGTTTGCTCGGGCAGCACGACCTCAGGTATGCCTCCCACCTCCGGGGCAATGACAGGCCGTCCGTAGGAGAGTGCGAGAATGACTGAACCGGAGGTCAAGACCGATGAGAACCCGAAGACGGCGACGTCCATGACTGCCAGCCAGAGTGGAATGTCATCGCTGGGCACGGTGCGGCCGCTCCTAATGATGATGCGCTCATCCTCTATCGCGCGGTTCCGCAGCGCGTCCAGGTAGTCTTGCTGCCGAGCGCTGCCAACGATGAGGAGCCGGATGTCTTCTCCGTCGAGGCCGCGAAACGCATCAATGATCAGCTCGAGACCTTTGTAAGGGCGGATTGCGCCGAAGGTGCCGAAGAAGAAAGCGTCTTCCGGGTAGCCAAACTTCTGGCGGGCCGTCGACTGGGCGACCTGGGGTCCGTGCACGTCCTTGAAGCTGACATGAGGTACGAGGTCGATCATCTCATCCCGGAAGAACCTCCGGGCTTCCTTCCGTCCGGCTTCGTTCAGCACGATAACAGCATCGAACCGCTGAGCGACGAACTTGCGCAAGCGAAGCTCTTGCTCTATCTGTTTATCGTCTGCGTCGTGCGGGAGGGCATTGTGCAATGTCCAAACCAGAGACGCGCCAGCCTGCTTGAGGCGCAGCATGTTCCTCATCAGCTCGCTTGCTCTGCCCCGCGTCGATCTTCCCTCAATGGCGCGCACATACGGATCAAACTGGTGGAAGAGCACGAGGAAGCGGCGGTCACTCTCTGCTCGCATCTGTTCGAGAATCCGCTCGGGATTATCCTGATAGGTGACCGACCAACCAAGTCGTTGGAGTGCACGGAGGGTAACGGTGTAGAAGGGATTATCAGGGTTGGGCGGCGTGTACTGGATGATGCGCGCGTCCTGCTTCGTCCAGCGCGATCGGGTTGCCGGTGCGCCGTCCCGCTTCAGGAGAAGACGCGCGATGCTGAACGGGAACAGCACGGCCTTGCCGGCACGATAGGTTCGAGACGCAAAGATACGCGAGATCCTCGCCTCTTGGCGGCGTACGGATTCGCGGAGCTTGCTGATCTGCTGAGCTTGCTGGGTACGCTCAGCCTGGGCCGCTTCGAGTTCGCCCCGCAGGCTGATCGCTTCGCCGCCTGCCTGCTTGGCCTCAGTCTGGCTTCTCGCCAGCTCGCCTCGTACGTTGGTCGTTTCCCCGCGCGCCTCCACAGCTTCGGCCTGGGCTCTCTCCAACTGTCCTCGCAGCCGGGTCCTCTCCTCCTGGACCGTTTCCAGCTGTCCTCGCAGCCGGGTCCTCTCCTCCTGGACCGTTTCCAGCTGCCCTCGCAGCCGGGTCCTGTCCTCGCGTGCTTCGGTGGCTTCGGCCCGGGCCTTCTCCATCTCTCCCTGCAGCCTGATCTGCTCTTCGCGGACTAGCGTCGCGTCGGCTTGCGTTCTCCCCAACTCCTGCAGTGCTCTGGAGGTCTCCACCTGCGCGCGCTCTCGGCTCGCCCGCTCCCGGGAGAGCTCGGTCAAGGCCTCATCCCGCCCCGCCATTAGCTGCTTCCACTCGGCGCGAAGACGGGCAAGCTCCTCCTCAATCCTCTTCGATGCTACCTCTTGGGCGGATACGGCCCTCTGCACAGACTCCAGTGGTCCTCGCGCTTCGCTCGCGCGCGCTTCGGCCCGCGAGGAAGAAAGGATGCCAAGCATCTGATAGCCGAGGCCCAGGAACTGCTGAAGCTGGGCATAGCTCTTGCGGGAGTCGGTGTCCTCCCTGCGGCAGGGGAGTGCGCCCTTGACTGACTCCCCCAGCAAGATCACGCGCCGATAACACGGCTCCCTGTTGTCGTATGGATATAGCTTCTCGTTGTAGAACCTGCTGACAAGCCTGGCGTAGTCGGCCAGAGGGCCGACCTTCCGCAAGATGCTGTTGAACGTGATCATCTCGCGCCAACGCGGCAGATAGCCGTTCGGGAACACCTGTCCGCTCATCCCATGCTTGGCAGCACAGTACTGCAGGAGTTCAGCGGACCGGGGCAGGGAGAGTTCCCGGTGCTCCTCGAGCCATTTGCTCCCCTCCCCGAAGTACGCCGTGTGTGCGGCGTTGGCGACCTCCTCATAGAAGACAACTTCGTCCTCCGCGCAGGGAGCGGCGAGGATGAGGGGGCCCCGCGTAACCCGCGCCATTTCGTCAATGGCGCGGTCGCGGTCCTCTCTGGACAGATGCTCGAGCAGGTCGATGCAGCAAGCCGTTGTGAAGAACTTGTCGGGGAACGGCAGCGAAACAGCGTCGCCCCGCACGAAGTGCGGGTCGGTCACACGCTTCGGCGACATCCCCTTGTCGAGGCGGTATATCTCGTAATCGGCCTCTGGGAGGAAGCCGGACAGAAAGCTAGCGTCGCCAGAGCCCACGTCCAGGACACGAACGCGTCCTCCCGCAGTGCCGCCGGCATTCGCCCTGATGAGGTGGGCGACAGCAGCATATCGCTGGAAGATGTCGAAACTGAGATTTAGGGCCGATTCGCTCGGGCTATGGCCAGTCATAAGGTAGGCCTGCATTCCCAATCCGGCGCACGCTCGGGGTCCCATCCGCCGGTCTGAGCGTCCGCGCGGGATCGTCCTTCACCGTGACGGCCGTCGTATGGGCATACGGACCCAGAAGTCTCGCGGTCTCGGCGAGGTCCCCCACGTTCTGATTCACCTCATGAGTCACTCTTCGAGGCGGCCACATACTCTCCCGCTACGTCGGCGGGCGGTCCGTCCAGGCGGACCATGCCTTCATCGACCCAGATCGCTCGAGAGCAGTACTGCTCGAGAAGCGCCAGAGAATGGGTCACGAAAACGATCGTCCTGCCCTTGTCCACGAACTGGTCAAAGATGTTGCCCACCCGGTGTCGGAACTTCTCATCGCCTGCGCTCACCACTTCGTCGATGAGAAGGATATCCGGCTCGACGTGTATCGCAATCGAGAATCCGAGTCGTGCTCGCATCCCGGAGGAGTAGGTCATGACCGGCGCGTCGATGAACTGCCCCAGACCACTCATCTCGACTATTGCGTCCATGCGTTCGTCGATTCGTTCTTTGTTGAGCCCCAGCAAGATGCCGTTCTTGTAGATGTTCTCGCGGCCGGGTCGACGCACGTCGAAGCCCGCTCCAAAGGAGAGTAGGGTGGAAATGCTGCCACGGGTCACGACTCGTCCTCGATCGGGCGAGTAAATGCCCGCAATCACCCGCAGTAGCGTACTCTTACCCGCCCCGTTCTGGCCGACTATGCCCGCCACCTCGCCCTCGGAGATGGCGAGATTCAGTCCGCGCAAAGCCCAGAAATCATCGCCTCGCTCCGCCCTTCGGCTGGAGAGGAGGGAGTGGAGGCCCGCGACTGCCGCCCCCCGCAGCGTGTTGCGCCTCTTGTAGTATCGAAGGCGGAACTTCAGCCACACGTCCTCCAGCACGATCGCCGCGTCGGGGCGAGCATCGACGGAGACAGTGGAACCCAGATTGAGCCGGTCAGACATACTTGCCAATCTGTCCCTCCGCCCGGGAGAAGATGAATATGCCGATGAGCAGCATCACGAGGGATGATGCGAACGCGTAGGCGACATGCTCGACCTGCGGAAGCTCCCCTCGTGCCACCAGTGCCTGGTAGGATTCGACGAGGTTGGTCATCGGATTAGCCATGTAGATGCTATAGAGGATAGGATGGCTGGCGGTTCTCTCCCGCACAAGCGCCAAGTCGTAGAGAATAGGCGACATGTAGAACCAGAGCCGCAGCAGGACGTTCAGGATGTTCTCGACATCGGCGAAGAACACACCGACGTAGGCGGTAAGAAGCGAGAACCCCGAGACGAACATAATCTGGATGGCAACGATGAAAGGAATCAGCAGCCAGTAAGCGCTCGGGGGCGAGCCGAAGATGATGGCGAGCGGGATGGCAACCAGCCAGCCGGCAGCGAAATCGAAGAGACGGGCGGCGATGACCGAAGCGGGCAGCACGGTCTTCGGGAAGCGGATTTCCTTTATCACACCCCCGTGCGAGCGCAACACGCCGGCGCCTTGCGCTGCGGAACTCTGCAGGAAGCGGAACACGATGACGCCTATGAAGAGGTGCAGCATGAAAGACAGCGGGCGTTGCGCGATGATCTGGCCGAAGACCAGGTAGTATACACCCATGAAAAGCAGGGGATCGAGCACTGCCCAGAGGAAACCGAGGGACTTCGTGCGGTAGCTTGTAGTCAGATGCACTCCGACGAAGTGCCCGACGATTGCCCGCTTGCTCCACAGCTCTCGAAGAGTCCCAATCATGCCCCACACCGCCGATTACCATCCGCCCTTCAAACAGACAAGAAGGTCGGGAGTCGCAAAGGATTTCGGCTTCTCTTCCCGTCTAGTCATGCACGCTGATTATAACACGGTGTCCCAGGCCTGACAAGCTGTTCCTCCGCTGACGGCTGCCGAGGTCGAGGGGTCACATGAGAACAGCCTGCTTCATCCGCGAATTGTAGTGCGCAAATACTCATCGGCGCGTCAAGAGAGCGCCCTGCGCTCGCTGGATTCGGAGGGCGGGCCCGGTATCCTGCTCTCCAGCCCACATCATCTTAGCATAGATCCCGGGCCTCTACCTGTGGGTTGCTGAAAGATGTGAGGAGACACCTGCGCGACCAATGAGCGTCTAGCTGGAGTGGAGGAGACCAGGGCGTTGAGTGGTCCGCTCGGTCAGGCGGCCGCGCGGTAGTACTCGTGGTGGATGCCGCCGAGTACCGGACGCGAGCGGACGATGGCGTCCGAGGACAGCAACCGCGGCTGAGGCAGCGGGGTTTCCTGATTCAGGCCCTGGTGAGGGCGGCATCGGTGATAGTAGCATAGGTATTCAGTGAGCACCCACGCCAGATGCTGCTCGCCTACTGTGATCAGGTGATTCAGGCACTCCTGGCGGAAGGTCCGAATCAACCGCTCTACATAGGCGTTGCACTGTGGGCGACCTTCAGGGATCTGGATCGTGCGAATGCCACAGTTGGCTGTCCTGCGCTTGAAGGTCTGCCCATACAGCGGATCACCATACCGGATGAGAAACCGCGGGCCCTCCTCAAAGGGCATGGCTTCCACGATCTGCTGGGCCACCCAGACATCGGAGGGCTGATCGGTGATGTGGAAGTGGACGACGCGATGCCGAGCATGGGCCAAGACGACGAACACGTAAAGCGTCTTGAAGCCGATGGTCTTCACTCGGAACCAGTCACATGCCCAGATATGGCCACCATGGGCTCTCAGAAAGGCCATCCAGCCCACGGAGGGATGACCAGGACGGGACCCCATGTACCTGGCAACGCTGCGAGGCGACACGTCGATGCCCAGCTTGCCTAGCTCCCCCGCGGTTCGCTTCTCACCCCAGAGAGGGTTCTCGGCTGCGATGCGTCGGATCAGAGCCTGTATGTGATCCGGCAGCGGAGGCCGGCCCGGCCGTCTACTCTGCCGTCGCTGCCACCACCGGCCCAGCTTGCGGTGCCAGTCAACAACCGTAGCAGGCTTCACGATCACTAGTGCGTCACGCCATCGAGGCCAGCGCCGCCGCAGCATCACCCAGAACCGACGGTCTGCCTCCGTCAGCAGGAGTCGCCGTCTGCCCTGCTGTCGCTCGTAGACGTCCAGTTGCTGTTGGAGCGCAATGATCCGGAAGCACTGGTCACGTCGGCTGAGGAATAGCAGCGGCACCAACCAGAAGAGCACCTGCACGAACATCCACTGACTCCCACGTGTTGGATCGGAAAGTTGGGACGTTCGGCGCACCGCCCATGGGAGCCTTGCAGAGGTAGACTGGGGTTACCAGCGATGACAAGGCTGAGCTACGGGACAGCCAAGCGACCCCTCTGGGGCCCGCCAGCGCCGCCGATGAGTATTTGTGCACTACAATCCCAGGAACGGCCTCGCGGTAGCTCCATGAGTAGTCGAGATTCCCGAACAGCGGCACGCAGCACTATGGTCTTCTTGCGCCGCTGGATGACATAGAGCGCCGCATGGGGCATAATAGATCGAGTGGACATTAGGAGGATCCAATGTACAACCGACAGCGGCCGGGTGCGGTTCATCTCCTTGCCCAGCTCGCCAGTGTACTTCTTCTGACATCCTCCTTGTCTGCGGCCCATGCCGGACTCGCCGCGGTGTGGGCGGTGGATGACGGAGAGAAGATCTTCAAGGACGATCTGAGCAATCCCCTTGCGTCTGGCGGCGATGGCAACTCCGTGTGGGACGGCACCACAGCCCGTCTGTCCGCCGCGCGCAACGAGGTGGTTGCTTTTCAGTTCATCTTGGAGGCCGACGGCAGTGGGGCAGATACGGTGAATGTAACGGTCTCTGCCCTCACCAACGGCGCCAACACGATACGCGGGAGCCATCCGCTCCTGCCGCCGAACAGCTACGTCGGGATGGGAGTGGAGCTCTTCACTGAGCACTACCTTCACGTCACTGAGCACTCGTACAACGACCCGGACTGGGGCGGCTTCTACACTACGGCCGAGGCGAATCCGCAGATCACCGGCTGGATACCGGACGCCTTGATTCCGTTCTCGGCCGCAGCGGGAAAGGGAGGGGCGCCCTTCGACATCCCGGCCAACTCAAACCAAGGAGTTTGGGCGGACATCTACGTGAGTAGGGATCTGCCGGCCGGCACTTACACCGGCGCCGCTGAGGTGACCGTAGGCGGAGCGACTGCGGCCGTGATGCCAATCGAGCTTGAGGTGCTGGGCCTGACACTCCCGGACGAGAACCACTACCACTCGATGGTCTTCTATAGCGACTACTGCATACGGCCGCGTCATGACCTGACCTGGGGATCCCCCGAACTCTGGGAGATGATTCTGGACTATCACCGAATGGCTCACCGACACCGGCTCGAGCTCATCGGCTCCGGGTCCTGGGACGAGCTCACGCAGCTAGAAGACACGCTGACCGGCGATGCGTTCATACCCGCAAACGGGTATGAGGGGCCGGGCGAGGGCGTGGGCAACACGCTGTTCTCGATCCACACCTATGGCTCGTCGTTCGGTGCTACGGAACCCGAGTATCGGACCAACTCGGACATGTGGGTCAATTGGTTTGACGCCAACGCGCCCGACGTCGAGTGCTTCCTCTACCTGATAGATGAGCCCGGCTCGGACATGTACGCCTGGATCACGGAGCGAGCCGGCTGGATCCACAACAACCCCGGCCCCGGCAGCAGATTACCCGTCTTTGTGACGAAGTGGCCCGTTCCACAGCTCGTCGGCTCGGTCGATATCTGGTCCATGCAGGCTCCCTGGTGGGACCCGTCTGAGATCGCGGCCGCCGAAGGCCGCGGCGAGAGAGCCTGGCTCTACGCAGGCAACCGGCCGCAGACGCCGATGGACGTGACCGACGAGTACGGCGTGGCGCTGCGCCTGAAGCCGTGGATTGCCTACAAGTGCGACATCCCGCGCTGGTTCACTTGGGAGGTGACGCACTGGTACCCGAACGGCAACGAAGTCCCAAACGACGTGCCAAAGAACATCTTCGTCGACCCGCTCACATTCTACGCGGGATATGACGGTAGCCGCGGCAACGGTGACGGCACCATGTTCTACCCTGGCGAGGACAACGTGTTCCCCGACCAGGACCGCCAGTATCCGGGTCCGATGAGCTCCATCCGCATGAAGATGTACCGGCGCGGCGTTCAGGACTACGAGTACATGTGGCTGGCGGAGCAGGCCGGTTACGCACAGGAAGTGGGCTGGGTGCTGGACAACGTTCTGCCCGACGTGATGTGGGAAGCCCCCGAGGTCCCGAACTGGTCAAACAGCAACGCCACCTATGAGGAGGCACGCGCGGACATCGCAGCGCTCATGGGACCGCCTCGGGCCCCGAAGGCCGGGTTCTCAGCTTCTCCTACCTACGGGTCCGCGCCGCTCGCAGTGGACTTCACAGACCAGACCATCTTCGACCCCACCTCCTGGTACTGGGACTTCGGCGACGGGAGCACCTCAACTGACCGCAACCCAACCCACACGTATGGGAATACGGGTACGTTCACAGTCTCGCTGACCGCCGGCAACGCCGAGGGCCAGGACGCCGAGATCAAGTTCAACCACGTGACGGCGGTCCCGCCGACTACCGAATCCGTGGACACCTCCGATACGTGGGGCACGTGGCATGGCTGGGCGGAGGTCACGGTCGTATCGGGCGGACTGGGATCGCTGGGGTCTGACGACGATGTCTACACGGTAGCCGAGTGCGACGGCGAGAACCAGCGCTACTCGATGTGGTACACCTGCGACACGCCGTATGCGCCAGAGCAGATAGCGAAGATGACGATCGAGTACCAGGCGCACTCGAGCGAGCCGGACACGCCCGACTGTCTGCTCTTCGTGCGCAAGAGCGACGGGAGCTTCGAGCACATCACGACCAGGCTATGGTCCACCAGCGATGAGTGGTTCGTATGGGAAACCACGAACCTGGCCAAGTACATGTCCACCGACGGCGTCGTCGGATTCGAAGTGTGCGGGTGCCCCCAGAACGGGAGTAGCTACACGATATCAGTGGATGTGCTGCGGTTTCGGTTCGAAGTCTTCGACCCGCCGACGGCTGCCTTCTCCGCGTTGCCGACGGCAGGTGTCGCCCCCCTCACGGTATCGTTCACTGACGAGTCCATGTACCCGACCGCTTGGAACTGGGATTTTGGCGACGGAGGCGCCTCCTCTGAGCGCCACCCGAGTCACATCTACTGCTGGCCGGGCACGCACACGGTAACCCTCACCGCGATGAACGGCGGAGGTCAGAACATCGAGACGAAGGTTGACTACATCACCGTGGATCCCGCAGTGCCCCCTCGGGTCGTGCTTGAGGTCCACCCCAAAGAACGCGCGCCGGGGGCCAGTGACCCACAGTTCCTGGGATGGGACCCCTGGACCCAGCCGACCTCCTCGCCCCACAACAGCTACATGTGGAAGAAGTACGAGTTCTATGCCAATGGCCCGCTCTGGATTCAGGTTTGCGCCCAGAACTGGGCCAAGTGGCAGAAGGGCTACGCCTCGGACGACAACACCTGGCTCGAGGTCAACGGCGTCAAGCTCGCCGACTACGACGGCATACAGAACGGCCCTCCTGGTGGCTGGCAGTGGGTAGGATCGAAGGAGAACGGCCAGCGCTGGACTCTGTGCTTCCTACATCTCGGCCCACCCGGCAAGCAGAGCCTCTGGATCGGCGCGGACGAGTCACCCGCCCTGTGGTGGGTCAAGGTCACCGACCTCGAGGCGACATCTCCCTAGTAGGGCATCACGCCTGCCTGCAGGATGGGCGTGGCCACGCCCGTCGCAACCCAGTCACCGTGACTCCGCCCTGGGGGTCGAAGCCCCCCGACGCCTTTGTCATCCACCTCAATCGCTTGTTCTCTCCTCAACTCCGTGCTATCATCTTGGGTACCGCGCCGAGTTATCATGCTGAGTCCCGAGAGCGGGCGCGCTCGGGTGTCTGTAACCCGCAGTGGAGGATCGCCGCCATGACTGTGCGACGCTTGCTCTTTGCATTCACCTTCACTCTCCTTATCACCAGTGCTCCCATTTCCGCGGCCCAGGAGCTCCCCGAGCGCCGCCTCGGCGACCGCCCCCCCACCCCCGAAGAGCAGGCCTACATCGACGCTGTCTACACTGAGGTCACTCGGGTGGCTCCGAACGACCTCGCCAGGGCCCGCGTGTGGGCCGAGATCGAGGCGGCCGTCGCGCGGGGAGACAAAGCGCCGGCGCCGGACGGACTGCCAACTGTTGTCGATAACAGCACCCTGCAATACTTCCCCCCGATCAGGAGCCAGGGCAACCAGGGCTCCTGCACCTGTTGGGCCGCCTGCTACTACTACAACACCTACACCCAGGCCGTGGACGAGGGCTACGATGTCTCCGGGGGCAATAACGATTACATCTGCAGCCCCGCCTTCATGTATCCTCTGGTCAATGGTGGGCAGGACCTCGGTGCCAACACTCAATACGTCGTCGGCCGGCTCAACGACGTCGGCTGCTCCAGCTGGACCCTCAAGCCCTACTCCGACCTCGATTACACCTCCTGGCCCTCGGAGGCCGCCTGGATTCAGGCCCTGCAGAACCGCACCCAGACCGCCCACACCATCAACGGTTCGACTCAGCCGGGACTCGACGCCATAAAGCAGCACCTCGCCAACGGCAATCTCGCCGCCACGCGGTTCACCGTCTACAACACCTGGCACATCTACTACCCTGACAACAGCAAGACTGGCATAGACAACGACGTCTACTACTATCCCGACGGCGGTGCCGCGGGAGGCCACGCTGTCACCCTCGTTGGCTATGATGACAACAGGAGTTATGTAGACCACCGAGACGCGCAGACCCACTACGGCGCCTTTCTCCTCGCCAATTCATGGGGCAACGGATGGGGTGTGCAGAACAGCACGGGCAGCGGAACCAACGGCTTCTTCTGGGTCGCCTATGAGATGTTTCTCGAGAGCACCTTCGGCCCCAACGCCTACTACAACGACGACCGCGCCGACTACCGGCCCGCCCTCTACGCCGTCGTAGGCGTCAACCACCCCTCGCGCTGGGATGTAATCCTCCAGGGCGGCGTTGTCTCCAGCCCCGACTGGCAATCCTACTATCCCATCTACTACGATGGCGGCGATCTCGAGCCTGTGACCGATGCCGACCGCATAGCTATTGACCTCAGCGATGGCATACCGTCCATCCCCTCTACTCCACCGACTACCGCGTTCGTCCGGGTCTACGACTACCACACCTCAAGCTACGACGCCACCATCACCAGCGCCGATTTCTACGAGGACTTCGATGGTGATGGTTCCTATGCTCTCGACTCCTCGACCGACCCAACTGTAACCATAAACCCCGCCACCTGGGGCTATGCCTACGCCGTCATCCACGACTTCTCCGTCAGCGCTCTCGACCCCAGCCCCTCCACCGTCCCTTCGGGCGGGACCGCCTCTCTTTCCGCCACCTACTCGGACAGCGACGGCCACGGCGTCGCCTCCTGGTCCTGGGATGACGGTGGTGCGGGCGGCAGCTTCAGCCCCTCGGCGACTGAGCAGAACCCCACCTACAACGCTCCCGCTAACACCACCGACTCCAACCTCATCGTCACTCTCACGGTGAACGCTAGCTGTGACGGACCAGCGCCTCTTGGCGACGATGACAGCACCAGCCTCACGGTAGAGCCGGTCGCCCATACTCTCGAGGTGACGGCCGGCACACCGGTCCCAGATACCGTCCCCTCCGGCGGCAGCACCGACCTGTCGGCCACCTTCTCCGACAGCAGGTCGGGCCACGGAGTGGCCTACTGGTCCTGGGACGATGGTGGCGCGGGCGGCAGCTTCAGCCCCTCGGCGACTGAGCAGAACCCCACCTACAACGCTCCCGCCAACACCACCGACGCCAACCTCATCGTCACTCTCACGGTGAATGCTACCTGTGACGGACCAGCGCCTCTTGGCGACGATGACAGCACCACCCTCCCGGTCGAGCCGGTGGCACATACCTTCGAGGTAACAGCCGACCTACCAAGTCCTGATACCGTCCCCTCTGCTGGCAGCACCAACCTGTCGGCCACCTTCTCCGACAGCAGGTCGGGCCACGGAGTGGCCTACTGGTCCTGGGACGACGGTGGCGCGGGCGGCA
>Ga0114922_10000091_pt1 | contig 76688 bp, 73 predicted proteins | sample AartaG_FD_100975 | JGI IMG/M metagenome (GOLD analysis project Ga0114922, IMG submission 100975) | Deep subsurface microbial communities from Aarhus Bay to uncover new lineages of life (NeLLi) - Aarhus_00045 metaG | ecosystem: Environmental > Aquatic > Marine > Oceanic > Sediment | place...
GTTGCTTCGGTAGAGCTTCTAATTGCTTGAATTTTAACTACGGTTGGTTCGACGACGCCAATTTTGAACATATCATCAACAACATCTCCCGTATCTAGGTCAGTTCCCGCGAATTTATTTCCTTTTTGATGAGCTGTTCTTAAATTCATGAGTGCATCAATTTGATCAAGGCCCGCATTTTCAGCGAGGGTTTTTGGGATTATATCGAGTGAATCGGCAAATATTTCAACAGCAAGTTGTTCACGTCCACCTAGAGTAGAGGCAAATTTTCTTAATTGGATAGCAGTCTCAACCTCTGGAGCGCCACCACCACCTACAAGTTTTTGGTCTTCGACGACATCTCTTACTACGCAAAGTGCATCATGAATAGCTCTATCAACTTCATCAATGATAAGTTCAGTTCCACCTCTTATAAGGATTACAACAGATTTAGGGTCTTTACATTCTTCGATGAAAATCCATGAGTCGTTCATGATTTTTCGTTCTTCTACCAATCCTGCCCATCCAAGTTTTTCAGTGGTAATGTCATCAAGATTCGTAAAAATCATACCGCCGGTGGCTTTTGCGAGTTTTTCAATGTCAGATTTCTTAACACGTCTTACTGCCATGATTCCTGCTTTAGAAAGGAAGTGTTGAGCCATATCATCAATTCCTTTTTGGCAGATTACAACATTTGCTCCAGAATTTTCGATTTTTTCGACCATTGTTCTTAGCATACGTTCTTCTTCATCCAAAAATTGCTGAATTTGCTCTGGGCTAGTGATTTGAAGTTTAGCATCAAATTCAGTTTTTTCAATTTCGATAGCTGATTGAAGTAAAAGGATTTTTACATCTTTTACGCTTTTTGGCATACCAGGGCTTACAACTTCTTTATCAAGGATAATACCCTTGATTAATCCAGTATCGTCAATTGAATCTCCTTCTTTCTTCTGAATTTGGACTTTATCAATATCAGCAATCCATTTTCCATCATCAGATTGTTCAGCAATAGCTACAATTGCATCCATACAAATTTGAGCTAATTTCTCTTTTGATTCTGAGACAATCTTACTGGACATACAAGTCATAGCAGCGTTTTTTAAGCCTTCTTTATCATCAATTCCACTTTTTACTGATATGCGGTCTAAAATTTCAATTGCTTTATCAGCAGCTTTTCGAAAACCTTCAGTAATTACAGTTGGATGAATTTTTTGTTCTAAAAGTTTTTTGGCTCTTTTTAATAATTCTCCTGCTAGAATCACTGATGTGGTTGTTCCATCACCAACTTCAGAATCTTGAGTTTTTGCAACTTCGACCATCATTTTTGCGGCTGGATGTTGTACATCAATTTCTTTTAAAATGGTTGCTCCATCGTTGGTAATGACAACATCACCAAATTGGTCAACAAGCATTTTATCCATACCCATAGGGCCTAATGATGTACGTATCGCTTCAGCGATAACGATAGCAGCAGCGATATTATTTTGCATAGCATCTCTGCCGCGTTGTCTCTCTGTACCTTCTCTCATTATTAATACGGGTGTTCCGCCTAATTGTGCCATTATTTTTCACTTTTTGTTAATTTAATTATTGAATAATTTTTTTAATATTTATTTTCTTTATATAGATCTCTAAGTCATAAAATTAAAAAAGTTTACGAATTTAGAAATCTAAAATATCATATAATCAAATTTTATAATTATTTGATTAAATAATCAGAGATTTCTCTAAAAAGAATACGATATTAAATTATTTAGTGAGTTCTCTTCGCTTTAATCGAAGATCTTTCCCACGGCATCTTCTACACTTCTTTGCTCTAACTGGATTTAGTGCTCCACACCTTCTGCATATTGATTTTTCCAACAAATGGTATCTGGCTATTCTGCGTTTCACAGGGTCGTCAATCGGCATTTTCTTGAGCCTTTCTTTTTTTCCAGTTTCTTAGTATTAAATTTAGAATTTATAAAAATAAGAATACTTTCTAAAACACATAATTCAAAATAAAATTTTTGTTTAGAACATTGTAAAATATAATAAAATTAAAATTCTATAATTAATAGATCTATTCATACTTTACATTATGGAAGATTAGTTGAGTTAACGTGCCAAGAGAAATTTTTGATCAAGAAAAGTTTCTAGAGATTTCTGAGTTTGCAATTCATTGTCGAGTTAAGCGTTTAAAGGAATTTGTGAAATTAAAATTAAGAACTAAGAAGACTCTTTATACTTATAAAACTGATCCAGCAAGTGCAGAAAGATTACTGAGAAATATTAGTTGTGATATTATAGAATTATAAAATCCCATTTAAATTAATTTCCTTTAATTTATTCTACTAAAATTTTCGGAGATTGACTTACTCCAAGGATTATTTTGAAAATCGTTTATATATAGAAGTTACTACTCATTAAACCCTGTTTTTGAAAAAGATAATTATAAATTATGTTGTAATTTTTTATTTTTAAGATAAATTATAAAAAATGTAATTTAAAGATGATTCAAGCACTTTACATTTTTCAGAGTAAATCAAAAGACCTTTTGTACAATAAAAGTTTCCAAAGTGATGAAAAATTAGAGATGTTTGATTCATTCTTCTCTGCGCTACAAACATTTGTGTCAGAACTTACAGAAAGCAGTACAGAATCATTGAATACGATTGAATTGGGCAAATATTTTGTAATAATTACTCGAATTGCAGAAATATTATCTGATTTAGTTATAATTACTGATAAGGAAGACATAAAAGAAGTCCAAAAGTTAATTCCTAAAATAAATGAAATTATATTTAATCATCAAGATTTATTTATTAATTGGGATCGTAAACCAGAAAAACTTGAAATGTTTGATTTAAAAATTATTCAGCTAATTCTTACAGATAAAAAATTAATTGCAGGATCATCCCTAACAACTGATCAGAGTACACTTTTAAAATCAATTTGGGAACAGAAGGGGACTTTATCTGAGCAATTAAGAGAAGATTTGTTAAAAGAAAGAGAAGATCTTAGCCTTCAATATTTAATTGAACAAAACTTTATCAAGAAATATGAAATTTCAAAGAAATTGATAGAGATCTCAGAAAAACTTCATGATGATGAGAAATTTATTGAGTATCAAACAGAATCAAAATCTCTTAAAGATGAGATTAAAGATCGAAAAATAAGATTACAGTATTATTTAGATAAAGTTAAAGAGTCATTGGATTATTCTAAATATGCTGAAACTTATTCATATCTTTATTCCTTTTGTATAAAACTTGAAAATTTTGCTGACCCTAATTTTATATTAAAGTATAAGACTCTCGCAAAAAGTTTACTCAACAGAGACAAAATACCAAAAGAGGAGTTTAAACAACATCTTCAAGAAATCTCAATAATTGAGCAAGAAATAAATGAATATCTATCATTAGGCTTATAAGAATATACTATAAATTCAAAAATGAAGTGTTTTTAGTTATATTCTTCTTTTTTATGAGATTGGTTTAATTCGTAGGATTCAATTGTTTATAAATGTAATATTTAAGAGACTTTATGAAAAAATTAATTAACAATTTTTAATAGATCTCAATTGTAGCACTCTATATCAAGATGATATATTGGAAATATGTAAAACATGAAATTTTTAACCTGGTTTGAAACCAATGAAAAATCTTCCAGCAGATAAAACGTGTATAAATTCCGGCTTTTTATGTACTAATTGTCAAGCTAGACTTGATTCTGGAGAAATAACTGAATTTGAGATTGATATGGCAAAAGATTTGCTTAAATTAGAGGAAGAAGAGGAGCGATTTGCGTTTCTTAGAAATATTTCATTTTATAAAGCGATTGATTATGAAGATTTAATAATATTGGTAGTTGGGAAGAAAGATAAATTAAAAATAAAACCCGATTTGATTACATGGATTAAAGAAACATATGAAATTGATGAGTTAATCTTTATTGAAAAAACAAATAAACCTCGCCCAGTTGTAGAAGCTTTAATCAATCCCTATAAACTAAAATCTTTAAATGAAATTTTTTTAGCTACTGGTGACATTCAATTCAGAGCTGTCCTTTGGGATGATGATAGAGAAAAGTTATTATTTACTAAAGAAGAACTTGAAGAACTGATTTATGAATTGACGGGAAATATTACTAGAGTAGAATTTCAATAATCAATAAGTTTATTTAGCTAATTTCTTAATATTTACTAGGATTATCGTGGAAGAATATAAACAAGTTATTTTAGTTAGAATAGATTTGAAAATGGGCACCGGGAAAAAATGTGCGCAGTCTTGTCATGCTAGTGTGTCCGCCTCTGATTTTGTCCGAGTCCAAAATAAAACAATATGGAAGAATTGGAAGAATTCAGGGCAAAAAAAGGTTGTACTTAAAATTCAAACTATGGATCAATTAAAAGAATTATTAATCAAACTTGATTCCAATGAAATTCCATATTTTGTTGTTAGTGATGCGGGATTAACTCAACTAACACCAGGTACTACAACTGCAGTTGGTATTGGGCCTGTTTTATCGACAAAGATTGATAAAATTACGGGAGATTTAAAATTATTATAATATTAAAAGTATAGGATAAAAAATTGTCTGATCGAGAAATAGATTCTTATATTTTTATAAATGATGATGAAAGAGAAGTAGAAAAGTTTGTAGGAATTGAAGCTTTTGCCACAAGCAAAATTAGGGGAATTAAGGGAGAATACAAGAAAAATTTTAAGGATTTTATCGTTAAAGAAATTATAAATAATGGAAAAATCCTTAATATAAAGGAAGATTATACGATCACCACTTTTTCAGAGGATTTAAAGGATAAATTTACAATTTTTAATTTGATAAAAGTTAACCGGGATACTTTTAACGCCATAGGAAAAATTAGTAAAGCCTTAAAAATTCCTTATGATCTATTTAATTATTCAGGGTTAAAAGATAAAAATTCCATTTCAGTTCAACGAGTTTCTATAAAGGGAAATTATATCGAAAAATTAAGAAAATTAAAAATAAATGACATCTTTATTAGAGGTATACATCCAGCGAGAAAACCAATTAAATTAGGAAGTCATCGGGGAAATAATTTCACAATTGTCTTAAGAAATCTAGTACCTAACAAGAATTTAAAAAGCAATATTGAGAAATTTATAAAATTCCTAAATGAATTTGGATTTCCTAACTATTTTGGGCTTCAAAGATTTGGAAATTATCGACCAAATTCACATATAGTTGGACGTAGTCTTCTGGAAGCTAATTTTAAAAAGGCTTTTGAAGAAATCGTATCAACCACATATTCAACTGAGTCTTTAGAATCAAAAATAGTTAGAAGAGAATTTAGACATACTGGAAATCTTGAAAAAGCTTATGGGGAATTTCCGAAAAATTTGACATATGAAAGAAATCTGATCAACTGTTTAATTAATAATCCAGAAGATTATGAGGGTTGTATCAAAACATTACACTCTGATTTGATAAAATTATTAATTAGTTCTTTTCAATCATATTTATTTAACAGAATGTTATCAATAAGAGTTGAAAAAGGTCTTCCTTTATTTAAACCTGTAAGGGGGGATGTTATTAGTATATTAGACGACTATAATGGAAACATCACTCCCGTAAAATACATTTATGGGAATTCTTATGATAGTTATTTAAATAAAGCATTAAATCTGAATCGTGCAGCAATAATAATCCCGATTATCGGTACAAATACTAATTTAGATGAATTTCCATTAATGAAATTATTATTTGAAGAAATTGCAAAACAAGAAAATATCAATAAAAATATTTTCTCCAGTAAAATAATCATGGAAACAAAATTTAAAGGTTCTATTAGGGCGATGACGGTTAAACCAACCTCGCTAAAAATCTTAGAATTTACAAATGATGAACTTAATCCTGGAAAGCATAAAGTCAAAATAGAATTTTCACTTCAGAAGGGAAGTTATGCAACAATGTTAATTAGAGAGCTTATAAAATAATATTAATCTCAAAGTTTTTTGTTATTTCAATTCCAAAAATGTCAATTGTCTTTACTACTACACGATAATTGCCAGGTTCATTATAGTGATAAGAGTCTGATTTTAAGCTTATTATTCTACTTTTAGGAGTTCTGTAGGAAGTCCAAATGTTTTTAAAAACATTATTTTTGTACTCAAAATCAATAGCCCAATAATCAATCCAATCAGAGAATGATTTTACACTTTCTTTAACTTTGTCCAATATTAAATTTGTAAAAGGAATTTCATAATTGAGCAATTCTATCTCAATTTCATTTCCATTTTGGTGTATTTTTACATTAAAATTTGGAGTTTCTTTAATTTCAAGTCTTTTCTCCTTATCTATAGCTTGTCTTAAAAATATTATAGGAATGGAATCCATTTCCTTCTTTTTTTCAATCGCTAAGATTTTAAAAGATCTCGGCTCTCTTTGGTATTTCTTTTTCCAATTCAAAATATCATTACTTTCACTTAAACTTAGAATTCTTTTCTTTATCATATGGATTGCATGTTTATTTGAATCACACCCAATCCAACGCCTTCCTAATTTCTCTGCTACAGCTAATGTGGTACCTGAACCACAAAAAAAATCAGCAATAATATCGCTTTCATTTGTAGAAGCTAAGATAATTCTTCTTATAAGACGTTCTGGTTTTTGAGTAGAAAAACCTTGATATTCTGATGTATTTGCCCTTATGTAAGGTATATCATTCCAAACATCTCTAGGGAAGATTCCATCTTGTTCTACATAAACCTTTCTAGATAATTTTTTTCCATTATGGCTTCCACCACGGTAATAAAATACTCCATATTCATCTTTCTTCAAAGCATTTTTAACACGATTTGAATATTCCATATAAATATTTGGATCATCATTAAAAATGTAATCATCAGAATTTGAATAGAAAAGAATAGTATCATAGGATCTAATAAAAAAACGCCTTGTCTTAACTGAGGCAGCAGGATAAGCCCAAACTATTTCATTTCTAAAATTCTCATTTCCAAAAATCTCATCCATTATTAGTTTTATATAATGGGAATTATGCCAATCTAAATGTACATATATGGAACCATTACTAGCTAATAATTCTTTCATTAAAAGAATTCTTTCATACAAGAAGTCCAAATAAGAGTCTAATCCTTCACTCCACTTATCTTTGTAGGCGATATTATCAAGAGTTTTTCCACCTTCGCCTATTTGAATCTTGAGATTAAAATCTCCTCCTGTGGCAAACGGAGGATCGATATATATTAGAGAGATTTTTTTTCTAAATTCTTTTAATAGTGATTTCAGTACTAACTTATTTTCTCCCCAAATAAGCAAATTTTGCCATTTTTCTTCCAATTTAAAGTCAATTCCAAAAGGAGGATAAATGTCAGTAATATGAAAAAGATTAGTCTCTTGCTTAGCTAAAAGAATATCATTTCTTTTTTTTTTACCATTCCATTTCAACACAACCATAAATAATAGATAGGAAGGAAAAAATTTAATTTTTAATTTAAATTTTAGAATTATAATTTCTTTGAAAAAAATTATAAGATGATACGAATATATGCTAGATGAACTAGGAGATTGGAGAAAAACTCATTACACTAAAGACATTACCCCAGATTTAGCTGGTAAAGAAGTAATTTTAGGAGGATGGGTCCGAAATTTTAGAGATCTTGGTGGTTTAAAGTTTATATCACTACAAGATAAATATGGTGAACGTCAAATAACTATAAAAAAGGGAGTTATTTCTGATGAGATTTTTGAAAAATCGAAAGTTAGCTATCAATATTGTATAATGATTAAAGGAATTGTGAAAGCGTTCAAAGATGCACCAGGAGGAGTAGAAATTATTCCATCTGAAATAAAAATATTAAATACCACCCCTGATAAGCTGCCTATAGACATGACTGGTGAAACAGTATCAGAATTAGACCTTAGGTTAAATAATAGAGCTTTAGATCTTAGATCACTCAAAAATCAAGCTATTTTTGAAATTAGAGGAGAATTGCTTAGATCTATTAGGAAATTTTTGTTCGAAAGAAATTTTACTGAAATAACTACACCCAAAATAATAGCTTCTGCAACCGAGGGGGGTACTGAGTTATTTCCTATTATCTATTTTGAGAAAGAGGCATTTCTTACTCAATCCGCCCAATTATATAAAGAACAATTGAGTGGGGTTTATGAGAGAGTTTTTGAAATAAGTGATTGTTTCAGAGCTGAAAAAAGTCGCACAAAAAGACACATATGCGAAATTTTTACTTTAGATGTTGAAATTGCATTTTCACCAATGGAAGATGTTCTTAAAATATTGGAAGAAATGGTTCATAATGCTATTAAAGATATCACTGAAAATCAAATGTCTGCATTAAAATATTTAAAGGTAGATAAACAAACAGTTATACCAGAGATCCCTTTTCCAAGGTATAAGTATGAAGAAATCATTGCTTTAATTAATAAAAGATTTTCATTTGACATAGAGTTTGGAGAAGATATTTCTACTGAGGCATATAGAAAATTAGGTAAAGAACTACCTGGATATTATTATATTACTCATTGGCCAATGTCTATTAAGACTTTTTATATTATGCCTTCAAAAAATCCTAAGTACAGTGAATCATTTGATCTGCAAAAAGGTATGTTAGAATTGACTTCTGGAGGTACCAGAGTTCACAATAAAGAACAATTGATAAAAGCCCTTGAAGAAAAAGGTCTTAACCATTTAGCATTTACTTCACATCTTAATGCATTTGATTATGGAATGCCACCACATGCAGGCTTCGGCCTTGGAATTGACAGGTGGTTAACAGTATTATGTGGATTAGATGATATTCGAGAAGTAGTAATGTATCCTAGAACACCCGATCGATTAACACCCTAAGTGTAATAATAGAAAATATTTGAAAAAAATGACGGATGATTTTATTCAAGCTTACATCAAGGCTGGAAAAGCAGTTATAGCTGCTAAAAAATTAGCTAAAAAACTAATAAAGCCAGGAGAATCCTTTTTAGAAATTGGAAATAGATGTGAAGCTGAGATAATTAAGAGTGGATGTAATCTTTCATTTCCAATAAATATGTCTCTCAATGAAATTGCAGCTCATTACAGTCCTCCTATTGATGATCAAACTAAAATTCCAGAAAAAGGGTTATTAAAAATAGATATTGGTTCGCATTATGATGGGTATATCGCAGATTCTGCATTCACAATTAATATTAATGAAGATCCTAAGCTTCAGAATTACATTGAGGCTGCCAAAGAAGCGCTTGAAGCAGCAATTGAAAAGTTTAATCCAGGAGTTAAATTATATGAATTAGGTGAAGTGATTGCTGAAAAGATTATTAATCGAGGATTACGACCAATAACAAACTTAGGTGGTCATGAATTAAAGCGATATAATTTACATGCAGGGCCTTTTATTCCAAATTATAAAGAAAAAATGCATGATCAAATACTTAAACCAGGAGATGCATATGCTTGTGAACCTTTTGCTACGTCTGGAATTGGAAAAGTAGAAAATGGAAAAAATGCATATATCTTTCGATTTGTAAAAAAAGTAAAAAAAAATATGTCATATGAACACTTAGCTTATATGAATAAAATTGAAAAAAACTATAAGCACCTCCCATTTTCCCCTCGATGGATAGAAAATAATAATATTATACCTAAAAATAAAATACAGAGAACTCTTGAATTTTTTATAGGTAAAAAAGTAATAGATAAATATCCTATTTTAGTAGAAAAAACAAATGAACCCGTAGCTCAAGAAGAGCATACGCTAGTTATTGATATGACTGGCAATTTAATCGTCACAACAAGGGAATAGATTAAAGAAAAATATTGAATGGGAATAGTATTGTCAATACTAAAGAATGAGGTTAAAAAAAACCTATCTATTGTTATATTGTGCGCTGGAGAGGGAACTAGACTTAAAAAAATTACAAAAACCACTCCTAAACCACTAATAAAAATTGAACCATTAAATAGTATTTCAATTCTCTATTATAATATTAAAACTCTACTCAATTTTGAAATAGATAAAATTGCTATAGTTATTGGTCATTTAGGAGTTAGTATCCGTGAGTATCTTACAACAATAAAAAAAAATGACCATACCTTACAAGATAAACTGATAATAATTGATACGGAAAATCAGTATAAATTAGGTCCACTATACTCCTTTTTATCGATAACTAAGAATAAAAGCTTTTTTACGAGGAACAATTACTATTTAGTAATCCCAGGTGACACCATATTTGATTATAGTATTTTAAAAGAAATTATATACATAATTTCTAAGAATTATACCTTGATTCATAAATATCCCTTTGTTTTTTATAGAATTATAGGATTAAAAACATTAGAAGAACTATATAGTATAAATAGAATTATTTCTAATGCTGAAATTACTAAATTAGGTTCAGAAATTATATTAAAAAAAATTTCTCAATTAAAAATAAGAGATATTCTTTCTGAGAATACCTTAAATCAATTAATACCTATTACTGCTTTAAGCTATGATTCAATTAATGAAATCTTAAATATGAATCGAGAAAATCTAAATAAAACAATTTGGGAAACTTTAAACTCTATAATTTTTAATGGGAAGAAAGTACTTGCTTTTGAAATTGAAAATAAACATCAATTCTATGATATTGATAATAAAAAGGATCTAAAAAACCTAAAAAAAAAAAAGGACAATAGGTGCTCCGATTAATCAAAGTATAATTGAATCAAAGGACTTTGGCTATATTTTTTCCAATGAAGCAATCAGGTAATCAAAGCTCCTATTTACAAATCTAAACTAATTTCGATACAGAGTACTCAAGTTTCAATGTCTCTGGCACCAAATAATTAAAACTCATAATTCGACACGAATATAAGTATTAATGTCAAATTGTCTCATATACCAAGATTGCATAAATTCGAGTAGATATGTATGTGAAAAATAAATTCCTGTTTCAACTTACTACTTTAGAAGTGTTATAAGTAATTATCCAACGTTAAAAAAGGAATGAGTGATTAATAATACCCTTGAATGATAAATTAGGTTGATTTAAGATTCTTAGAGCCCGAATAAAAAAATTTATCGGTAGTAAAAAACTAATTCAGTTTCAGTTAACAATTAATTCGGTGTAAAAACCGTAATTTTGTATCCATTTCCAATGCAAAATTGACCTATTGTCCAAATAATTATATGAAACTTTGACTATTTAAATCTTGTTATTAAGGAAAATAATAAAATCTTCAATATTTTCAACAAAAATTTGATGATTATAAGAATTATTTTAAAATAATATAAATAACAGAAATTACATTATTTATAAAAAATGAGTATACCAATAAAGATTGATTTATTTGGAATTGGCATAATAGAAGGAAATATTATCCGATATATTGCACCTCTTACAGCAGATGCAATAATTGATAAATTACCCCTTGTATTAAGAGGTAGATTTAGTTTTGGTTCAAAAAAATATTGGACATTACCAGGAGTAGAAATATATAAAGGACCCAATTCTAAATCGACAGATAATGTAGAAAAAGGAGACATTCTTTACAATCCAAAAACTGATGAATTGATAATAGCTTTAGAAGATCTAGAAATGGCAAATAAAGTAAATAAAATTGGAAAGGTAGATACTAATCTAGATATATTATTAGAAGCGAGAAATGGCTTAAATACAAAATTTTCTAAGAAGTAATAAGATTATGGCTGTTCCAAAGAAATTAATGATAGTTTTTACAGGATTTTATTTATCTGTAATTATCTACATATTTCTGTTTTTATTTGTCCCAAGTTTCCAAGAATTTATTATCAGTACTAGACAAAACTTAACAATTATCACAGAAGGTTCAAATTATTTTTGGGCTTTATTAATTTCTCTTGGAATATGTTTTTTAGGGTCAGCATCAATTGGATTCCCTATTCCTTTTCCATTTGTGTTGTTTTCACTTTCAAATTCAATATATCTTAAATATATTAATAGTGGATTAGAATTGATACAAATATTACAAAATGGTTTTTTTTGGTTAGAAATACTAGGACTAGCATTAATAGGAGGGTTAGGGAGCGCCTTGGGAGAATCTACTGGCTATTTCGTTGGATATGGAACAAAGAAAATTACTGAAGAAAGGAATTCTGAATTGCTAAAAAATATAGATGGATTTGGTAAATTAATTTTAGAAAATGAAAAACGTACACCATTATACATATTTTTATTTGCGTTAACTCCACTCCCAGATGATATATTATTCTTACCTCTGGGAATGATTAAATACCCTTTTTGGAAATGTATTATTCCTGGCTGGTTGGGAAAAAATTTTACCACTTTATTTTATTGTTGCTGGCCAATTTTAGTAGCTATTGGATTTGTAGCTCAAGGAATTCAAACTAATGATATCCCTAGCATAATAACTGAAGCCATACTATTATTAGTAACTATAACAGTTATGTTTTTTATCATGGCGTTTGATTGGACAAAATTTCTTGAAAAGAGAAGCCAGAAGAAGCTCAATAAAAAATTAGATCTATAAATGAATGTGAAAATATACTTAGTGAATTCTTATTATAACAGGTTGTTCAACGAAAAAATTATTGAAACTTGCTCCTGCAATCGAGTTAAATAAATAATAATGACATCTATTTGAAAAGCTAAAAAGCAAATCAACTATTTATCTTTTTCTAAACAATTTTTGCAAACAAAAACAGTTTTCTCTTTTTTCTCTGAGTTTTCATCGTAGTAAATTCGTTTATAAATGAAATTATTACAGATCTCACATACCGCAGGAGTTCTCGTTTCCGAGATCATTGGCCCTAAATGTTCAAATTTAGCTTTCATAACTTATGTTATTGATATAGTTTGAAGAGTAATTTCAATATTAGAAACTCTATCAATTTTTTTCTTATTAGTTTTAGTATTTTTATTCTGGTACCCACGTTGTCTGCTAACAAAATAGGGACGACTTCCTAAAGACACATTTGCAATTTCTAATCTAGGATACATGCGATTTTTTAGAATTTCAGCTACTTCCACTGCTGTGCTGATTTCTTCCCCTTCACCCTTTATTAATAATGATTTTCTGCCTCCAGAAAATGCAAAAATAGCGTCTTTAATTGACTTCTCTTTATCGTTTCTGTGTCTTATTATAATTGTAGTCTGATTAACCATGAATCTCATTAACCGTGAAAATTTTATACTTTATTAAAAAGAAGCTAATTCTTAATAATTATATTATATACATAACATTTTATTAAAGTTCCTAAGTTGATTATATTTTTTTATATTTTTAAAGTTTGATAATTACAAAACAAAATATTTTCATCCAAATCCTTCTAAATTTAATTTGGATCTTCTATTCAATTCATCCAAAATCTTGAAATATTCAGAACTTCTCTCTTCGAAATATTCAATAACTTTCCTTTCATCTGTATCTAAATATGAATAATATGGAAATATAGTTTCAATTCTTTTTGAAAAATCATCCATTAATTTATCATACCATTCATTTGGTTTTTTTAATAAATTTTGAATTTTTTTAGTTAATTTTCCTCTTCTAATCTCACATTTTTCCTTATCGTTTTTTCCAAGTAGATCATCTAATTCGTCATAAGCAGTAGCAACTACTTTTTCGATTTTTTCTCTAAATTTCGGAATACGGTAAGATTTTTTAAAAAATTCAGGATCCCACTCATATAAATACTTTTCATCTTCTTCTGCAATTTCTTCATCGTCAGTAACTATTATATCTTCCTTAGGTACTAAAATTAATCCATAGTTCCTCTGTAACTGAGCTAGGCCCTTCTTTCGGAGTCCTTCATCAATATATTTAATTTCCTTTAAGGCTTTACCGATATTTTTATCTACATCTTTTATTACAGTCTCAATTTCCTGTACCATCTTTTTCTCTTCTATTTCATATTTCATTTCTATTAAATCATAGGATGAGGAAATCCCTAATTCAGGATCTTTTAATCTTAATCCTGCAATTCCTAGAAAATGTAGATCAGATTCTTTCTTACAATGATCAAAAATTAACCCGACAGCATAAGGATTAGGGATCTGATATCCTAATTGAGTCATACAGTCGATAGGACTATAGAAAAACCCAAATCCAGGGTGAGTGTGAAACCAACCTATTATAAAATCGTTTTTCTTATCTTGAATAGATCGCTCGAACACAGATGCATCAATTTGAGACATATCAACATACTGCTTATTTTCGAATTGCACTCCCGCTCTACTGCCAACAACCATCGGAATTGCATCTTTTACAATGACTTTAGCGTTATTCTCAATAGATCCAATTAAGATTCCATATACTTCACGCCATTTGTCCGGGTTTTGATCCTCATTAGCATATCTTATCGCATACCCTACAATTCTCTCATATGCTTTTACAGTTAATAGTACTGGAGTTTTGAAAGGATCAATCTTTTTATTTTTCTTCATAACTTCTGCATTTAATGCTATGTTATGTTATACTTTATAAATTTTATTTCTTAACCTATATAGAATTTAAACAAAGTCTAAATATATAAATTATATTCAATGAAATTTTTATTTAAAAATGAAAGTAATAACAATAGTAGGTCTTCCAGGGTCCGGGAAAACCACTGCAATAGAGGCAATTGAAGATTTAGGGATTATCGTAACAATGGGTGATGTTGTTCGAGATGAAGTTAAAAAAAGGAATTTAGAACCTTCTGGGAAAAATATAGGTAAAATTGCTAAAGAATTACGCGAAAAAAGTGGACCCGCGATAATCGCTGAAAAATGTGTAGAATTAATAAAAAAGAAGAATAAAGAAATTATTTTTGTTGATGGAGTTAGGTCTCTCTCTGAAGTCAACATTTTTAGAAAATATTGGAAATTCCCAATTATAGCTATTATAGTTGATGAAGAAAAAAGATTCAGACACCTATTTGAAAGAAATCGCAGTGACGATCCTAAGAGTTTAGAGGATTTAAAAGAGAGAGATAAAAGAGAAATTGAATTTGGACTTGATAAAGTTTTAGAAAACGCTGATTATTTAATACACAATAATTATTCCATTGAGGATTTAAAGAAAAAAACAAGAAAAACTGTGTTAGAAATTATTAATAACTATTGATATTTAAAAAAAATTTATTTTAAGTAATCAGCAATAATTTTGGCTAATGAAACTTTACAAACTTCATTGTCAATTGAGTCTGTACCAATAATTTCATCTGCTCCCGCTTTTAGAATCCTATATTTTGCCTGTTCCAGCAATAATGCATGGGTAGCTACTGCAAAGACTTTCTTAGCACCACTAGTTTTTGCCAATTTTATTGCAGTTGCCATAGTACCCCCTGTAGCAATAATATCATCTGCAATAACAACATCTTTATTTTTGAGATTCAGAGCACCACTCATTTTTATTTCACCCGTTTTAACATCTCGTTCTTTTTCAAATACTTCTACAGGAACATTCTCACCAAAGTAGTTAGCAAAAGCACCAGATCTTTCAACAGCACCTTTATCTGGGGCTACTACTACGATATTTCTAGCTCCAATTGATTTAATATAATCAGCAAGTAATTTCATAGAATCAATGTTAATCGCTTTACACGTACACTCATTTAATACTATTGGCGCATGAACATCAACTGAATAAAGTTCATCAATCCCAAAATAGTTGATCATATGGATAATAGCATTTGCAAATTGAGTTTCGCCTGGTCTAAATATTTTATCTTGACGCGTATAAGCCAAATAAGGAACAACAGCAATTATTTTTACTGCACCCATACGTTTAACCGAATCGATCATCATAAAAAGTTCCATTAGCCTAGCATTTTGATCAGCACTAGCACTAGGACCTGTTGATTGTACAATTATTACCTCTTTTCCGGCAATTAAAGTCTCATCTTCTATATTAATTCTAAGATAATTTTCTCCATCTGGAAATTTTTTAATATCTGTATTTATTGATTCAATACCTAGTTCTTGTGCTATTTTAACGCCAAGAATTTGCGACGAAGGTCCTACTATAACTATTTTTTCCAAAAATCTCACCAATTAATATTATAATTGATATATAATTTATTATTTCCTTTCTTATATTTCTTTTAAGAATTCTATAATACGGTTAAATATATGATCTTTATGGCCCTCAAATGAATGACCTCCATTTTCATATATTAATACATTATCTTCCCTTAAACCTAAATGCTCCTTAATTTCAAGAACATTGCTAAATGGAATTCTTTTATCATCTTTACAATGTGCTAGAAGGACTCTTTCATTATTTCTTGGATTATTTGTTAAAAAATACTTTGGACTTATTATTTTTGACATCTTTATTTTTAGATCATCAGGAATTTTTAATTGAACTGTTGAATAGTCATATCTAGCACATAGAGCAATTAAATATTTCACTCTTACATCTATAAAACCATAGGTTAAGACGATACCACCACCATAACTTCTTCCAAAAAGGATAATTTTTTCTTTTAAAAGTCTATTAGATTGATTCTCCAAAACCCAACTTAAAACTTCAGAAATATCTGAAAATATTTTTGGTGTCAATTTATAGAGTTCAAATTTATCAACATTGTTTATCTTCTCTCCATGACCTCGATAATCATAAGATAAAACGTAGTATCTCTCGCTCACAAATCTATTAATAAAATCTTTAACAAAATCACTACCTCGATGAGCTAGAAATCCTGCTAAAATTATAATCCATGGAGCTTTTAATGGGGTTTCTAAGTTATAATATATTGATCCTTTCAGTTTAATACTATCTGTTTTTATAGGAATATCAACATCTTCAATTTCCAAATCATTCATTATAAATCTCAAATTTATCCTTAATAATAATTATTTATGAAAACAAAATACCTTAATACATTATAACTTTCTTTCATAAGTAAGAATTCAATTTATATAATATTTATAGAATAGTGGTCAACTCTTGGATTTTAAAGATTTCCATGATGGAATGTTATCTTTAGCTTTAATTCTATTTATATTTTCAATAACTCTTATGATTGGTTCAATTGTATTAAAACCATATATAGGGATTCAATCTCAAGAAAGGGATATGATTGTTATCTTATGTTCTATAAATATTTTTTTTTCTTTGTATTATTTATGGAATGTTATAAGATTAGAAAAAATTTTCAAATTAGAAACTAAAAATATAATTAGATTTGCTAAAAGTTTAGGAATTGCTACCTTAATCTATCTACCGCATGTTTTTGTATTTTCAATCCTTTTTTTTAAAAATTTACATAATTTAGAAATTTTAATGATATCTCTTATCATTCTTATGGAGATACTGTTGATTGGTGTAGTTCTTAAAGAAGTTTATGATTTAGTTTTTTTAGAAGAATCTCGAAGGGATGCTGAAATAGAAGAAGATCGTAAGAAATACATTGAAACAGAAAAATGATCAATACAAGGAGAAGATTTATAAATATGAAAAATTATTATGTTATTTTTTTATCTTTTAGCTAATTTCTCAATAGCAGAATCTATCATTTTTAGTTTTGTAGAATATTTTTCTATAAGTTCAACAAATTTATCAACATCAATTTCATTATTTTCCTTTAATAGTTTTAACTCGTTTATAGTCCTTACAACTCCAGCCTTTTGATCAATTAATTTTTCTTTTTTGCTATAAGGGATCTTTTCTTCTAATTTCTTCTTTTGGTATGATTTAAATCGTTTGATATTCAGGTCCTTAGGTACAAATTTGGTTAGATAGATAATACTTTTTGGAACGAATGGAGCTAAATTTTCTGGGATGATGATAATTGGCTCCGGATCTTGTATTTTCTTTATTTCCTCGTAATCTAATTGCTCCTCATCGTTTTCTTTTAAATTATCTTTCACTATCGATAAATTTAATTCAATATTTTCTTTTTCCTCACTTGAAAGTGATAGATTACTTAACATATCCTCCCAAATATCTCTAGCTTTAATATAATACCATAAAGCTTTTTCCTGTAATTTCAATACCTTTTCTTTATTAATTAATGTAATTGAAGATTCCAAGGAAGCACGTGCTTTGAGATAACATGCCTTTCCCATATCATAATGAAATTGAGCTCTAATTTGCTGTTTCTTTTTTTCATCATGTTTTTTTAGGTAGAATAATCTTTTCGATAACATACTAAGACCTGCATATAGTTTTGAAGAAAAATAAATATTATTATTAGTTTCTTCTCGTAAGGCAGCAAGGCTTTGAGCAATAATTCTTGATTCTTCTGAATTTAACTCAAGATTTTCTGAAGTAAGAATTTCTCCTTTTTCTTTTTGATGGACAACAGCAGCACTGAAATAAGCAGCTGTTTTATAAATCTTGCTACATTCTGTCATAGCTATAATTGCATTCTCCCATTCCCCTTCCGCTTCATACTTTTCAGATAATTGGGAATAAGCTTTTGCCATAATCCATAGAGCATGAGAACATTCAAACATTATATCTTGAATTTCAATTTCCTTATTTGCTACAGGATCATCAAAAATTTGAGTTATATCCAATTCCCTAAGTATTTCTTTATGGTTTTCATTTTTATAATTAATATTTAAGATCTTAGTATATTCCAATATTAGATTTAAATCATCTGGACTAAATTGTTCATCTTCTTTTTCTAAAGCATCTTCTAAATGTTTAGTTTTAAAGTGAAGATACCTTATCCTTCTCATGGTTTCTTCATCAAAAATCATATCAGAACCAGCAATTTTTAATAAATTTTGGTTATATAACAATATTTTATGTTTCCTTTAAAATCTTTTGATGAAATTTTTAAATCCATTAAGAATTTTGAAGGATAAGTCACTAAGTTATTTAATAAATTTTGAAAAAATATATTTTAAAGAAAAAAGTAGAAATTGAACAAAAATAAAATCTTCATTTTTGAATTTGTTTCCGGTGGCGGTTTTAGTCAAGTTAATATACCAACCTCACTTTTTTGCGAAGGATTTGGTATGTTAAGATCGCTTATTACAGACTTTAAGGCCTTAGATTTTGAGATTCATACAATGTTAGATTATAGGATATGTTTTTTATCCAAATTCATCCAAGCTGATAATGTAAGAAAAATAAAAAAAAATAATAATTATTTAAAGATTTTCAAGGATTTAGTAAAGAATACTAAGTATGTGTTTATTATTGCTCCAGAAACTTCGAAAATTCTTTATGAATTAACAAAAATCGTTAAAAACCATGATAAAATTATTTTAAGCACAAATTTAAAGGGGATTAAATATGGGACATCAAAAATCATCACTTATAAAATCTTTAAAAAAAATAAAGTTTTAACACCAAAAACTTACAGAATACCTTACAAAGGGAATCTTTTAGACAAAAACTTCATACTTCATAAATTTAGAAAATTAAAATGCCCTATTGTTATTAAACCCGAAGATGGAGTTGGAGCGGAATCAGTTTACTACTTTGAAAAAGAGGCTCAAATATTAAATTTCTTCATGGACTTTAATACAAAGTTAGAAAAAAAAAGGAACTATATAATCCAAGAATTTATTGACGGAAGAGATTTAAGTCTTTCTTTAATAGGATCCCCATATTTATATGTAAACCCATTAGTCTTGAGTGTGAATTCTCAAAATATTAATATCAAGAATATAGAATCTGAATACCTTGGAGGATATACTCCATTGGAAAATTATAAAGAACTTATCAATAAAATATCAATTTTCATCAAAAAATTAAAAATTCTTAAATTTGAAGGATACTTTGGTATTGACTTCATAGAGAAAAATAAACAATCATTTAATTTTATAGAGATTAACCCTAGATTGACCACATCATATATAGGGCTAAGGAAGATTCTTAATTTTAATTGTGCGGAACTAATTTTTAATTCTAAGATTAAAAATATTAGTGAGATTGAAATAGATTTACATGATTATTCTTACTTCACGCGAATTGATTTTAATTGTAATAATTTTGAAAATATGGAATTAATTCATGAAGAGCTATTACCTAAATTAATGAAAATAATCCCTGAATTTGTTACTCCCCCTATTTCACTTAATGAATATAATCAATACTCTTGTTTTATTGCTACAAAAACAAAGGACCTATCCTCCTCAAAAATAAGATTAAATGAGATAATTCAATCTTTAGAAAGCTTGAATTTCAATGTCTTCAAACCAAAAAAATCAATATTATAGTAAAACCACCATAATGAAGTAAAAGTGAAATGATTAGACTACTTTCGATTTTTAATCCTTTTTTTACACATAAACTATATGATAATAACCATAATGACCAAACTTGAAAAATAATCAATAGAACATTATCCAGTAAATTAAATATACTAACATTTAATAGGTTAACCCATTTGAAAATTAAATGAATTAAAAGGAATAAAATCAGGGGATATAGAATAATCGCAAAAGAAACTAAGAAATCTATTATATTCTCATTCTTTTTATAAAAGAATCGAGAGATCCCCTCAATTATAATGAAAAATATAAAGAAATTTGCTATAAAACTTAAACTGATTAATATCTGAAAAAACAATTCCAAATTATATTGACTTATCTCCATAAAAAATAATAAAAACGAATAAAAACCATTTAATCCACAAAAAATCGTTCCTAAGATGATTATTCCTAATGAAATTATGATAGAGAATTTTTTATCTTTTTTTTCAAACTGGATAAATCTTTTTGATGTAATCCACATTAATTTGCGTAAAATTGGGGATTTAAGTTCCCTATGCGCAAAATCGGGGGTCTTAATCGTTTCAACATTATTTTTTAAAGAATTATAAGCATAGATTCCTAATTCTTGTAAATAATATTTTTTATTTTGTTTTTGCTCTACTAATTCTGACAATGCATCTAGATGATGGTATATAGTTCCAGTGCTTACTCCAAGTTCTTTTTTAAGTTTAGTAAAAGTAGTATATTCATTGTCTCCAATAATTTTTATTATCTTTCTACGGATATCATGACTTAGGGCATAATAATAACTTGCCTCAGCATCTTGTTCATTGGATTCTTTCTCAGTTTCATTAGGTTTATTAGAAATTCTTAATTACCTTCTGTTTGTTTTTCGATTGTTAATAGCATATTTAATATATTAAAAAGTATTAATAGAAATCCAGCTACCCCTAAATAGAAACCAATACCTGGGTTTGGGAAGGTAATAATTTCGTGAATAATATAATCAATAAAAAACACTACAAAAAATCCTAACCCAACAAGAGATAGTATAACAGATTTAACTTTTAACTCAATTTTATATATTACTAAAATACTAGCAATTAAGCAAATAATACCACTTAATAACGGAAATAGATATAGAAAAGAGTCTTCTATAGGTGTTATGCTATAAAAAATATATTCCTCAATTAAATTATAGTCAGAGAACCATGAAAAAAATTCAGATAATAGTAATACTAATGAACCAATAAAACCAACTATATATGTATTAATGTATTTTTTGAGTTCCATAAAATTTCATATAAATTTTTTTGATAAAATTTAAAAATTATAAAAATTCGAAAAGAATAATATTAAAATAAATTTTGAAAATATTAATTTTTCTTAGGTTTCAAAAAGAAATAAATATATATAGAGAATTGAGTTAAAATGTCTTCCCAATCATTATCAGAAATCGAAACAGAGTCCCCTCCTTTGTTCAATTATTTAAAACAAGAGATACCTATTGAAGATATAAGAGATTATGCATCACCTAAACGAATTTTGTCTATAGATTTCCTTAAAGGTTTTGCTATTATTTTTGTAATTTTAGCTCATACTGCCCAATTCTGGCTTGATCCGAGCTCTAGATATCTTTATGGTCTCCTCTATGCTTTATTAGATATTCTTGGTCCCTCTTTATTCGTATTCCTTTCAGCATTAAGTGTTATATTTAGTATTAAAAGGAAGGAAGGTATTGTTCACCCAAAAATTATCCGAAATCGTATTTTTACGCGAGGAATCGTAATGATTGTATTAGGAATGCTTACGAATTTAGTTGCGATTGTAGACGGGAGAGTTACTTTAGTGATTTTTGGTTGGAATATCATTACTTTTATTGGATTCTCTCAGATCTTTTCCTTTTATATTTTAAAACTAAAGAAAAAATGGCGGATAATAATTGGATTAATAATAATAGTTTTCTCTCCTGCTTTAAGAGCTATTCTTTTTGAAGGAAAGGAAGCGGGAAACCTCATATTAGGTGTTTTCCATTATATAGTGACCTCTCCAACCCCTCATCTGACTCTTTTACCATGGGTTTCTATTTGTTTCATTTCAACAATATTTGGTGAATACATTTTTGAAGCAATGAATAAAGGAACTGATGATGCCTATGTAGGACTTTTCCGCATATTTTTAGTCTGGGGTATTGTTTTTATTATTATCGGGATTTTTGCTCCACTTCCTTCTTTTGGTTTTGAGCTGCAAACAGTTGATACTATGATTGGAGGAATAGCTGAATATCCACATTTAGAATTATTAGGAATAGCCCAAAATCAAACTTACTTTGAGATCCCTGGAATGCCATTATTTTTAATAAGAGGTACTAGTGCTAATATGTTTTACAATCAAGGAGCTGCTTTAACTATAATTGCAATATTCTTCTTTTTGATTGATATTAAGAAGAAATATAATAATTTCACCAGTATGTTAGTATATTATGGTAAAGTCTCCCTAAGTTTATTCTTGATACATTTTATATTTATGCCACTTTTTTCTCAACTATTAAATATCGCGTTATTTCTGACTATTAGTCTTTCATATATAGGATTTTTAGGAATCCTTATGTATTTTTGGATGGAATATGCTAAAGGAGTCGGGTCACCTGAATTTTTAATGGTGATGCTAGGTCGAATTGGAGAAAAATCAGGACAGGCTGTCAAAAAAACCACTAAAAAGATGTATTCAATAATTAAAAAACGCGAAAAAGTTAAGAAAATGGAAGATTTCATGAAGAAATTAAGTAAAGATGATGGAAATGAATAATCTGCTTATTAAATAGTGGATACAGGATTTCTAATGCAAAAAACACGATTATTTTTTTTAATAGCTTGTATTGTAAATATTTTCTATTTGATCTTAACTTTCATTTTTTTTTATTTTTTAAATAGCCCCTTAATGAATATTGATGAAAATGATTATCTTTCATTTTATTATGCAGGTTTGAATGTTATAGAAGATTTACCTAATTTATATAACACTTTACTTTCACCATTTCCTTTTAGATATTTACCACTTTCTGCCTATTTTTTTACTCCATTTTCACTTTTGGGATTAGAATTAGGCTATTTTGTATTCCAAATTTTCAATTTTTTTCTAAACATCTTAATAATTTATTTAATATATAAAATTATTCAGGTTTACAAGAACTTGCGTAATAACTCTAAATTTAACTACAAACTTAATAATTTTAAAGAGGTATTTGATAGAGAAGAAAATGAATCTATTCTTCATCAAAGTGCCATTTTTCTAATAATGTTACCACAATTTATGAATTACTTCTTGGGACAGATAAATATATTGGTATCAGTTTTCATTCTTTCTTCATTATTTTATTTCTTGAAAGGAGGTGTTAGGAATGAATTAATAGGAGGTTTTTTATTAGGATTAGGAATTCTAATTCGCCCTACCTTAATTTTAATCTTACCATTTTTAATAATTTTTAATTATGATAGAGAACGCAAGAAATTTTCTTTTAATCTTCAAAAATCTGTCATTCGATTATTAGGATCTATCATTTTAATAATGCTCTCAGGAATATATTTTTTAATTTATCCTCAGATGTTTGCCGATTTTATTACTGTCAATCTTACTGGAGAATATACATATGCTCTTGAAGGAGGCATTGAAATAAATCCATCATTCAGTCTTACAAGAATTGTTTTAATTTTCTTCCAATTAATAACTGTAGATGTTAATGGCTTTCTAGTTTTTATTGTAATAACCTTGGTTATATTGATTCCAATATATTTTTTATATATTCAAGATTCTGATCACCCTCTTAATTTAATTAATGGATATATGGCAGGGATTTTGGTGCTTCTAATTGTTTATTTTGATTCTTGGCCCCACCATCTTGTTGTTCTAACTCCTTTTTTGGTTTTTTTTATTCTCATCAATAAGGAATTTAGATATTATAAAATGTTCAAGTATCTTCATTATCTTTTAGCTATATTAATGGTCATTTTCTGGGGAATTTTTTATCTAACCTATGTATTCTTCCCTTTTAACGCTGGTGGATTAATATTATTGATGCTATTATATTACTGCTTAATTGTGTATTATAAAAATCAAGTTAGATAGAATTTATAGAAGATTTATAAAGATTATTTTTGCAAAACAGAGCTTTTACGAGTAGATTGCACTAATTATAACGATAAAGAAAGGTTTTAAATAGTGTTAATGTTCAATATTAGTAATATAAAATTTTAGTTAGGAAATTATTGGTTTTCCTTATCTTCTTATTAGAATGAGTAGGATAAAAAATGTCGATGACAATTGAAGAAGAATTCAACAATGATATTAATAATGATACAAAAAAACGTATTGCTTCAATAGATTTTGTTAAAGGGTTTGCGATAATTTTTATAATATTAGCTCATGCAGCTGTTAGTTGGTTGGATAGCGATTGGGTGTATCTCTATGGACTTATCTTTTCTTTTTTGGATGTTTTGGGTCCTACTTTATTTGTTTTTCTCTCAGCTCTTAGTGTTGTTTTCAGTTTGAAAAGAAAAAAAGGAAAAGTATCAGATAAAGCAATTCGCAATGGGATTTTTATAAGAGGAGGAGTAATCATTATTATAGGTATACTATTCAATCCAATGTCTTTACTAACTTCAGGTGTTTCAGTTCCATTCCCTGCAAATTTGTGGGGTTGGAACATATTAATGTTTATTGGATTCTCTCAGATTTTATCTTACTATGCCATAAAATTCAACAAGATTACTCGAGCTGTAATTGGTGTAATAATTATTTACTTTTCTCCATGGATTCGGGAGCTCCTCTATGAATTCAAGGATATAAATATAGGGGTTTATATCCTACATTTTATTATAACTTCTCCACTTGCTCAAGTACCAATTTTACCCTTCTTAGCAGTTTGTTTCATGTCTACTATATTTGGGGAGTTTCTTTACGATGCAATGATAAAAGGGACTAAACAAGCTTATTATAGGTTATTTCGAATATTTGCCATTTACGGTATTGTATTTATCTTAGTTGGAATATTCGTAATTGTTCCAAGGGGGGTTGCTTTCAACATATGGGAAACTGGATTAGCACGAGTTATTCCTGGGTCCCCTTCGACTCCCGGTGAACTTGTGCTTTCGGAGTATTTACATATTGATTTATTGCGAATCGCTAATCAGCAAACTTATTATCATTTTGACGCAATGCCAATGTATATGGTAAGATGTACTGCCCACAATATGTTCTACAATCTTGGTGTTGCTTTTTTACTTATTGCAGTATGCTTTTATTTTCTCGATATAAAAAATAAAACCAATGATGTCATAAAATTAGTTTTATTTTACGGAAAAACGAGTCTTTCTCTTTTCTTAATTCAATATTTATTCTTACCTCTATATGGCGGCCAATTTTCAATTATATTTTATCCAATTGTCTGGGTCGGTTATTGTGGATTTTTAGGGTTACTTATGTATATTTGGTTGAAATATTTTGGTGGTGTTGGAACACCTGAATGGATGGTGAGAAAAATCGGAAGTTCTGGAAAAAAAGAAGAAAAAGTCGTAAAAGAGATCTCTTTTAAAACAAATTAAAAAATAATTAGGCTTTATTATAAAGATATAAATATCTTTAAAAGATATTATGAAATTATAAGCGATGAATTAATTATCATTAAAGTTAATTCATAGTATATAAAATTGTATTAATTAACTTTCAAATTAATATATTGAATATTGATTTCATAAGAGGAACTTAATGATGAGCCCAGATTCTCAATATAAATTCAAGATAACCCTTTTTGGACCTGGAGGTGTAGGTAAAACATCTCTTTTATTGCGGTATATAAAAGATTACTTTAGTGATGATCTAAAGAAGACAATTGGAAGCAATTTCCTTATTAAAGATGTAGAACTCGATGGAAAAAACATACGTCTTCTTCTCTGGGACATAGGAGGACAACCCCAATTCCACAAACTCAGGACAATCTACTTTAAAGGTAGTAATGCTGCACTTGGTGTTTTTGATTTATCATCTAGTCAAACGCTTCTAAAAATTCCGGGGTGGGTAAGTTCTATTAAGAAAACGGTAAAAAAGACTATACCAATGCTACTTTTGGGTAATAAAGTTGATTTAGAAAGAGAAGTTGATCGAGAAGAAGCAGAAGATTTAGCTAAGAGGTTGAGTTGTGAATACATGGAGGCTTCAGCAAAAACAGGAGAAAATGTAGAAATTGCGTTTGAAAAGATCGCAAAAGCGTGTCTTCAAGATATAAATGAATAATTAAATTAATCCATGAATGCTATTCCTTAATAATATTTAACTTTTTAAGTTCTTCTAACAGCTCTTCTGAATTAGTGTATTTTATACATATTATTCCCAATTCTTTGGCAGAACGTATATTATTCAACCCATCATCTATATACACAATTTGTCTTGGTTTACAACCGGCCTTTTTAATTGCATATTCAAAGATTTTAGGATTTGGTTTAATTAAATGAGTTTCATGTGATAAAATTAATTCATCAAACCAATCAATAAAATTCCATTTTTTATTTAATATATAATCCCAGTGGCTGGAATTAACATTGGATAAAGCAATTAACTTATATTGATTACTTTCTCGGATTTTATTAATTATTTCTGCCACATTTGAATTAAAACCCGATATAATACTGTTAAAAGCATCAAAAAAATCAGATTGATTCAACATGCAAACTTGGAGGAGATCACATGCAAGTTGATAAAACTCATCATCAGTCATATTCCCTTGATGATACATGTCAGATTGTCTAAAAAACTCTAACATAATTGGAGTTTGAGGTTTATTTAAAGGAGATTGAATTATTATTTTATTATAAAAGTTAGAAAAATCTAAATCTATAAGTACTCCTCCTAAATCAAAAATGATTGCTTTAACTTTCATAACAATAAAAAAAGGTTATTTATGCTTAAAATAACAGATCGCATAAATATTTTTTTAATAGAAATTAAGAGTAGTTTTAATGTCTAAAATAAATTCTCGTTGAGATCCTTCTAAAAGGTATTGGTAATTTGTAGTTTGGGAAATTCCTTGTATCTTCTTCAAGCATTTCTAGCAATTTATCAAACTTAACGTTATTAATCTGTTCTGATGTTTGTTTTTTTGGACCAAATGGTTCACCAATCAATCTCTTTCTAATAGAAATTGTTTGATTCTGTTGTTCTTTTTTACCAATTATTACTGTATATGGTATCCACTCGATTTCAGATTGTCTTATTTTCTTTCCTACAGTTTCTTCTCGATCATCAAAGTCTGCTCTAAACTCTTCCCCATTGATGATATTAAGTAATTTCTCAGCATATTCGTTTTGTTCATCACTAACAGTTATAATTCTTACTTGTATTGGAGATAACCACGTCTTGAACCCAGGAACTAATTTATCTTTATTTCGAATAGCAGATTCGATCAAACCCCATAAAATTCTTTCCACAGCACCAGTTGGAGAATTATGAAGAATAATTGGGTATTTCACTTGACCGTCAGTGTCAATAAAAGAAATATTATACTTTTCCCTTTTTACACCATCATTATCAATCATATGCTCTAACGAGCTTTCAACATCAATTTGATTTGTAGCTAAGGTCGCACTTTTATTTTGATTAGACAATACATTTCTTTCAAATTTCAAAATATAATAATAGTATCTTTCTTCCCATAATTCTAATAACGCGGGATATTTTTCTGTTTTTATTAAATTTATAATCCAATCCTTGTTTTCTGCATAAAACTTTCTTGTTACTCTGAATATAACATAGGATTTTATACCTAAGTCCTTTTCAAGATCCTTAATTAAATCATATTGTTTTATAAACTCTTCAATTGAAGATTTTATATCCCTACATAACGTATGAAGGTCTGGCATGATAAAACCACGTAATCGTCTTAAACCTGATAGTTCACCTTCTTGTTCTCTTCGAAAATCATACTGTTCATACTCATATACTCTTAATGGAAGATATTGAGGTTTTAAATTCATTTGAGAAAACAAATCAAATAAAAGAAAGTCACTAGCATATCTTAAAAGATATCTATCTTTTCCAGATTCAAGCCAATAACTTCTAGCTGGAAATCGAGCAGTTTGAGCTGTTAATTTTTTTTTTTTAACTGTATACATAATTGGAGTATCAATAAGTATTGCCCCATAATCTATTAATCGATCTTCTATAAAATTTTTAATCAAGTTCTTCATTATAACTCCTTTTGTATACCACCTTAAATTTCCTGCATCAGTATTAGGATCAAAATCCACTAATTCAAATTCTTTCATTATTTTTATATGAACAGGTTCAATTGCTTTATCAACCTTTCTTGACCCTAATTCTGATTTTAAAAACATATGAAAGTCTTGATCTTTTGTCTCTTTAGGTAGTAAAACTTCATTATTTTCGTCAAACTCTACATTCAACTCCTTTCCTGAAGTTGTAATAATTTTAAATATTGAATTTTTAACATATTCTTCTGGTTTTATAGCTAATTTTACGTCTCTATACATTTCAGCCATCTCATGGCCTAAACAATCGATCTTAAATGATTTATACCATCCGAATGGAGAAAATTTTGCTTCTATACCCCTCTCTTCTAAGTTTTCTGCTATTTTTGGACAAACTTCCACAACATTTTGATCTTTGCTAAGAAATTTACTTAAATGAGCCCATGGATATATTAACACTTTATCAACACGATATTTATCGCGATTTTTAATGAGTTCCAAAACTTTTCTTTGCTTTCCCTTTATTTCTCCTTTCTCAATCTTTTTATTGTATTCTCTTATTTCTTCATTTTTTTCTCTAAGTTTTTCTGGAAATCCATTAATCTGTAATATTGCTGCTTCAATTTCGTCTGCTCCTTGTTTAGCTATTAAGTTAGTATCATATGTATCTTGATCTTCAACAGAAACAAAACAAACAAGAATTAAACCTTCCATTTTTATAAATTTCTCTGAAAATTCCTGTGGATTGCTGGTGGCTTCTTTATTTTTAACGACTTCTACATCTTGAGAGTGAATTAATAAGATTTTCATGATAAATCCTTATTTTAGTCTTTTAACCAATATGTTATAATAAATTCTAAATATTTTTCTTACTTTTGATAAATAATTATATTCAAAATTCAAATTAATTATTATTGAAATTAATATCTATTATTATGAATCTTAAAAAAGCTTTTTCAGACATAACTGACTTATTAGAGATATTATATCAAGATAGAGAAGAGATTTTGAAATTGTCTCGCGATATAGTTAGAGATTGTAGTATTGCTATAAAAAATATTCATAGAAAAGAGTTTGATAAATTTCATGAAAGAACAAACACAATTAAGATCAAACATAAAGATTTACTAAAATTAGTTAATAAAAATCCTGGAATTTTTTTCAAATATTTGAAAACTCCGGAGCAGGAATTTGCTGAATCAATTGCTTTTTATTCAATTATTAGTAAGGAAGAGATTCCATCACCCATTGAATTAAAGATTAATCCTTTAAATTTTCTATTAGGATTAGCAGATGTTGTTGGAGAGTTGCGAAGGTACGCTCTAGATAATATTAGAAATTCTCGTGTTGAAGATTTAAATTCTATTTTAGAAAATATGGATGAGATCTATACGTATTTGTTTACATTGGATTACCCTGCTGGAGTGACTCAGGATTTACGACATAAAGTAGATGTTGCTAGAAATTTAATCGAAAAAACAAGAGGCGATATCTCTCTAGCGATACAAATGGATGACTTGAAAAAATGTTTTGAAAATAATCTCTAAAACCAATTAAGTTTATCTGAATTATATATTTAAGTACATAAAGATGAATGATCTAAAAAAAAGGGTATTAGTCACTGGTACATTCGATCTTATTCATGCTGGCCACATCTATCTTATTAATGAGGCCGCAAAACTAGGAGATGTATATGTGGTTGTTGCTACAGATAAAAATCGTGAATTATTTTCAGGTGAACGTCCAATTATTCCCCAAGAACAAAGGTTAGAGATAATAAAAAACTTAAAAAATGTGAAGGATGCTAGGTCAGGCAGAAATGATAATGATACACTTAAAACAGTTGAGGAAATTAACCCAGATATTATTCTTTTAGGACCTGATCAGAAATATAGTGTAGAAATTCTGAAAAAAGGGCTTAAGGAAAAAGGATTATATCATATTGAAGTTAGAAGACTTGAAATCTATTATGATAAATATGAGTTGCATAGTTCAAGTTTAATAAAACAAAAAATTATTGAAAAACATAAAGAAAATAAAAAAGAAAATTTTCAGAATGGAGGCTAAAGATAGTATTTCTTCAGATAATTATGCAAATTGGTTTGCACTGTATAATCTTTGCCAAATTATTGGAAGTCGTAAAGCTATTCATATTAGTAGTGTTGAATTTGGCAAGATCCTCAATTTATCTCAACAAACAGCTTCCAGAAGAATTAATCAATTAGAAGAAATAGGTTGGATTCAAAGAAAGATTGCAGGGAAAGAACAAATTATAAGAATCACGAAGACAGGTGCTGATGTTATACTTGCAATGTATAAAGATTTAAAACAAATCCTCGAAGAAATACTGATAGTGGGAGAAGTCACTGAAGGAATGGGAGAAGGAGGTTATTACGTTAGAATTAAAGAATATTATGAACAATTTAAAAAAAAATTAGGATTTACACCTTATTATGGAACATTAAATCTACAATTTAGTGATCTTAATAAAGAATTATTAGAAGAAAATTTAAAAAATCGAATCCCTGTTAGAATTATTGGGTTTGAAAAGGAAGAAGAAAAAGAAGAAGGGCGCGTAAAACGGACATATGGAGCAGTAGATTGTTATGATTGTATTGTGTCTCGTTTAGATGATCAGGCTAATAAAATAAATGGTGCTATTTTGAGAATTAAAAGAACACACCATAAGAAAAATATCGTGGAAATCCTAGCGGCTCCTTTCCTAAGAGATAAGCTTAATTTAAAAGATGGGGAAAGATTAAGAATAGAATTTCCTAAAAAGTAAGCATAAAAGTGCTCTTTATATCATATTTGATTATTCCTTTTTTTTATTATGTAATAGATATTTATCATCCTAAAAAGAAATGTTCCTATCACAAGCCACATAAAGATAAATAAAAATAAATTAAAGAAATCGTAAAAAAAACTGATAATGGAGATTATAACAAGATATAATAATCTTTCCGATCTTGCCATAAGTCCAACATCGAAATCTCCTTTAAAAAATACTTCTGCTCTTGCTCTAGTATAACTAATCATAATTGAAGCTAAGAAAGATATTAGGATAATGAGTTTCATATCAAAACAATTCCATAGCAATTGATCTTGGCTGTAAATATACAATCCTAAGAATATAAAAAACTCAGAAGTTCTGTCCATAAATGAATCAAAAAAGCCGCCAAATTTTGTAGATTTATTAGTCAATCGAGCGATTGCTCCATCACACCCATCCATAATTCCTGTAATAAATACTAAAATCGAAAAACATAGTAGATTTCGAAAAAATGCCAAAGAGATAAAGCTTAAGAATGAAAAACAAAACATAATGATTGTAGCTAAATTTGGTGTGATACCAATTCTGATTAAACCTTTTGCTATTAGATTTACCAGTGGCCTAAAAATATATCTTAATCTAAATTTAGAAGGCATATTTTATACTATTTTATAGGTTAAATTAAAATATATTTCACATTATAAAATAACATAGTTTTTTTATTTTAGGTTATTTTAAATATATAAATTAATGATTTAAACAAGAAGGAGATTGAAAACCATTGAAACTACGCCTTATTTTGAAAACCAGTACAAAGAAAAATAAAGAAGTGAATATTAAATTCAATATTGCACCAAGTAAACATATTGGTTTTATTAACTTTATAAATTTAGCCTTAAAACAAGACTTACCCATAGAATTATCTTTTGAAAAAGTATCAAAAACTGGTGAACGAGAAGAAAGTAAAATTATTGGGCAATTTAAACTACAAGGAAAAGCTAATTCGCAATTATATGAGTTAGAAGAGGAAATTCAAAATACAGAACGCAAGAAAAAAAAATTCCAACAAAAGAGAAAACAACCTTAAGATTATATCTACTGAAGATTATTATATGTGTTCTAAGTATTTATAGATATCCTAGTTAATTTTTCTATACTCAAACTCCCAAGTCTTTTTAACATAAAGTGCATCATTTATTGTATCGTAAATAACTGCTCTTTCACTTAATCCACCCAAATCTTCAGCTTCAACTTCTATTTGAAATGTGTTTAATTGCTTTTTTACAGCATCAATATTTTCTTGATATGTCATATCATAGTCTAGGAATAATTTTGCGCCTCCCACCATTAAAGCTTGAATATTTGTTTTTTTAGCACCATGAAATAATAGGTTATTATATAAATCTTTAACTGCAGTATCTACAAATGTATGAGGGAAAAGGAAATGATAACCTTGTTTTGAGGCTGATGAAGAAGGTAATGACATATGGGATAAAGCAAAAATATTAGTCACTGAATCTTTAAGAATTAAAGATATACCTGATCCCAAACCTTTTATTACAAAATTAGTAGCAACATCATTTTTATCGAAAGAATTAATTAGTCCATAGTATCCCATAGGAATATTTAATTCCTTTTTCTCATTTGGTTTATCAATTCGATCCATGCGTTTTTCTTCATATTTGTTAATGTTTTCTTCGTTTACTATAAAATCTTTTGAAAATCCATTTATTTGAACTTCTTGTTGTGCAACTTGTCTGGTATAATCTCCTACTTGTCTTATTCTGCGTTCAAATTGTTTTTCTTTTTGTTCTATTAGTCTTTCTCTTTGTTCTACTCGTTTAGTGAGGCGCTCTAAAATTTCTATCCTATTTTTAACTTCCTCTTCTTTTTCCTTAAGTTCATTAACTAATTCGTTTACTTCTTTTCTTTTTCTTTCTATTTTATTATATTTTTCATCTATGTAGGTAATCCTCTCTTCTATAGCTTTTTCACGTTGCTCCACATGCAATTCTCGTTGCCTTAATTTTTTTTCCCAATGTTTAAGTGAAGAAATTTTAGATTCTTCTCTAATGTCTTTCATAGATTCTTTTAATTGATTATTTTGAAGTTTAGTGCCATTTCCGTTAGAACCATTATTAATCTCAATTCCAATTATCTTAACTTCTGTTTCTATACTTTCAAGCTTATTTAATTCTTTGATTTCTTTATCAGGTTTAGACTTTTTCTTCTTAATTTCATTTTCAGAAATTTTTACTTTATTTGAAAGATCTTTAGGAACTGTTTTAATTAGTGCTTTTGTGTGGATTATTTTTACATCCTCATCAGTAGCGTGTTCTAAATGTTTCCTTGCTGGCTTTTTGATCTCAGGTTTAGAAACTTTGTAACTTTTAAATAGATTATGAACCTTGTTCTTAAAAACAACATTTTGAGTAGTTAAATTTTTAACATAAAAACGATCTCTTATATTTATTGACTTAAAATTACTATTTTTAAGGGGAAGTCTCTCTGAACCTCCTAAAATTAATAATCCTCCATCATAAAGCCGTGATTCTAAAGTTTGTAATAACTTTTCCCTTGCAAATTGATTTATATATATAAAGAAATTTCTACAAAAAATAAAATCATATTTTCCTTTTTTTTGATGACCCTTAATAATATCCTCTTGAATTAATTCAACCTTATCTTTAATTTCTTTGGATAAAATAAATTTTGGACCGAGTTCAGTGTCTTGTATTGAAAAATAAGACTTCAAATAGTTCTCTGGAGTTTCATGTACTGGATACTCTCCATAAATCCCTTCTTTTGCCACTTTAAGGGCAGCGGGATCAATATCTGAAGCTACAATTTCAAAATCAGGAAAATTTTTATTATTCTTTTTCATCTGCTCTAATATCATTGCTATTGTATATGGTTCATCTCCAGTAGCACAAGGCGCTGACCATATACGAAGTGGTCTATTGGTGTAACTGACATAGAATTTGATATAATTCTCGAAATTCTTAAAAATATTATAATTTCTAAAAAAATAAGTATAGTTAATCGTAAATTTATCTAAAAACAAATCAACTTCAACAGGATTTTCACGAATATATTTTATGTAATCTTGATAGTAATTTAGATTTAAGTTCTTCATCCTAAAATCAATACGTTTTTCAAGAAATTTTCTTTGATAATGTTCAAATTTCATTCCTGTTGCGATTTTTAACTCTTCTATAAGAGTATCTATAGATGAAGGATCAATTGAGGATACGGAAATTTTTTACACCAAAACGCCTGCTATTAAGATTCTTTACTCTATTGTAATAAGAAAATGATGGTATTAATATACTAGGGAAGAAAAATTTGTGATTGAGGGTGTAACAAAACAGAACAATAAGTTTTGTGGTAAAAAAATTTATGGAAATAATGTAATAAATTAATTTAATGAAATAATTAGTTTAATGAGATAAAACCCATCTTGATAAGGTTTTTACATATATTATACACTTTATTTTGCTGAATATTTAATTGGTTTGATATTTGGATGATCGATTTTTTCCCATCTATATGATTATAAACCTTGAATGATTTTTCTCCTGTTAAATAATATTTTGGATTAATTTTTTTGGTGCTAGTGAAAATTGGGATATAATCATAGTATTCCGGAATTGATTCAACTATTTCTGATTCGGTTCTTTGTTTTGGGCCTTTATCTGCTTCGTTTTCAAAACTTCTTAGCCAATCAACGACTTGATCATTATATTGAGCTTTTTTGGTTCTCTCCTCTTCTTCAATAAATCGTTCAATTACATTACCAAATGATTTAAAACTGTCTAATCTTCCATTCCACTTTAAAATTTGATCTATATTAAATTCTTTTAAAAAAGATTCAGAGATTTTTTTTAAAAATCTTTTTACATCAATATGTTTTGAATTTTTATCATAAGAAGCAAGGTAAATTAAATCAGGAATGTTTAAATCTTTTAAAAAAGAGAGTTTCAGATTATTATTCGAAAGTTTTAATTCGCTTATAGTTCCTAAGTCATCAAATGAATCAGAAAACGAATTTAATGCTGAAAAAAACCCAGATACCATTATTAGGTTATCTATTTCTGAAAACAAATTTTTAATATTAGTAGAATTACAGAGACTCTTAGATAATAGTGGTAATCCATCCTTAATTATGAGAACATCGCAAATCATTAATCTCAGAATATTATATCGTTTCTTTTTAAAAATACTGTTGCTGCTTTTATCCGATTAATATTATCTACGAAATTGGAAAAAAAAAGAATTATAATACTTCAGTGATATGTGAATAATATAATTGATCATAAAAAATGATTATCTAGGTGTTCCATATAGTATTTTCATATAAGTTGAATATCAATATAATATAAAACTAGTTATAGAGTCGATATATATTGAAAGGAGTAATTCTATGTGCCGGTTATGGAAAACGTCTAAAACCATATACAGATACTTTTCAGAAATCAATGCTCCCCATTCATAACAAACCTCTTTTAGAATATATATTAAATGGTTTAATATATGCGGGGTTTAAAGATTTTATTTTGGTTGTAGGATATAAAAAAGAACAAATTATCGACTATTTTAAAAATGGAGAGAATTGGAATATCAATTTAGAATATATTGAACAAAAAAAGTTAAACGGCACAGGAGGGGCTTTATTAGAATGTGAAAAAGTCATTAAAAACTCACATTTTTTTCTAACATGGGGAGATATATTAGTACCGTATTCTATATATAAAGATATTTTGAGTCTTTTTAACCAAAAACACCATAATTTTATTTTAGTTTCAAACTATACTAGTGATCCGTATCTGGGAGCAGCAGTTTATACAAGAAATAATTTCTGTTTGGACATCGTAGAAAAGCCACCTAAAGGTAAATCTAAATCAAATCTAAATAATTCTGGAATTTTTATCTTTTCAAAAGAAATTTTTGAGGTTTTAAATAATCTTAAACCATCTAAGCGTGGTGAAATTGAATTAACTGCTGCATTAAAGATTGGAATTAATACAAGAAAGTGGAAAATTCGAGTTATTAAATTGAAAAAAAATCAATTTAGAGGGGACTTTGGAGATAAGAACACCTATGAGAAATTAAAAGAAAATTCAGGTTGGTTGAGTGAATTGGTTAATGACAACAAGGATCTATAAAATATAATTTACAATCCACAATTCTTACTTTCCAATTCTCAAAAAAAATACGCCTTTTTATATTAGATAATAGAAGTGTTATTGAATTAAGAATTCCATGCAAATTAAAATAAAAGAAAAAATAAAGGGATTCCAAGAGTGAATCAAAGTCTCGAAAGAAAGCGAGTAATAATTTTTATTGATCACGCAAATTTATTCCATAATATCGAAAATCTGAACATACGGATTAATTATTTAAAGCTTAAAGATATTTTTACTAATAATCATCATTTAGTTGGACTTTTTATGTATATGGGAATCCCTAATAAGATTTTACCAAAAAAACTCAATTTTTTAAATTATTTAAAAGCTCAGGGTTTTGTAATCCAACCAAAACCAGTTATTATCTCTCCAACTGGTATAAAAAAACAAAAGGGTGTTGATGTCTTTATATATAAAGATATTGTAGAATTAGCTGAAGATGATACATATGATAAAGCAATATTGGTAAGTGGAGACTCAGATTTTTTAGATGTTGTAAAAAAATTAAAAGAATTAAAAAAAGAAATTGAAATCTGGAGTTTTAAGAAATCAATCTCACGGTTATTAATAGATGAGGCTGGAAAGGAAAATGTTCATTATATTGACAATATTTTAGATAAAATTAAATGCTAGTTTACAAAAAAGTTAGGAGTTTAAAAATAAAAATAAAGAAAAATAATTGTTTTTTTAAATTACCTTCTCCTACATGAGAGAATATGAGAAGAATTTCTAATTAAATCATTCGCTAATCTCGTTTCCCTTCGAAAAAACTCTTCTCAAATTTTCTCTCTTATTTTAGGAGGTTTATAATTTAATCTTACTCATAAAGATGAATCTTTCATTTATCGTACTTTTAAAAATTGGACTATATATGTAATAAAAACAAAGTATTTTTATTTATAACTATAATAAAATCTATTACTAAAATATTAAGTGAGAAAAATGAGTCAAGATAAATATAAACATCGTTATTATTACAAGGAATCTTATGAAGCAGCTATCGGAACATTCGCAGTTGCTATAGTTTTTCTTTTTGTTGCTATTTTGTCGTTGTTTTTCCTAGCTTTTAACATTTCATTTATAGGACTTTCAGGGTGGGGTTACTGGCTTTTTATACCCGCTTTTTTTATATTTATTGGAGGATTTGAACAACTTTATAGGAATTATAAATATAAACAAGTCGTTAAGAATGCTGTTGCCCAACGTAACTTTCAAGGGACCTATAAACTAGAGCATATCGCCCTGGAAATTGGTATGAAACCAGGAGTATTACTTCGTGTGCTATTAGATCTAAGAAATAGAGGAATATTAAAATATAGTTTTGATGCTGAATCAGGACAAATTATCTTAGGTCAACCAATAACATATACTCCTGCGACTGAATATATCGCTCCCCCTAAAAAGATGGATGAGCCCTTACCAACAGAAGGAAAAAACTATTGTGTTTATTGTGGTCATAAAATAGAATCAAGTGGAAATTTCTGCCCAAATTGTGGGTCTAATCTTTAATTTTCTCTTAAAATTTATTACATTTTTTCTTTTTTCATTTATTCTTTTGATAATTTTAAGACAACTTTAATCCAATTGAATTTTCTGGAAGATAATAACAATTTTTACATCTGAGATACAAATCCCTTTTCTTTATTTTATTATTCTTGTCATATTTCCACTAAATTCAGAGAGGCTTTTTTTTTAAATACCAGATCGGTTTTACATATATCAAATTGAACTATCTCCGAGATGAAGTATAATTTCAAAAGGCATTATCAATAAAGATTACTCTAATCTCTCTTTTGAGAAAAATCCGAACTTAGGGAAATCGAATCATTTTAACCATAATGGTTTTCAAAATTTAAATAATAATATAATTTCTAATCTCATGTCGGAGTTATTTAATCATATAGATTCAAAAGAGTCATTTAAATACATTTCAGATCTATTGATTACCTCTCTCAGTGAATATAAAGAGAAATTTCCAATTGAAAGTTTTGTTGAGAATAAAGAATCTTCTTTTAGTAAAATTAATAATAACGAAATTCTAAGTTCGCAATATGTTTTAGGCGGATCAAAAGATGAATATCTCGCGATTTCGAACGATATTCACTCGATTTTATCTAATTGCTCAGAATTAACTAATACACAAAAACTTGATTTCTGTAATAATCAAAGATATTTCATGAAATTGTTTTTGAAAGAACTCCTTAAAAAAATTAATGAAGCTTGAACCAGTAGAGGTTGCAGTAAATTATATGATATAAAATTAAAAAAAAGAAAGGAGATTTAATTATAACCGCTAACTCAACGGGTTTGTCTTTTTCTTTAAGTCTTTAAACCGAGATACATAAAGCCTGCAAAAGTAGCCATTACAACTCTTACAACTCCTATAGCAACAGGGATAGTAAGAATTGAATCTAGAGCACCGCATATTACAAATATTGTAAATCCTATAGACAAATATATAAATTTTCTTCTCAATTGTCCTGTGGATTGCTTCGCTTTTATTGCAAAACCAATACCTAAAAATACAAGAACAGACACTAGAAAAAATGCAACCAATAAAAATGTTGGATGAGTTCGAACAAAACTTGCATCAATTAAATCACCCGGAGATGAAGGAGGAGTGAATATAAATGATTCATATGTTTGAAACCATAGAAAGTACTCAAAAACAATCCCTAAAATTAAATATATTCCTACAATAATCCATTTCTTTTTTGGGAATAGGAGTTCACCACCAAGCAACATTGAGAAGAGTAAAGCTGGAGCAACCCACAAGTAGCTAAGAAGTGCATAGAAATGAATTGGAGTAATATTCGTTTGCCATATTACTTCCATAAAAAAATCTATTGTTGGACCTAACCAGAAACATCCAACAAAAAACATCGTCATTGCAGCAATTGTAAGGAGTTTAGCCTTCATTTTTATTGACTTGTATAATGATAATAATCCAAACGTCGTTGATGACAGAATAATTAAAGAAGCGGTCAAACCATCTAGTAAACCTAATTCAGATACCATTCATTTTACACCTTATTTTATAGTAAAATTATTCAATTTTTAAAATTATATATTTATTTATTTTGGTTTTATTTATAATTATATTTTTTGTTGTATTAAAAGAATGTAATATTTGTTGAATAATTGATATAAGAGTAATCTCTTCACGAAAATCCTCTCTATTTCATGAGATTTTCTTATAAAAAAAGGAATAAATTTCTTGTTTATCATTCTTATGAGCTAGTCTGTATTCATCCTTCAATAAATACTTGAACCCTTCGAGTTGATATTTGTGCGATATTATTATTGCTCCTTTTTTAGCAGTAATAAAAACGTGTTGGAGAAATTTTTGCATTGAAGGTAATGAGTAGATGTATATAAAATCATAATCCTTTAAATTAAGTAAATAAAAATCTCCTAATTTTATCTTTATTTTTTTTAACAAGCTTTTATTATAAATTCCTTCTTTTTTCAATGATTTTATCTTGATTTTTGCTTCATTAATTAAGTTATGAACAATTTCAATTCCATAGGATTTAATATTATAATTTAAAGCAGTATAAATAACAATATTTCCATTTCCCGCACCCAAATCAACAAATTTTTGATTTGAATTCGTTTTTAACCCGAATTTCGCTTCTAGCGTTTGAAATATTTCTTCTAATAATTCATTGTCTGTCTCTAGAAAGGGTAAATCTAATTGTGAATGAAATTTCTCAAAAATCTTTTGCTTCTTTTTCAATCTATTCTCATTAATCTTTTAGTTAAAATTTAGGCAGATCTAAGATATATTAATTGAATTTCTTTAATAAATGCCTTCTGAAATTGACAAGAAAAAACTTTATTATTTATTCCGAGGTTTCCTAATATTAAAAGGTGTAAAACCTATACACCTCTAAGATCTAACTTTAATACGATGTAACCTTATATTATTTTAAAATTTCTTTTTATTACATTAACATTATAGTCATGGCAAATATATTAATAACTGGTGGTACGGGTTTTATTGGAGTTCCTTTGGTAAAAAAGCTAAATAGTTTAGGACATAACTTAAAGCTATTGATAAGAGAGAGTAGTGATATAACTCCTTTTGAAGATTTAAATAATATTGAATATATTACCGGTAATATTCAAGATATTGATAGTTTAAATCAAGCTGTAAATAATATTGACATAATTTATCACCTCGCAGCATACACTAGAATGTGGGCAAAAGATAAAACAATAATTGAAGATACAAATATAAAAGGCACCGAAAATATTGCCAAAATTGCATTAGAAAAAAAAATTCGATTCTTATATATCAGTTCATTTATTGCTTTAGGTGCAACACCAATTGATCCTGTAGATGAAACTTATGAGAGTGAGGATGGGTTATATCTTGATTATGCAAAAACAAAATTCCAAGCCAAAAAATTAATTAAAGAATACCTTAATAAAGGTCTTAATGCGACCATTTTTTATCCAGGAATAGTTTATGGGCCTGGAGATTTTAATATTTTTGGCCAAACAATTTTAGACATCACAGCAAGGAAATTCTTAGGATGCCCTGGAAAAGGAGATAATATCGGAAATTTCGTATATGTGAATGATATTATTGATGGAATTGTAAGTGTTATTGATCGAAACGACTTAAAAGGCGAACATTTCATACTTGGGGGAGTTAACGTAAAATTTCGAGATTGGATGGATTTAATTGCTGAAATAGCAGGAAATAAGAAAAACCCACGCCATTTTCCAATGAGTTTTGGAACAATGTATGCATTATTTTGTGAATTCAAAACAAAGATGACTAAAAAAATGCCATATATCAATAGACCAACCGTCAAAATGATAAATCATAATTGGTCATACTCCTCTGAAAAAGCAATTGAAAAACTGGGATATAAAATTACCCCTTTAAGAGAAGGATTAGAACAAACCATAAAATGGTATAAAGATTTTATTGAAAAAGGAAAAAAGTAAGAAGAGTTAAATACAAAAATGTTAGAAGAAGAAATGACGAGTCAAATTATCGATAAAAAAGCATATAAGACAGAAATTGCAAAAAAATACACCACATTTCTAGCAAAATATCCTGAAATTTTTTCTGATCTAGTTAATGGGTCAGACTTTGATTTTGCCCTTTACGATTCACTTGAAGCCTATGATAAGGTTTCTCCCGTAGATATTTTTAATGTCTATCGAAATGGAAATGGGATTGAAATAAAACCGGGGAGCGCTGTTGACTCAGATTTGGAATTAGCACTCTCGATAGATGCAGTTGAAAAATTAATACAAACAGATACGAAGGTAGAATATGCTCAACTTTTAGGATCTTTTTATAACGATCCAGACGAGAAAAAAGGATGGATTGATTTTGTTTTACATAAAAGAACGCAAATCCTAATTGATATGGGTTATGGTAAATTTGCTCAAACTGCAGGTATCCTCGAAAATGATGATGATATAGATAGTAAATGAAACTTTTTTTAAAGCTGATTTTAAAATTAACATTAATGATTAAAAAGGTAATTAGAATATATGTCAAAAGTTCAAGAATTGGAAATAAAAAATAAATACACTGGTGAAATTATAAGAACTATTCCTGCGGACACACCAGAAACAGTTCGAGAAAAAATAAAGAAAATTCATAAAAATCAACATTTGCTAAATGAAATGGATTTTTTTGAACGAGCCCAACTCCTTTCTAAATTTGCAAGTAAATTACGATTCAAAAAAAAACAATTAAAAGACTTGATTGTAGCAGAAGGGGGACTACCAATCAAATATTCGGAATGGGAATTGAATATTGTAACTAATGGTTTCAAATTCTGTGATTGGTATTATCAATTTATAGAGGAAAAACCTTTAACAAGCATAGAAGGAGAACAACTCGCCAGAATAAGATATATTCCTCATGGTTTAGCAGCATGCATTTCTCCTCGTAATACTCCTATAAGTCTACCACTTTATCAATTGGGCGCCAATTATTTAGTTGGTAATGGAGCCATCGTTAAACCATCCACAGCTTGTCCATTAACTATGTTAGAAGCTTATTCTATAATGGAAGAAATGGATCTTCCTGCTCTCGGGGCTTTAGGTTTGGTTATAGCTCCTGGGGAATGGGCAGTGGATGAATTTCTCCAATCTCCTTTAATCAAAACTTTGATGACGATTACAGCGTCTCATACAGCAAAAGATATCTTAGTTCGTTATGGTAGATTCCTGAAGAAAACTGTTGATAAATCAATGGGAGTTCCTATGTATACTCAGCCATTTAAACAATTCTTTTTCGAATGTGCGGGAAACGACGCGGGAATAGTTATGGATGATGTAAATTTAGAACTAGTAGCTAAATGGAATGCAATGGCTAGTTATACTAATTCTGGACAACAATGCTTCTCGATGAAGCGAATTATAGTCCACAAAGATATATACGACGAATATGTAGAATGTCTTATGAAAGAAATTGAAAAGTTAAAATATGGAGATCCCACCGATCCTGATGTAGATATTGGTCCATTGGGAAGTAGGAGAATCTTGATGATGATGGAGGTAATGGTAGCTGATGCAAAAAAATACGACGCTAAAATTTACACAGGTGGTGAGAAAGTCGATACGGGTGAAGATTATGGGTTATTTTACAAACCTACTTTGGTAGAAATAAAACCTGAATTATGTGAAGATTTAACTAAAGCTCCATTTTTGTGGCGAGAAGAGGCTTTTGGACCAGTTCGTTCTATTACTAAAGCTAACGATATGAAAGATGCAATAAGGTTAGCAAATGCGAGTAATTATGGTATGCGAGCAGTTGTTTATACATCTAACTTGAAAAATATTGAGATTTTTAAGAATGAATTAGAAGCTGCGAATATTTACATAAATGCCAGACCTATGCTGGTTGACATTACTGTTTCACTAGGCGGCATTAAAGATTCTGCTTATCCCGCGGGTTGTAAATATTACCCTCAAGAATTAGTTTATGGAAAATATATCTATGATGGGACTCCATTAAATTTAAAGAAAATAAAATAGCTAGAGTACGCGATGGATAAAGAAGAATTGTATGAGAAATTAAAAACTTATTTTCAAGTGACTTTAGATTTAATGAGGCATCTTAAGGTAAATGCTTGTTGGGAATATATTATTACTGAAAATTCTACTTATGAAGAAGATTTCAAACTACATTACTTTTTATATAAAAAGAAAGAGAATGAATTAGAACTCACAAAAAACAACCCTAATGTTAAACCAGATTTAATTTTATACTTCACTGAAAAAGCAATTTTAGATTTAATTAAAGGGAACCCGAGTGCAGATGAATATTATTCTCGATATCGTAAATTGATGAGTAATCCTAAACCTGGGATTGAAGTAGATAATAAAGTAGACAAACCAAGATTGAAACTATGGCAAATGGGATATAAAAAATGGCAATCTGATTTTAAATTTTAAAATAATTAAAATAAGTATTTATCTTCTATCTTAAACTAAAAATTTTTACGATTTTGAAGCATGTTTATCATTTTAAAGAGTAATTTTTATATTAGTTAAAATCCCAATTTATCCTAAAATAACTTTTTAAATTAAAGATGAAAATGAATAAAGAAGATATTTGTTTTATGTCTGCTTGTGACATGAAAGATGCTATACTAAGACAAGAATTAACTTCACAAGAAATTACTGAAGTTATAATCGAAAGGATCGAAAAAATTAATCCTATAATTAATGCATACTGCACTCCTACCTTCGATACCGCAAGGGAAATGGCAAAAAAAGCAGATGAAGCTGTTAAAAAGGGTGAAAAACTGGGGTTATTACATGGTGTTCCAACTTCTATTAAAGATTTATTTTTGACTAAAGATATTAGAACTACTTTTGGAAGTATGATCTATGAACACAATGTTCCTAAGAATGATGAAGTCGTCGTAAAACGTTTAAAAAAAGCAGGAATTGTACTTCTTGGAAAAACAAATACACCCGAATTTGGGTATGCCGGTGTTACTCATAATCTTGTATTTGGTGAATCTCGGAATCCTTGGAATACAGATAGAATACCAGGTGGATCAACTGGAGGTGGAGCTGCAGCTGTAGCTTCAGGTTTAGGCCCAATTACTTTAGGAAATGATGGTGGTGGTTCAATAAGAATTCCTGCCAGTTGTTGTGGTGTTTTTGGGCATAAGCCAAGTCTAGGGAGAGTTCCAGTATATCCTAGAATAGAGCTTCATGCTGAATCTTATGTTCATGTAGGTCCTATAGTTAGATATGTAAGAGACGCAGCTTTGATGTTGGATACTATAAAAGGACCTCATGATGGAGATAGATATAGCTTACCAGAGGAAAAAATTAGCTATCTAGATAATATTTCAAAAAAACCAGAGAAATTAAAAATTGGCTATTCCTTAGATTTAGGCTATGCAAAAATAATTGACCCTGATGTTGCGAGAAATGTTACTAACTCCGCTGAAAAATTTGCAGAATTAGGTTGGAGCGTTGAAAATGTGAATTTTAAAATGAGAAAACCAGAAATACCTTTTTACACATTATATACAGCGGATTATGCGTTTGATTTAAAACCAAAATTAAAGGATTGGAGAGAAAAAATGGATCCTGAATTGGTTAGAATGGTTGACGCGGGAATTGGTTATTCAGCTCTTGATGTAATGAAAGCCATGAGTCAACGTACCAAAATTTATGAGACATTTTATAAATTTTTCAAAAATTATGATATTTTAATAACCCCTACAATAGCTATTCCTCCTTTTGAATTAGGAATTATGTATCCACCAAAAATCAATGAAAAAAATGTATCACCCACTGCATGGATGCCATTTTCTTTCCCGTTTAATTTAACAGGTCATCCAGCAGCATCCATTCCTTGTGGTTGGTCTAATGAAGGATTACCGACGGGAATGCAAATAATTGGGAATAGGTTCAATGATTTGCTCGTATTACAAGTTTCACAAGCTTTTGAAGAAATAGCTCCTTGGCAAAAAAAAAGACCAAATTTTAATTAGGTCTCAAATTTAATGAAGTCTTTTCTTTTTTTTTTATTCAAAATGATTTCATATTAGAAGTAGTAATATAAGAAGAATCTCCTATAATAATACTTTTCTTGATTAAATCCTCTAAAATTGTAAAATCTCCTACAATACTCTCAGAAGATATTATCTTTTTCAAATTAGCTCCATCACCAATAACAGATTCAGATAAAATACATTTATCTAAAACTACGTTATCTCCAATAGATACATTTGGACCTATAACAGAATCAGAAATTTTACTATTCTCTCCAATATAAACGGGAGGAACGATTTTTGAATCGATTATATTACCAGATTGAAATAATTTCTCATATGTGGGATCCTGAATCTTTACTTCTTCTAATAATAGACGATTGCCAGCTATTAAACTCTCAGGTCGTCCAAAATCTAATATATCTTTTTTCATTTCATTGATTTTTAGTTTAAAACCTTCTTCAATTAGTTGTTGAATAATTGGTGTAATGGTATGTTCTTGACCGTTTTCTAATGGAATTTTACTCTGTTCCTCTAATGACTCAAATAATCGTGGGGTCATACTCATTCCGAAAAGATACACTCCTGATACGGCATAATTTGATTTAGGTTTATTTGGTTTCTCAACGATATTTTTAACAATTCCAGTTCCATCCAATTCAATTACACCGTAAAACTGAGGATTCTTTACTTGTTTAACATTTATTACTCCATCACAAATATCCTGATGAAAATGTAATAAAATTTGTGAATAATCCTCTATAGGAAGTCTATCGCTTAAAAATACAAAGCAATCGTCATTTAAAGCAAGATCTTTGGCTAATAAAATCGCATCTCCAAGCCCACTAAAAAATGGTGTATCTGCTTCATATCCTAATGGTTTTTGTTCTATAAAATGGAGATTAAAATAATCTGAATGTTTTTTTTTAAGATACTCTGCTATTTGCCTTTTTTTATAACCAACAATAAAGCAAATGTTAGTACCTTTTGGAAATGAATTTTTCAACTTTATAAGAATATGATCGATTAACCTTTTCCCTGCGATCTTCAAGAAAGCCTTTGGCTTAGAATACGTAAAAGGTTGTAATCTTTTGCCAACGCCAGCAATAGGACATATAAGCCACATTTAATATAGAAATCTGGGGTCTGATTTTTAATATAAAAATTATAAAACTTGATAAAATAAAAAGTATTTTGAAATTTCCTTATAATTTCATAATATCTTAATTAATTTATCTAATATATTGTAATATTCCGCTTCTTTTAGTTTTTCCTTAAGGGTGCTTTTTAATTTCCTTATATAATAATTATCTGAATTTGTTCTTTTTGCACCATGTATTAATTTATTTATAGCAACTCGTATTTTCTCATCTAAGAATTTCGGTGGAATTTCTTTATATTTTTCAATTAATTTCTTTTTCTCATTATAAAGTGCTGATTTTTCCCTCCGCTCGGATGATAAGGTTACTATTGAATTTAAATTTTTTATCCACATTTCAATTTTTTCAAAATCTCCTTTTAGATAAGTTCTCTTGTTTAACCAGTCTTTAAATTCAATTACTTGTTGTAAAAATTTCTCTCTTTCAGTATTTTCACTCGTTTTTTCTACCTCTTTTTTAACCATATCTCGAACTTTCTTCTTTTTTAACTCCTGAACCTCCTCTTTCGTAAGCTGTTTAAACGCTTTCTCTCTTTTAATTCTTTCTTCTTTTGAACCCTTTTCATCAAGCCATTTATCGATCGACATCTTGGTTCTCAGTTATATTAAATACCTATATTAATAATTTGTTTGTTATTAAGTATTTAACAGAAACGAATCTGTCTTACTTACATTTTATTTTAGATAAATTAAAATTACGAATCAATTTTTATAATTATTAACAATATGACCGTTAAAGGAATTATTTTTGATTTTGGCTTTACCCTATTCTACTTTGACAATCCTTCGGTTGAAAGATATTATGAATGTTTTAAAAAAGGATTGTTGAAATCCATTGACATTTTGAAAGAAAAGCGAGTCTGGAGTGAAGAATTATCGAACGAGTCGTTTGTTAAGAAATTTGCTAAAAGTAGACAACATTTTTTTAGAAAAAGCATTAAAACTAAAACTGAATTTCCAACATCGTTGATTTTTCAAAATGTATTAGAATCGCTTAGAGAAGAACACATTATCAATAATATTGATAATATAGATTTGAATACATATGATAAATTAGCTGATATTTACCATTCTTGCGAGGAAGATGAGTGGGAACCCTTTGAAAACACAAGAGAAACATTAGAAATATTAACAAAAAAAAATGTAAAAGTTGCTTTAATTTCCAATCATCCTAATCACCAGACTATAGAAAATATGTTAAAAAAACATGACTTAGCAAAATTTTTTGAATTTATTCTGACATCTGCTAAATATGGAAAAAGAAAACCAGATCCTAACATATTTCTCTACACTCTCGAACAGATGGGATTAAAGGATCATGCTAATTCAGTAATTATGTGTGGAGATGAATATGCCGATATTATTGGTGCCAAAAGAGCCAATATACAATCAATTTTACTTGAAAGAAAATATAAATTCCCCTTTGAAAAGGAAATTAATGTATCAAATCTACGAAAAATCAATAATATTTTAGAAATCTTAGATATTATTGAGTAAATTAAATTAAATATTAACCAAGTAATTTAAAAGTTAGTAGCCCGGGGGGGATATATTCCCTCCTTGCTATATGCTAAGAGGTTTGAACCCTCGATATCTGGCTCCGCAAGCCAGCGCCCTATCCATACTAGACTACCGGACTATTATAATTTTCTATTTGTAATTCTTAAAAATTAATGATTCTCTATAAAAATTATCTAATTGTTCTTTATAGTTAAAACTATGTTTAGTGATTATTGTGTTATTTTCGATATGGATGGAGTTCTAGCAGATACTGGACCCATTCATTTTGAAAGCTGGGTTAAAATGGCAGCAGAAATTGGTGTAAATTTTACAAGAGATATGTTTGAACAAACCTTTGGTCAACAATCACCCACAATTACTCGAAAATTATTAGGTCCAGAAGTAGATAAAGTTATTGTTGAAAAATGGGCTAGTCTTAAAGAGCAATATTATCGGGAAATGGTAAGAGAAAAGTTAACACCTTTGCCGGGGGTATTAAGAATTATAAAAGAATTAGAATCAGAGGGCTTCAAATTGGCTGTAGGTTCAAGTGGGCCACCTGAAAATGTGGAGTTATTATTATCTCAGCTAAAAATCAAAGCTTATTTTGACGTTATTATTACAGCAGCTGATGTTAAGAATGGGAAGCCTGAACCAGATGTGTTTCTAAATGCTGCTAAAATCCTAAACATCAATCCAAAAAATTGTTTAGTTATTGAAGATGCTCCAGTTGGTATAGAAGCAGCTAAACGAGCGGGAATGATTTCGATTGCCCTTACAACGACACATGATAAAGAAGAACTTCTTGGTGCTCAATTAATTATTAAAGATCTAACAGAGATTAACGTCGCCGATATTATAAGTCTATTTGCGTAAAATTGCGATATCTGATAAAATGAAATTTTATATTTTTTATAATAATAGTTCTATTAATTATATTAATTTCTTATAACATGTTCTAAAAAAAGTGGTAGATTTATGTTAAAAACAAAAGTAACAGAAATGTTAGGTATAAAATATCCAATTTTCTGTGGAAATATGATGAATATTAGTTATCCCTCATTTGCCGCTGCTTGTTCAAATGCTGGTGCCCTTGGAATTCTGGCTTCCGTGATGTTTCGTAAACCCGAACCATTACGTCAAGCATTAAACGAATTAAAAGATTTAACAGATAAACCAGTTGCAGTAAATGTAAATTTATTTCCTATGCTAAGACCAATAAAGCAAATTGATTTAGTTAAAGTGATGATTGATGAAGGAGTCAAGATTATTGAAACTTCTGGTCATCAAGCTCCGGATAAATATATTCCTTTATTCAAAAAAAATGATATAATTTGGATTCACAAATGTGCTGGTGTGAGATATGCGAAAAAAGCCGCTTCATTAGGAGCTGATATTGTAGAAGTAGTTGGTTGGGAAAATGGGGGTGCTACAGGACGTTTTGATATTGGAACACTCGTATTAACACCTGCTACTATTGATGCTTTAGATATCCCTGTTGTAGCTGGAGGGGGTATCTCGGATGGAAGAGGTATAGCTGCAGTATTAGCGTTAGGAGCGGGAGCTGCACTAATAGGTACTCGTCTTTTAGCTACACAAGAATGTCCCATTCATGAGAACTTAAAACAAGCTCTTTTAAATGCTACAATCTATGATACAATAATTATTATGCGTTCGCTTAATGCTACTCATCGAGTATGGAATAATCAAGCAGCACAAAAAGTTCTCGAATTAGAAACTTCAAAAAGTGACCAAATGGAAATATTTAATGCTGCTGCTGGAGCTAAATCAAGGTTAATGTATGATGAAGGCAATTTAGATGTTGGTGTAGTTTCTGTTGGTCAGGGTGTAGGTCTTATTCACGATATACCTACAGTTAAAGATTTAATTGAACGAATCATGAAAGAAACTAATGAAATCATTCAAAACCTTTCTAAATTATGAAATTTATTTTAAATTAATTTTTAATATTTAATATTTTTAGAAGAAACAAAATTAGATGATTACCATAGATGTCTGATAGAGATATTAAGCAAATGGTTTGGTTATATAGTTTGAAAAATGCTGTAGAATTTAATGGACACCCAGACAAAAAGGCAATTATGAAAAAAATAATCGCTTCTAGACCTGATTTAAGAACCCAAACTAAAGGTATTAAACCCATACTGGATCAAGTTATAGATGAAATTTTAAAATTAACAGTTGAGGAACAAAAAAAACAGTTATTAAAGTTGGATCCTCACGCCTTGGATAGAAAAGAAAAGTTAGAAGAAAAAAAAGAATTACCAGAATTACATAACCTTACTAAATTTGAAAAAATTATTATGCGTTTAGCCCCTTACCCGAGTGGTGCATTACACATAGGAAATGCTAGAATGATCATATTAAACCATGAGTATATTAAAAAATATAATGGTGAACTTATTCTTTTTTATGATGATACAATTGGGAGTCCTAAATCATTACGGGATAGTCCTAAAGCTAAATATGTTTTACCAGAAGCTTATGAATTAATAAAAGACGGTTTAGAATGGTTAGGTGTAAAATATAGCAAAATATTCTATAAAAGTGATAGATTAGATATTTTTTATGATTATTGCGAAAGATTAATTAAAGATAATATTACTTATGTTTGTTTTTGTTCTGCTGACGAATTTCGGGAAAAATATAAGAAACAAAAGATAAATTGCCCTCATCGGGATCAAACGATTGAAAAAAACTTAGAAGAATGGAAAGCTATGCTCAATAGAAAATACTCTGAAGGTGATGTTGTAGTAAGATTAAAAACGGGAATGGATCAAAAAGAACCCGCTTTAAGAGATCAAATCATAATGAGGATTTCTGAAGCAGAACATCCAAGAGTAGGTAATAAATATGTTGTGTGGCCAATGTTAGAATATTCCTGGGCAATTGACGATTATTTAATAGGTGCAACTCACATATTGAGAGGTATCGATTTAGTCAAAGAAGGTATTATAGAGGAATTTATTTGGGATCATTTTGGTTGGAGAAAAGCTGAATTACTTTATTATGGAAGACTTAATTTTGCTGATATGAAATTAAGTAAAACAAAATCAAGAAATAATATTCAGAATGGAAAATATGAAGGATGGGAAGACCCCAGGACATGGAGTTTACAATCTCTTAAAAAACGTGGGATAAGACCAGAAGCTTTAAGACAAACCTTATTAGAACTGGGCATGTCTCAATCAGGAATAACATTTTCTGTAAATTGGTTGTATTCGAAAAATCAAGATATTATAGATGAAATCTCTAATAGATATTTTTATGTTGAAAATCCAATATTAACTATTATTGATAACATTCCCGAAAAAGAATATATTGCAGAGCCACTCTTACATCCGACTGAACCAAAAAAAGGAAAAAGAAGCATAAGATGCATTATAAAAAACAACCAATCGAATATATTAATTGCTTTATCTGATGCGAAAAATTTTAAAAAGGATCAGGTTGTTCGGTTAAAAGATTTGATGAATATCAAGATTAATTCCGTTGATTTGAATAAAAATACAATCTTTGCATCATATCATAGTAAGGAATTAGATCGAGAGTTTTCAATTATACAATGGGTTCCCAAAGATGAAAATATTAATGTTTCAATTTTAAATCCCGACGGGATTTTATCAAAAGGAAAGGGGGAATTAAATCTTTTAGAAATACCTATGAACCAAACAATTCAATTCGAACGGTTCGGATTTGTTAACCCTATAAAGTGTGAAGATGATCATCTCTATTGTTATTTTACTCATTGATTATTTATTTTTATAAGAAACTAGAACCTATTTTTATTGAATTATTTGATCAAATTTGTAAAAAAACACATCAAGATATTGTGATAATCTAGACTTTGAGGATAAAATTTTAATAAATAATTAGCAATTTATAACTCTGTAAGAATAATTATAAATTAATTTAAGTTTGAACAATAGTTTTCATGCGGTATTTGCCTTGCAAGAAATGTGGGTCTAGTTTAGCGATTTTAAAAGGATCTGTTGCCCAGTGTCCTTATTGTGAGGCAAAAACTTTATATATGGAATCAATCTATTCTTTTAAATATTATTTAGCAGAAATATTAAATCTTAAATTATCTAAAACTGTAAAAATAGTTAAAGATTCAGAACTCGAGAGAAGAAAATCTCTAATTGAAACCTTTTTCTATAATCTTAAATCTGATTTTAATGAATATAGGCATTTAATAATTACTAAATTAGATAATATAAATGTTGATCCATTAAAATTATTCTATACAATTCGTTCTGCGGGTAATTTTGAGATAATTATTGAGGAATTCATATTACCCCATATAAAAAATGATGAAAATAGAAAGAAATATGAAGAGTTCAGAGATTATTCCTTTATTATCAATAAATCATTACTAGGATTATATTATAGTTATTTGGCAAAAAACTCATTATATCTTGAGAATTGTGCGAAATACTATCAACTTGCCGAGAAAAACTATCAAAATATCGTGGATTTTTGTAATATCATTAAATTGGAAAATACAAGTTCCAATATTTATAAGAAAAAAGATATGTATGTTATTCTTTCTGAATTTGCCTCAATATTAAGAAGAATCTTAAACAAGAATCCGAAATTTTATTCCGATAAATTAGAAGATTTACTTGATAAGCTAATTAAAATCAAAGCAGATGATTTTCAGAAATTTAATTTATATAATCAAATTGAAAACATATATCAGTTAGAGCGCGATACATGTGTAGTATTAGAGAAAGTAAAAATTGATTGCCCATTGTTATCTACAGATAATTTGGAAGAGAATCTTATATTTAATACTGAAGAAAATATGGAGAAACTAAATAGTGTTCGAAATTGGATTAAAAATGTTTCTGAAAGATATCAAAGATATCAAAGAAGCCTTTTAAAACTGCATTCTGGAAAATTAGTTAAATATTTAGAATCTTACCGTACAGAATTCATCAGGTACAAAAATAAAAATGTTCAAAAATTCAATAATCTCTTAGAAAAAATGATATTAAAGGCTCTTGATGCCTATAACTCTGAATCTGTTGAAGTATTGAATTCAATAAGTGATATTTTGCAAGATAATAAGTTGAATGGAAAGAAAATTGAGAAATTTGAAATTGAATATAATGGTTTAATCCAATTAGATGAGCTCTTAAAAAATTTTATCAAGGATATTTTCGAGAAACCTTTGCTTCGAGATCTTGAAGCAGAATATTACAAGAAATTAATTTCGTTAATATCAAACAAACACTCAGAATTTGATAAATATATCTTAAAGTATATTAATCACATGTTTCAACAGTTTGAAGAATCGAGAAGTAAACAAGTTCTTTCTTTAGAAGAACAAAAAAATCAATTTAGTTTAAAGTTAAAACCCAATCTTAAAAAACTTATTAATTTAAGTTTTAATTTAGAAGAAAAAGTTGTAGCATACCCTCTTTTTATAGATCTCAAAGTACAAAATAAAAAATTAAAGTTAGATCAATCAGAAATCATAACAGTTTCCATTGAGAATCCTAACTTTAGTGAAATTAAGGATATAAAGATTTACTTTTTTATGTCTGATTCATTTGAATCTAAGTTAGAGTATACAAGCATTAAACGGTTAAAAGCTAATGAAATAACAAAAATCAAAACTAAAATTATTCCGAAAAAAATAGGGAACTTTCTTTATATGGTAATGGTTGAATACCAACATAGTAATAAAACATTTTGGATGCCCTCAATAAAACTTGAATTAGAAGTTGAAAGGGATGAAGAACTTGCTAAATACAGCCATCATCCAGTATTAAATTCAGGAATTTTTCAAAGTGACATTGAAATTAATAGGATTTTTAAATTTATGAGAATTGGAATTTAAAAGTCAATTTTGAAGACTTCTTTTAGTAATTTTTAATTTGAAATGTAAAGCTTTTAGTAATTAAATATCTTTCTGTAAATTGATAATGACTGATAAAGAAATTCAAGATCCTAACAATGAGCAAAAATTCTCCAATTCTAATAATAGAAAAGAGTTAAATGATAAATTTTGGGCTTTTTGTCCTGTTTGTGGTAATAAAATTCCAAAAATTCAGAAACTTAAATTTTGCATTAATTGTGGGACGGATCTTAATTATCTCAAAGAATATAAACAATTAAAACCAACGAAATCGATAAATCCTTATATTCTGCCAAAAAAATATCCCCAACCTTACGTACCTTCAGTTTCTTATAAGTCGAAAAAAATTTCTGATGATGATATAATTAATACAAAAAATCTTGAATTATGGGGGACAATGCCGTCTATTGGAGTATCCCTGGGGGCTTTTCTTCTAATGGATTTTATTATTGCTGGGCTCGTTGCTATAATGATTTTTTTTTCTTTCAATTTAGAGTCTTTATTTGATTTTATAGCAAATCCGTATTTCATAATATTTAGTTCTTTCTTCGAATTGATTTTTGTACTAGTTCCTGTATTATATGTAGGGAAATATCTCAAAAATCCTTCTTTGAAAAATAGATTAGGATTATTAGGATTTACTCTAAAAGGATTAACTAGAAAAGGATTATTTAAAGAAATTTTAATAGGATTGGGATTTGCTGTGGCAGGAGTATTATTAGTTTATATGGTTTCATTTTTAACTGAGATAACATTGGAGTTTTTTTTTGGAGTTGAGATTATAAGGGATCTCAGTAGTACTACCAGTGATGTTGAAATAATCATCTCAGAAGGAGATATTCTCAGCTTAATTCTCTTATCTTTAATAATGATATTAATTATAGGAACTTCTGAAGAAATATTATTTAGAGGATTTATGCAAAAAGGATTAACGCGGAATTTAGGAAATATGGGAGGAATATTGATAACAGCATTCGTTTTCGCAATGATTCATGTATTGGGAATAGTTATTTTGTTTTTAGATACACCAATACTCTTGCTTATTTCATTTGTTCTATCATTTATTCCTTACTTTATAATATCATTATTTTTAGGATTAATTTATTATTGGAGAAATGAGAATTTAATAGCAGTAATTTTAACTCATGGGGTTTATGATGCATTAACAATAATAGTAGTATATATTTTTTATTATGCTTTCTAAAACACAAAACCATTGATTATGAATTTATTACAAAAATATGAATTAGTGGCTAAAGAGAAAAAATCTATAAATATTGGAATAGGATTAGGAGATTCTAAATACCACAATCAGAAAATCTTAACAGCAAGTTTAAATTTTTTAAAAAATTTTAAATCTACCATTTCTTTTTTCGGAAAAAAGGATTATTTAAATAGATCTCTTCCACATACTCCACAAAATAAAATAAATTCACAATTAAAGTTTGTTGAATGTCAAGATCCTGAAAAATCTATTATTGATTTTTTAATGAGCAATTCCATTCAAGCTATTATTAGAGGATCACTAAGCTCAAGTAAATTTCTAAAAAATCTTAAACAAAATCTTAATGGTCAAGAATTTAATAGACTAGCAATATTGGAAACTTTTAAAGAGCATCAATTCTTCTATGGTCCGGTTGGTATTGATGAATGTAATAACATAGAAAACAAAATTATCTTTATAGAATCAGCGCTTAAAGAATTGCAGGAAATCGAGATTGTTCCTAAAATAAGTATTTTAAGTGGAGGAAGATTAGGTGATATCGGAAGAGAAGACAAAGTTAACCAAACAATACAAGATGCAGATAAAATTGTTAAAGTAATGAAGAAAAAATACCCAAATTTAAGGATTACTCATGATGAAATATTAATAGAAAATGCTGTTGAAAATAAATCGAATCTAATTATCGCACCTGATGGGATTTCGGGAAATTTAATATATCGTACATTAGTTCATTTAGGTGGAGGTAAGGCATACGGAGCCATTTATATGGGTATTGATAAAACTATTATTGATACTTCTAGAGTCGGAGATCATTCTGAATTCTATGGTGCTTTAGTTTTAGCACTTGCGCTAAGTAAATAGTTCAATTTTTTCATTTTTGAATATTAATGCCATCAGAGAATATTTTCAAAACTCTTAATTAAAGTTGAAAAATCATATTCTTCATCCGAAGCATTTATATAAATTCAAAGTGGTTAATTTGAAAATTTTTAAAAATTAGGTAAAGATTCTTAAAATAAATAAAAAAAAAATATTTATAGGATTAAGTAATAGCTCCAATAATTGCTGCGAGAAACACGATTAGTCCCCCAATGAAAACTGAAAATATTATCAAAAGAATACCAAAAACGCCTAAGAATGTAGGGGTATAATGAATTGGCTTTAATCCTAATAAAATAGGAAGTATTGCGAGGCCAATAGCAATTACCTCAATAATCCATCCAAAACTCCAAAATTCGAGAATTCCTATCAAATGCAATAACGATTCTATTAGGGCAATAATTCCTCCACCAATTGCCACAACACGCATAAACATATCAGATTCTTGCAACTTACTCCATGGCACTTTTAACTCAACTTTTTTTATTTTTATTTTTTATCAAAAAATAGATTAGATCCACTTATAAATTTTAACAAAATAAAAAACTGTAGATTAATAAATGGGAGAGGGGGGATTTGAACTTCCGGAAGACCACCGAAACGTTTGGTCTTTCCCCGGCCACTCGGCCCCCAGCCGAGTATCATACCAATCTAGACCACCCTCCCTTTACTAAACGGGTGTTTCTATTTAATGATTTCATAAATTATCTCTTTTAATAAAGAGACATGTTTAATATAGTATGTAAAGAATAGTGAAAACTGGTAATTAAATCTTTTTTGTACTTAATCTTAAATCTTAAACCAATAATTTTTAAATTACTTAAAAAGTTTTACTTCTTATTATTCTCATCAAAAACTTATTTATTTAACGACTTAATGAGGACTAGAAAACCTTTTTTAATTTTTTGGCCACAATATTTTGATGCAAAAAGAAGTCGGAGTAATGGTAGACGACTTCCAAGGAAATTCACTATAGATAAAGTTAATCTAGAAGAGATAGTAAAAGCTGCCACAAATTTAGGTTATCATGCTGAAATTGAAAGAAGTTATAAATACCCCAAATCATGGTGGGAAGAACCTGGAAGAGTTATAATAAACGCGAAAGGGAAGAAAAAAAGTAAGGTAATGCTTGAAATTGCTAAAGAAATAAGAAAATTACAATCAAAAACCTAGATTTCCTATTATGCACGAATTTGCTTTTGCTTATAATATTTTTAAAGTAGCTGAAGCTACAGCACTCAAATATAATGCTAAAAAAATTACTGAGGTAATACTAGAAATTGGAGAATTAACTCTTATTGTTCCTGAACTTCTTCAACGTTCTTTTGAGATGGCCACTAAGGGGTCAATAGCAGAAGGTGCCAAATTGAATATTAAAATTACTCCCGGTAAAATTAAATGTCGAGAATGCAATAAAATCTCAGAAGTTTCTTTAACTCGAGAATCACAACTTACAGGACTTCAATTATTTAAATGCTCTAATTGTGGAAGTAATAATACTGAAATAATTGAAGGTAAAAAAGCTAATGTAAAAAATATTAAAATTCAAGAATAAGGTTAAATTTAAACTAAAACTCCATTAAGAACTCCATGTTGACCAGGACGGCTGGAAATTCTCACATTTCCCAGTTCTGTTTCAACAACAGCTCCTTTTGTTAGAACATGCCGTCGATTCAAATCTTTTGAAGCAATATTCTCTTCAAAACCTAATATTCTAACTTTTTGAGTTTTATTGGTGCCTGGATCGGTAACGTTAATGAATTGCGTAGCGAATAATTTAAGTTTAAAATTACCTCCCATTGCTCGTTGTTTTTTCTTCTTTTCTGTAGCTATTGCTGTATCAATTCGAGGACCTTCAAGTTCTCTTTTTCGCTTCTTTCTGAAGTGTTTATACTTTTTTCCGGTGTATTTCCTTTTGCTTCTCCTTTGACTACGTGCCATAAAGCATTTACCAAATTTAATCCAATTTAATAGATAAGATAAGGAAGTATTTCTTTAAAATTTTTTTAAAATTCCACTTAATTATGATTTATTAAAGCAAAATAAATATAGACAAAATTTTTATTTACTATATAACATTAACTTAGCTATAATTGATAAAAGATTCTACTTTACCGCAAAATGATGGAAAATAACAATAATCTTAGGCAATTGGATCAAAAACAAATTGAAAAAATACTTCAAACAGGCACTACGACAGTAGGAATAATTATAAAAGACGGAGTAGTGATTGGCACAGAATCACAAGCGATTGGCGGAACAGTCGTGATCTCCAAACAAGCCCAAAAATTATTTGAAATAAATAAATATACTGCTGCCACAATTGCCGGTGGTGTAGCAGATTGTCAGTATGTTGTTAACCAATTAAAAGCTTTATCGCGATTAAAGGAAGTTGAAGAGGGAATAGTTCCCGACCCAAAGTATGTGGCTAGCACTTGTCGGAATATATTATTCAGTGGGCGTACTTATTTTCTTGCATTGATGATTGTAGGTGGTTATTCATTGGGTGAAAAATCTGGGAAACTTTACGGAATTGACCTTTTGGGCACATTATATGAAGAAAACGAATATCTATCCTTTGGTTCAGGTTCACCGTTCTCTCTGGGTGTTTTAGAATCAGATTGGAAAGCAAACCTGACTAAAGCTAAGGGTATTGAACTTATAAAAACAGCAATAAGTGCCTCTCGTGAGAGGGATGCCGGTTCTGGGTTTGAGCTTCAAATTTGTTCCATTGATAAAAACGGTTTCAAACAAGTTTAATAACTTTTCATTGCGTTAAATTACTTCTTTCTAATTTGGACTAAAATTTGTTTAAGTCCATTAAAAATATAGATAAATCCATTCAGTTCTTTACTTTCAGCACTCATAATTGTCCAAATTAAATGCTTAAATTTAGTTATATTACTTTTATAATAACTTTCTATGTAGGGGAGATCTACGCCACTTGGATAAGCACTTCCTGGATGAGAATGAAATATACTGAGTAATTGATAATTAAAATCTTTAGAATATGAACTAGAGAGGTTTATTAATTTCTCATAATCATCCATTAAGAAAGCAACTGGACTTTTGTGTGAAGATTCAATACACTCAAACTTATAGGCATTGTAGTAATAAGAATAATCTTTTTCACTATTAGGTTTTTTTTGTTCTTTTATTTTACCAAAAATTAAGCCACAAGCTTCATTAGGAGAAGCTTTCTCAATACATTGTATCATGTGTTTAATAATTTCTTTATCAATAAATAGAATAATATCTTTTTCATACTTCAATTAAGAGATATCTAACCCCCTATACTATGTTAATGTTAAAGCAGCATTTAAAGCAGCTAATCTTGCGCTTTCTAGATTGTCACCTAGCCCTATAATGATAACATCATTTTCTTTTAATTGAGATCCTTTTTTTTGGATAACAGAGTAAATATACTCAAAAACATTATCTTCAACTACTATTTGTTCTTTATCGTTTTCAGAAAGGGAGTAAGATGGAAAAATTAAATCTTTACCATTATAAAATAGGCATGTTGCTCCAACACCTCCAATTTTAATAGCAGCATCTCTTTGTTCAATGCCATTTGTTATTCTATCAATTGCATTTCTTACGAAACAAAAATAAGAATTCTTACCTTCTGACTTAATGACAATATCTTTCATTACCGAAGAGTCTCCCGCCTCTATTAATGGAAATTTCTGCTTAATTTTTTTTACAAATTCTAAGCCAATTTTCGTGAGAATATGGCCTTTTATTACATTTTCATCAGTAAAAACTTTTATAAAATTCAAGTCCTCATTCAATTTTTTGATAAGAGATTTTGCTGTCCCAGAACCAATTGATAGTTCTTTTTGTAAACGATATCTCCCAATTCCTTCCTTTTTTTCTTCAAATATAAAAAGCGCTAAAATAACATGGACTAACTCAAAAGAAGGTTTAATTGTTGGCGAACTCCATAAAGTGTCTAATTCTTCAAACATATTACATTCAAGTATAATTAATTAATAAAAGTTATAAAAAAATATAAATCAGATTACAATTTAATTAATTATCAAGGTTCCGAAAATTCATATTAGACTTTAAAAAATTGTTATTTATGTAAAAAAAAATGGCGAAAAAAGAGAATGACAAAAACCCTCTTAAGGTACATGATTTAGTTTTTTTTAAAACTAAGGATGATACTCGAGCTAAGGAAATCGATACATACTCGTTTGAAAAAGTTGAACAAGAAGACAAAATCAAACTAGCGACTGATTATAGACCATTCGGCAGTCATTTTCAATACTCGATTCTCATCGATAACCAAAGTTCAGCACCTATTACTGAAATGAAAATTAAAATAAAATTTCCTGAATTTTTCACATTTTCAAGGTGTTTTCCCCCTACGATAAATATTCCAAATATAAAGACTGAGACAAATATAAAACAAATAAATCTCGAATTCGATGAATTAAATGAAAAAAGCAATAAACAGATTCATCTTCATTTTACGCCAAATTCTCTAGATAATATAGGAGAAATAAGGACAATTGTGACTTATGTGAATAATAAAGATACAATTAGAGTACTGGACTCAAGACCTGCAGAGATAACCGTTGATAGAATAACCATCGAACCTAAAGTTGTTCCTTCAAGTTTCATTAGAGAGTTTGCTCAACAACCAGGAATTAAAAAAGTAATAAAAAGTATGGGTGTAGGAATCAAACGTCAAATAGATCCTGAAATATTTTTTGAGATTTTAGAACAACTTTTCTTTATCAGTAATTTTCAGTTAGTCGCTAAAGACCTTAAAAAAAGAATCTTATGGTATTACGGAACAGAATCCATGATTAAAGAAGATATTTTAGTAATAGGTCAAATTATATCAAATAAAATTGAAATAATTGCTTCATCACCAAATCATTATCTATTAATCTCACTTTTAACGCAAATTTCAAATGATTTCAAAAACCATCTTATCTCAAATGGGATTGTAAAATCTAAAGACGATGTCTATGATTTAGAATGTAAAAACTGTGGTGCGATTTTTCCATATTTTCCTCAAAGGAGGAAAACTATTGAATGTAAAAATTGTAATTATGAACAGGTCATTTGGTAAAAATTATCAAAGTTATTAAAAAAAAAGTTATAGTTTAGTGGTTATTTTTTAATTTCTTTCTATAAATATAAATCAATGAAACAGTTGTGACTCCTAATAAAATCCAAAAGATATTTCCGGCTGAGATTGATGGAATAGTCTTTAATTGAAGCCAGTACTGAAATTCATCTGCTTTATCTAGGAAAACAACTGCTAAATTATCAGATACTAACTTATTGTTAAACATCCACATATATAATAAATCAGTTGAACTTACCCATCCAAAAAAAGTAAATACCCCTTGTGTGGTTAATGAATATGCTGAATCAAAAAACCCTCCATAAAAACTTAATAGCCCTACTACAAACCCATCACGATAAGCAGGAGGGATAAAGAAACAATGATCATCAATTGGGGTATGAAGTGTAGTGATATTTGTTCCTGAATCGAAAGTACTAAATGTCTGGTTTGTTAATATTGAAGTTGTAAGTTCTGTATCACTATTATATTCTGAGAGATCCACATATAATTCAGTTGCTTCCCCTACACCCATGCTTGATACTGACTTGATTGAAGTGATTGTCATTTCATAACGTGAGTTTACCGGGAGAAAACCTAAAGATTCATTGGTTTCTTTGACAACCCAAGTAAATTCATCACCTTCACTAACTTGCCACTCAATTTCTGCATTACTAAATGGAATTAAGATGCAAGGAATAATCAAACTAGTTAAAATTAAGATTGTAATGATTTTTTTAAATTTCATAATAGTAGATTCTGAAATAGAATATATTAATGTTAATAATTAACTTACTGATATTTGATCATTATTGTTAGATGATTGAAATATTGAAATATTTTTTCATCTAAAAACAATCAATATTTAAACTTAATGATATATTAGATCGAAATCCTAACCCTAAAATATGTTTTACTTCTTTTTCCGCTACTTGATTATCAAAAAGTCTTAGAGATTTTATATAGAAGGCTCTAAGTGAAATAAATTTCAAAAAAGTTTATGTTACAAATCTTAAAAAAATTATGTATGCAGCGTTTCAGAATTTGATTATTTTTTCTTTATTTTTTTTTAAATTAATCACTTTATTTATTTAATAGAAATTAGAAGTGAAAATATATATAAAACTCTCAAACTTCGACACATATGAAGATTCCATAAAATTATCTTAACTTTCACGAGATTGATCAACTTCCTATTTTGGAATTTTGTCGTTGTATTTTTTTCATTTTTTTCTCCATAAAACTAAGCTTGAATAAAAATCTTTAAATATCTAAAAGATGTATATCTATATAACAAACTCTTAAAAAATAACAAATTTCAATAAAAATTACAAAAATTAATAATATAGTGGAGGAATATAAAATGTCCGAATATATTAGTTGGAGTCCTATTAGAAGATTAATGAAACACAATGGTGCAGTTATTGTTGCTCGCGATGCAGTAAATGAATTAGTTGATTGGATGGGTCAATCAGCAGAAAAAATCACAAAAACTGCTTTATCATTAACCAAACATTCCAAAAGAAAGAAAGTAACTCGGGACGACATCTTATTAGCAATCAAGTACTTTTAGTTTTCTTGAAAATCCAATTGGATAAAATATATCTTTTCTTTTTTTTTTCTTTATCTCTTTTTATATTTTTCTAATAAATTTAGTCAATCTAGTTTATAAGAATATCACTTTTTATAATTAAATTATAAAATTTTTTTTACATAGAAGTTTACTTTGCACATAGAGAGTGAAAATATATTTTAAGAAATTGATATTTTAAAATTAGGAATGATTGACGAAAAAGAATTTGAAATAAATAGTCATTTGACACTTAGGTTGGAGAATGGAAAAACTAAAATTTACATTGGTGGAGAAGAATTCCTTATTTGTAAAACAGCAATTCTAAATTTCCCAAAAAACAAGGTCAATGAAGTAGAAACTATGGATGAAATAATTGAATCGTCTGAGATTATTGAAGGAGAGGATCTAGAAAAATATGGTATAACTCCGTTAACAGAATTCTGGGTTCACTGTTCCAATCTTCAAGTTTGGGCTGAGAATGATTATAACGCGAATTTTTTAGAAACTAATTTGGCGTTCCCTCTATTAAAGCGTCTTTCGGAAGTAGGTGATATAAAAGCTAAAAGAAAGTTGATAGATGAAATTGCTCATAGGTATGTATATGGTTCATATAATACTAAACACTATTTAGAATATGAGGGCTTTCTCAACTATTTAACTATGGAGGAGTTAATAGTCGGGGGTTTAAATTTTGAGGAAAGCTCTCTTTTATTAGATATTATTGAATATATGAAACGTTTAGGAATAACTTATGATATTGTGTTATCATTTGATGAAGATAAAGTCCGCCACAGATTAAGCCCCTCGGAACGATATTTAACAATAGAAAATGGACACGTTTACGTTTTTGAATTTGATATGTCTGCAGAATCTTATCATTTTTTTATGAAATTCTCAGCTTTTAAAGGTCTAAGAAATTTGATAATTTATTTAGGTGATTTAGAAGAACTTACAATAGATTTTTCAAAAGTTAAACTTGAATCGATAGTTGGATTAGAAATCTATCATCAATCTCTATTAGAAATTCCTTCTAAAATCTTCAACATTTTCCCAAATCTGCAATATTTGAAAATCTATAGTTCATCTAAAAACAGTTTAGGAGATGCCTTCCCTATTATCTCTTTGAAAAAATTAGAGATTTTTGAATTTAATAATTGCATTAATAAAGAAATACTTGAAAAACTACTTGTCCTTAAAAAAAAAGGAGTAAAAATAATAAAAAGTACAAAATACTCAAATTTTAATTAGATAAAACTTAATACTTAAGAAGAATATCAAATTTATGATAATAAATTCAGGATGTTGTTGTTATTTTCTAGTTAGAGAGTAATGAACTCGTTATCCTTGAACTCTTTCATAAGAAGTCATCTAATTCCTTATAAAATTCGTCTAATTCTTCCTCAGTATAATTATGGTCAATAATTTGTCTAAAACGAGGTAAATCTCTGTATTTCTCAAATGCTGAATAAATTAATATCCTTCTCTTAAGATATACTTTTTTTCCCCCGACTGAATCTTTAAAATAAGCTTCTGCTGCAAATGTCCATCTTAGAAAATCAAATAAAAATTCTTCCTCTTCTAAAATTGCAGCTATTCGAGCTTTTTCCAATAAAGCGTAAGGAAACATATTATCCCAATTTTCAGATCCATAAACGCCACTCAATATTAATCCAGCTTCTACAAGGAAACCATTATTCAGAAGAGATGTACCATATTGGTAAATATAATCCCCAAAAGATTCATGTTTTTCATAGGTTTCCTTATCAAGTTCTAAAATAGCTAAATTCTTTTGAACGATTTTTTCATAATTCTTTTCTTTTTCCTCTATCTTTGACACATATTTAGGAAAGAAATATAAATCATTTCCATCAATTTTCCTTTGACCATTCATTTTTTAATATATTATATCCATAATAGTATTTGATTCTATACCAAGAATGAAGATTAATTAATAAATAGAAAGTCCTTTTTCAATCAATTAAATCGTATTAATAATTAGTCATAATATTTAGTTTGGCAAAAAAATGGATTTCTTAGTACAACAGATCTAGAGCACCAATTGAGAAACTTAGGAATAAATACTGTAATTGAAAAAGATGAATAAATAATAATTAAATTCTCATTTCAATTTTTTTGCTAATTTCTTTTTTTATGAATATCTTCATCCCTTAAGTGGATAATCTATCCAATAATCAATCTTTAATGTTTCTCGTTCAAATTTAACTAACGAAATTGTTGTAGCTTGGATGTAAAATGGTTTTTCTTTTGTCATAAGTATATCTTCTTTGATAATATCAATAGCTTTAGCAATAGCTTCCTTTTGAAGATTAATCCCGAGTGTACAGTGAGGAACCCATGTTATCGGAGAGATTTCAGCTTCAAAATCTTTAAAAAGGCTAAAAATCTTCTGTTGAATGTTAAGCAGCTCGTTAGTTGCTTTAGGATTTAAAAAAAGTACGCTTTCTTCTGAGGGAAAATATCCAATACTACTAATTTGAATTTTTAATGGTTTATTTTCAATACAAAAGAGGAACAATCTATCTTTTGCAGTTTGAGCATCAATACTTTCATAAATACTTAAAGTAATATGTGGTTTCATATTTATCTCGTAAAGTATAGAACTAATCTTTTCTTCGCAAAATTTTTTAAACACCTGTTTTATGGGGAAAGAGCTATCATCATCAAATGACAGTACAATTGCATATGTCATAATTATTATCTTTATAAGACCAAGTAATAAATATTTTGGAAATTTATAAAAATTGAATGAGAGAAGTATATCCGGGTATTTTTTTAATAAAGGAAAAAGGGACCTTTGGAGTAATTAAACCCCCAGAAAATATTTATGTTTTAGCTGGTTCAGATGGAATTATTTATGATGCGGGTTATGGATCAAAAAGAGTTGTAAAATATTTAATTAAAGAGTTGAAAGAAATTGAGAATTATTTTGAAGAGCAAAACAAAGAGTTCAAACTCACACGAATTCTTGTATCTCATTGTCATCCTGATCATTTTAGCGGTTTAAAACGAATAAGAAAGGCTTTAGGAATAAATATAGTTTTAACGAAAAAAAGCCAGGAAATTATTAAAGATAAAAGAAGTTTTATAGAAACTTTTGAAACAGATGCTTACGAAGATTATTTGAGAATTCGAAAAAAAGCAACCAGTAAAATCCTCAATTTTTTAAGAAACGTTGGTTCAAGAGTGTTTTATCAAAGGATATTTGGGGCATCTTATATAGATGATCCGGAGGATGTTATTGAAGATAACTCAGAGATCTTAATTAATGGAGAATCTTGGAAAGTTTTCCCTTCCCCCGGACATGCTATAGACCATATTTCTCTTTACAACGAGGATAAAGGAATATTATTTTCGGGAGATAATATTTTAAGGTCTATAACTACTTGGCTTGGACCTCCAAATTCTGATATAGCAGAATATGTAGAAACTATTAAAAAAATTGAGAAATTATCTAATCTTAAATTAATTCTTGCCGCTCATGGGAGCCCAATAGAAAATCCTAGAGAAAGAATAGCAGATATATTAAGACATAGAAAAGACCGGGAAAAGCAAGTATTGGATATAATTTATAATAATTCAGAGAATGGAATTTCTCCAAAAGAGATAATTAGAGCTATTTATTCCAATAATAGTAGATTTCTCCGTCAAGTAGCTAGAGGTTGGGTTGTTTTAACATTAAAACTGCTCGAAAATAAGAACCTAATAAGACGAGTAGATACAAAAAAGAAGATTATATTTTTTCCTACTAAGAAAGACTAATTATATTATTTTCTATAAATATAAGGAATTTATTAACTTATTTCTAAATTAATAATTAGCTTCTATTAGGTAGAAGTCATTTTAATATTATAAAAATCTTACAGCGATGTTATTTTTAAAAGGAAATAATCTTCAGTAATTTTAAATATGAAAGATGAACCTAATCTATATTTAAATGGACCATTCTTGAAAAAGAACCAAATTTTATATAGAGAATATCAAAAAAATATAGTAAACAGCTGTAAAAATAAGAATTCATTAGTAGTTTTACCAACTGGGTTAGGAAAAACTATAATTGGTATTTTATTAATAGCTAATCGTTTGAAAAAATATTCAAGAGCAAAAATAATAATCCTTGCTCCTACACGACCATTAGTTGCACAGCATAAAACTTCTTGTGAAAAGTTTCTTGATATTGATGTAAATGAAATTACTTTATTTACAGGGAAAATCCCTCCAGAAAAAAGAATTTTATTATTTCAAAATTCAAAAATTATAGTTTCTACACCCCAAGTAATAAAAAATGATTTAATGAGAGGTAGATATAATTTAGCACAAGTTTCACTAATTATTTTCGATGAGGCTCATAAAACTAAAGGTAATTATGCGTATAACTTAATTTCAAAAGAATATATTAACACATGCACGGATCCCTTAATATTTGGGCTAACAGCTTCACCCGGAAAGAATTATGAACGCATTCAGCAAATCTGCGATAATTTATATACTGAAAATATTGTCTTTAAAAATTATGAAGATAAAGATTTAAAAGATTATATCCATGATATCGATACTTTTATTAATTTAATAGATTTACCTATTGAATTGAGAGAGCTAAGTACAGTTTGGTATAATTTATTCGAAATCTATTTGAAATGGTTTGTCAAAAATAATCTTATAGCTCCAAATAAGCCATACTACTCTAAATTGGATTTCCTAGGAATCGCTCGAGATTTAACATTATCTATACAATATGAAAAAGGGGAAGGAATAGAATTATCCGAAGATGAATATTTAGAGTCTTTGTATTATGTTTCTCCAAGGATCATAGATATAGTTAAAGAAAACCAACTTGATATCCCTTCTATATATTCATATTGTTCAAGTTGTATATCTATACTTCATGCTAAAGATTTATTAGAGACACAGGATATCTCTCTTTTTAAATCATTTTTAGATAAAATTAATTACAAAGCAAACAAGGATATCTTATCTGCCAAAAGAATTGCCAATTCAGAACATTTTAACTATATAAATTCCGTAATTGAAAGTGAAGATCATATAAACCTATCCCATCCTAAATTAAAAAAGATTATATCAATTATTAAAGAGGAGATTGAAGAATTTAAAAATAAAAAAATACTAATTTTCACCCAATTCCGGGAAATGGCAGAATTTCTTAAAAATATATTACAAACTGAATTTAATGAACAACTGAAAATTGAAAAATTCATTGGTCAAGCAACTAAAATGAATGATATTGGATTTCCCCAACGAATACAAATAGAAATCTTAGAAAAGTTTAGAGAAGGATTGATAAACATTTTAGTCGCCACAAGTGTTGCTGAGGAAGGTTTAGATATTCCAAATGTAGATGCTATCATCTTTTTTGAACCTGTTCCTTCAGAAATCAGGTTAATTCAAAGACGGGGAAGAACTGGTAGAAATGCTCCAGGAAGATGCTATATACTTGTAACTGAAGAAACAGTTGACATTCCTTTTTACATTGTTGCTCGAAGAAAAGAAAAATCAATGAACGCGGTTCTTTCTGATCCTATGCAATTGAGATTAGCAAAATCTTTAGAACGTAAGAACATTAAATTTCCTGAGCAAAGAGTTCAAAGCTCGGGATTTGAGATTCTTAAAAATTTTAGAGACAGAAAAAAATTAGAACAAAAACATTTAGCCAATCGATCTATAGAAGAAATTATCACACAATTAGATGATTTCTGTGATACCAAAGAATATAACCACCTTAAACAGTGTGGTGTAACATTTTACTCCGATTTTATAAAATTTACTGAATCAAACCTTCGAGAAAAAATAATTAAACTAAAATCAAAAAAAATTAAGCAAAGTAATAAACAAAAAATTTATTTAAATCAAAATATAAAATCATTAATAAATATTGTTAAAACTTATGGCATAGATAGGGCATTAGATTACAATAAATTTCAAGAACTTGCTCACGATGAAGAGATCATTGATCGTAAATTCCATATTCATTTTAATCAAGCGTGTTTTTTAGGATATCTTAAAAAACTAGATAATCAAGTACATTTTGTTATGGATTATGATTAATCTGTAATAAATAAATTAAAAAATAAAATAAGTAAAATCCATGGCTACTTAATTTTTTCTTCTTTGTCTTTTCTTAAAAAATAAAATACTATAAGAAGCACTGTAATTACTATAGGTAAAGCGATTACGGCAGGATTACCTCCACTAAAAAGAAACAAATAATATGAAATTGTTACAACTGAAGCAAAAAAAGCTATAATACTACCATATTGGCTCGCAAAATTTTTTAGATGACGTAACATCATATTTATTTTAAAATTAGTGTTTTTTATGACTTCTAGTTCAGTTTCATCTAAATCTTCTAGTATTTCTGGATTTTCATAGTATATAGTAAATCTTGGGTCATATTTACCATTTAGTTCTCCACTACTAATTAGAAATAATAGATGGTCTTGTAGATTTTGCTTTTTTATTTTTAATTCATTGTTTAAAAACCCAATTGTTAAATATTCATTTGCTACTGCTTTAAGAGCCATATTTATATATGATTTTAATATTAAACGTTCCAAAGCTTTAACTTTTTCAGTTAAAATTTCCGAATATTCGTCAATGAATTTATTGAAATCTTCTAGTATAAATTTAGATGTTCGTCTAAAATTTTTTGATTGTTTAGTAAATTCTTTTGTTGTATTATCGATGGATTTGGTGATCTCCTTGATCTCCAATTCAACACTTTTTGCTCTCTTTTGAATTAAAAAGTTACTCCTCTTGAATTCTTTAATTTCTATATTATCTTCTACTTTTCTTTCTAAATTACCAAGTAATTGACTTAAATGAATCTTTTTCTTATTAATAAGAGTTAATAACTGCTCACGAAATGACTCAATCTTCATCATGTTTAAATGATCATTAATTTTTTGAATTTTGCTGTTATAATCATTTAAAAAATCATTTTTTATTTTCACATATAACTCTCTAATCTCAGGGACTAATTTACTTGAATCACCTGATTTGTTGACTACTAAATTTATTTGTTTTTCAATTTTATCTTGAGATTGTTTCAATTCCTCGTTAATTTTATGCCTATTGTTCTCAAAAGTTTCTTGGGTTTTTAAATAAATATCATAACTTTCTGTTTCTTTGAAGACTTTATTAGTATACGCTTTCAATCCAATGTTAAGAGTATTGAATTGTTGACTGATAAAACTCTGCATCTTATTAAATAACTTTAGACTTTGTTTTATATTCTTTATAGCTACTCTTTCATTTTCTAAAATTGATTCAAAATTATTTTTGGTTTCAATAAATTCTTCTCTTTCTTGATTGATTTGAAGCTCTCTAACCTTTTCATAGAACTGTTTTGGAAGAACATCTTTAAATATTCTTAAATCCTTGATTCTATTTTGGAGCTCTAACATATTTATGTTCAAAGTCCGATTTCTAATGCTTGAGTCATATAAAGCTAAAATTTTGCCAATTCTCTCCCGATTTAATTTTAATAAATTATTATCAATATAATTCTTAAGTTCTTTATTTAAATAATAATAATTTGTGTATACTAAAATAGATTTTTCTTCCTCATCAAGCTCGGCATTGATTTTTGAAATATCAATCATATCTTTTAATCTATTGATGAGAACTTTACAAGATAATTTTACCTCATCCTTTAAATCAACTAATTTAATATTATCTGTTTTTTTCTCAACAGCCATTATGTTTAATTTACTTGAAATAATATTGTTAATATATTCATCTTTTAAAACTGATATTTCGTTGATTAAGAAATCACTGAATTTATCCCATTGAATTATGTTTAATTCTGATTTTTCTTTAAAATTGTCTATATTTTTACTACAATCATTTAATTTTTTTATATAGATCTTATTTATTTTTTCATAATTGCTATTAAACGTATTGAATGTCTTTATAACTTCCTCAATTGTTGAATTAGGAGAAAGGTTTAAATTATTTTTTATAGTTTTCAATTGAGATTTGAGATCAGAACTTTCTTGAGACACAAAATTATCAAAATCTTCTAATTTACTTCGATTTCTTTCTTCTATGATTTTATTCTTTAAAACCTTTACATGATTTGTAAATAATTCGATTACATTGGATTCTAAAACTTCCAATTTGTCTTGTAAGTGCCGATAAAGTATATAGAGCTTTTGCTTTTTTTTTATTTCTTGTTTTAATATTAATTGAACTTTCTTAATTTCATCTAATCTCTTATTTAATAAGAGATCAGTTTCTTTCTTTGTAATATTAAAGGCTTCCTGAAATTCATTTGCCATTATTTTACTTTTTGCCTTCTTACCGATTTCACTAATATCAGTTCTTATTTGTTTATTTATTTCCTCAAATTTTTGTAAGTTAATGTTGAAAAGTTGGAATCCATCAATATAATAATTGAATTCAGCATTGAAAAAATCTTTGACCTTTATCCAATTATCAATAGTCTTTTTATGTTTCTTAACAATTTTCTTTTCCGTAGTAGTGACCTGTTGAGATACGTTAAATATTATTTCATCATATTTTCTTACATTTTGAGTCATTTTATCCAAATCTTGGATAATAAGATTTAATTTTTCATTATCATATTCCTTCTCAAAAGTATCACAAAAAAGCGTTCTGAAAGAATCTAATCTTTTTTTCAAATCTTCTTCTATAATACCAACTTTTTCTTTTAGATTTTCTAATAAACTATTTAAATTTCTTAAATTTTCTTTTTCTTGAATTTTACTTTGAAGATAAGCGCCTACATCTGATAGTCTCTTTTGTAAAACAGAATATAATTTATTCCATTGAGAGATTTCTGCTCCTAAACTTGCTTGTATGTTAACATATTTAAGAATTTCATTAAAAGAACTTTCTATATTTTCATTTAAAAAATCAGCTTCCATTAAAGCATTTCTTAATATATATTTTAACCTCTCTCTTGCATAATCAATCTCATCAATTAAAAGATAACTTTCAATCTCTTCTCGTATCTGGGAGGTGACCTGCTGTAATTTTAAAGTCATGTTATAAATATCATTCTTAATATCTTCAAGTTTTTCCTTTTCTTCATATAATCTTTCTGTATTCAAATCCATATCAGATAATATGATTTTCTTCAGAAGATAATTCAAATAAAATAAGTGTTTTGTCTTAAAACCTAAGAAAATTTTTTTTGTTCTGATATTTCCAATAAAAAACCTTCTATCGACCATTTCTTTGATTATTGGGAAGACATCTTCCCTTAATCTCAATGGTTCATAATTAAACGTTTTGTACTTTTTTAGAAGATCTGTAAGAGAAATTATACTATTATTCTTAAGTTTGTCATAAAAAATTTGGAAGTATTTTTTTTTTCCTTGGCTAAGATCACTAAGATAATTCTTGAATTCAGCCTCGTTATCTATAATCTCTAAATTAAAATTATAGTTAAGATTAATATATGAAATTATATCTTCAATATATTCTGCAAAACCAAAAGTAGTCTTTAGTTGAATAATATCAATATAATTTTCTTTTTCTAATTGCTTAAATACTACCCTCTCAATTTCATCAACAAACTTCTGCCAAATCAAAGATAAAAGAACAACTAATCTTGAAACTTCTATTAATTTAACATAATTCCATTGTTCTTGAACAGTTAAGTTTTCTTCTAATTTCTGATTTATATAAGAATATATACCTGTGGTATTATAGTCTAATAACCATGAGTATGATTCAAGAATGTAAACTAGCCAGAAAGTGATACTAATATTAGCTTCTTGATTAAACCCAAATCCGCCACTTTCTTTTTGCTGCTGTTGAAGGAATTGTAATTCTTTGTCTTTAACTTCGGAATCAAGATCTAAGTGTTTAAGGCATAAAAGTCTAAAAATTAATGAAGAGTCTTTTTTTCTATCACTGAGATATGAACGAAATTTATCTCTATTAGTACGAACATCAACACCTAAAAGTGAGAAGATTTCCAATACATAATACAATATTCTAGCAGGTTGACAATTTTTACACGTTTCACATTCCTTATCTTGGCAATGTAAAAAATTATTACCTTTCTTGTGTGCCAAGACGAAATTTTTAATTTCTCCTTTAATTTGGGTTTGTTTCTCAGAAGTTAGATATTCTTTTAAAAGTCCTAGATTTTTAAGACAAGATAAAGCTAAATAAGTAGAATAAATGTCAGGAATTTTATCAGAGTAAGGAGAAAATTTGAATCCTACGCTTTCGTATTGATGAACTTCACATTTCTTTATAAATTTAAATATTTCTTCTCTATTTACTCTTTTATCTTCTTTGAGATATTTCCTAAGTAATAAGAACCAATGAACAACTTCCAAATTTAATTGGGGAACTCTTAATAGGTTTTGATTAAAGTGTTGATAGAATTCAATCAATTTATCATAATTTCTATAGTAAAAACTTTTAATGTCTTTCCTTTTAATATTTATAAATGATTTAAAAGGCTCTTTTTTAAATTTCGTTATATAAGGATAAGCAGATTTATCGTCCACATTAATCAATATTTAAAATACTCCTAAAATCGTTATTTTATGTTTTGTTATTAATGAAAATTTTAGCATTTATTTTTTTGGAATTGAAAATCTTATATTTAGAAATATTTATAATTAAAGAATTTACAGAAATTTCTCGGATTTTTGTTTAGCTTAAATATCGTATATTATTCAAAATATAGATTAAAGAAACAATATTTAATATTCATAGATTCATTTAGTATCTCCTGTTTTTTTGTCTGAAATTTTACGAAGAACCTTTCTGTTTAAGTAGACTATTATTGCAGCAAGGGTAAAACAAACTACTGAAATATAGATAAATAAATTTAATATCCCTGGAGTTACTCCAGGTACATTTAGATAAATATAAAAATCTCCCGTCATTCCAAGATTTTCATCTGATGAGGAATCTTTAGCTAGAATTTGGATTATATACCCTTTATAAAATCGATTTGGATATAAACTAATATTATCCCAATTAAAACTCCATTGATTTCCTCCGTCGTAATTCATTGTGGCATTAAATAAAAAGTTTGTAAAATTTGAGATCTGAAAAGTTACATTCCCAAAAAGTGGTGGATTCTCATCGGTGATATTTACTTTTATTGTGTAAGATTTTATCCTTATTATAGTATTATTCATGTCTGGTTGAATGAATGTAATAACTGGAGCGGTAGTATCATTAGTAGGACCCTGAGTAATAAATAATGCTTCTTTATTGCTAATAGTATCCCCTTTATCTTCTTGATTACCTAAATCATTGTAAACTTGAGAATTTACACCTATTAAAAGAAGTGTTATGAAGATAATTAAATTAAAAACTAGTCCATTGTTATGTCTTTTAAACACTACTTTCATTATGACCTTTTATTTGTACATTATTATTTTAGAATAAATTCTAATTGTAATATAAATTTAAGTGAAGAAAATAGTAAATATCTAAAAAACTCAATATAATCAAAGAGTTCACTACTAAATTAACAAAAAAGGATTAAAAAAATAGATTTATAATTGAGGATCGCTATCAAAACTCCATGTATCATTTATTCCTAAATTATCTTTCATCAATGGATTCTGAATAATGGCAACAGGTTTTGGAAAATTAATACTAGGAATAAATCCTAATGCAAAATTATAAGCTGACATTATAGTTTGATTCAAATCTAATTGTTCCCAAAATGGATGAAAAAACCATGATCCCGCGAAACCATCTGGATTCTTATTGTTAATCCAATACCAAGATAAAACATTTGATGCTGCGCTGATCAGAATACAATTAGGTAAATCATACCAACTTTGCCCAATGTTTTTATTTTCATTTAGGAAATTACCACTAAAACAGCAATCCACACAAATCAACATTCTCTCGCAAGTTATTTCTTTCACTAAATCGTAAAATTCTGTTTCGTTAATATAACTATTATCTGCCTCGAAATGGAATGTAGCGTTTTTGTCCGGAAGAACTGCGTTTGACCCATGATCTGTCATGAAAATTATCAATTGATCTTTAGCACGAATACTTGAGGCAAATGACTCTGGATTAGATATATCCAATTCTTGTTTAAACCTACTTGCATTCACATCGTCATTTTCAACATCAATATCAGCAAGAACTCCAGATCTATTTAAATCATTAGTGTAAATATCAAACACATCGATATCTATTACATCGTCTCCAGTATGGTAAAGCATTAAAAATATATTATCATCTGTATATCCATGATCTTTTAAAATCCAATAAACTTGAAGTGCCTGAGCAGGAAATCCATCTGAATTTATTTTTCCATCTGGAGGCGGATCGGTTGGATCAGTTAAATTGACTTGTATTAATCGATCGACTATAACATCATCATAATGCACACTATCTGTTGGACCAGCTCCTACAAAATCACCTTCAAAAGCTAATATCAACTTCATTTTAAATAACTCATTTTCCGTTTCATTGTTGCATACTCCACCCATGTTAATATTCCTCCATTTATTTCCTGTAGCATTAAGATAAGTCGACCAATCAGTTCTAACTAGGATATCACTTGAATCTAACCATTGTATGCCAATACGAGCACCTTTTCCTACAAAATTCCCTGTTTCATTAATTTGGACACTTACAGAGATGTTATAGAGCGCGTATTCATATAAAGGATAAGTCCAATTATATGTTAGACTAGCATTAATCAAACCAGGTCCTATAGGTTTGATATATAAAGATCCTAAAGTTTCATTTCCAAATGAAGTCCATTCATGAAAACTATTTGTCTCACTGTCTGTAAAAAACCAATTACCTGTGTTTGTTGTAAAATTAGCATCTGGGCTCCCATTAAATTCATCTTCAGATTCACTACCATAAAAATCATTTGCGCTACATAGGATAATTGCTTTTCTTTTTGCAAGCCTTGGTGTTTTTTCAGGAATATTCGGAAGATATATTATCCACGACGAAAGAACGAGTCCTATAAGTAAAATGAATCCAATTAGAGGAAGATATTTTCTTAGATTACTTCTCAAATCCATGTGATTTCACTTAATGTTAATTAGTTTCTATTTATATGATAAGTTTTAAGTAATTAATATCTATAAAGTAGAATAACACGTGTTTCTCATATATATCTTACTTCTCTTCTTTAATAAAAATTAATTTATTCAGAAACTAAAATTCTGTAATAGCAAAAATCAAAAAAAAAAATAAAGTTTAAACGAGCAATTCGCTCATTTTTTAGGTTCTTCTTCCATTGCCTCTCTAATAGATGGTGTTAAGAAATCTTCTTCTTTGGGCTTCTCTAAAATATCCAAAAGATTATATTCTGTAATCATTTGAAGAACACCCATAACAACCATACCGTGATTGTACATTTCATTGGCATCGTAGAGATTTCTCCAACAGAAGGGACATTCGGTTGTTAAAATGTCTGCTCCAACAGCATTTGCCTCGTCACATCGCAAACTGGCGGTTCTGAGAGAAAATTCTGGATATCCTGCTCTTACTCCTCCACCAGCACCACAACACATACTATCAAGCTTTATACGGTACATCTCATTAAATTTAATTCCTACGTCCTCTTCAAGTTTTCTTAGAATGACACGTGGAACTTCATACCACTCTTCAATTGCTTTCTTGATTTTACGGCTATCCATCAAAAGGTTCTTAGATTTCGCGATAATATCTTGTTCCATATCAACAGCAAAATGTCTACCAGTATGACAGGGATCATGATAGGTAACCACCTTTCCTTTTAATTCCTTATTTGGTTTGAATTTGATTTTCTCTTGTTGGACTAACCTTGTTACTAGTTCAAATGCATGCTGTGTTTTAAAAGGAAGTTCTTCGTCTTCAGCCATCCATTTTGGGTAATCAATGGTAATCGTTCTATAACACCCAGCACAGCTGAAATATACCATTTCCATATTCTTGAAAGCTTCAAGATTTTTCCTCATTAATCCCTGTGCTGTATCAACTGCTCCTATCCTGAAAAATGGGCTTCCACAACATACTTCGTCTGCAACTAGCGTGAAATTCATGCCTAA
>Ga0114922_10000092_pt1 | contig 76639 bp, 69 predicted proteins | sample AartaG_FD_100975 | JGI IMG/M metagenome (GOLD analysis project Ga0114922, IMG submission 100975) | Deep subsurface microbial communities from Aarhus Bay to uncover new lineages of life (NeLLi) - Aarhus_00045 metaG | ecosystem: Environmental > Aquatic > Marine > Oceanic > Sediment | place...
AGAGTAAGTATATATCCATTTCCGTCACCGCGGGGGTGAAAGGGATTATTAGGGCTGCGCATATGCTTTATGTTGTAAGCAGGAATCGCTTCTATCATAATATCTTTTATAGTTTTAGTTTCTTCATTTTTCATAACCATCCCGCCTTTGAATTTGGCGAGGCATTTCTCTGTTAGTATTATGTCAGTATCTTCTTTGCATAATAACTTTATAACGGCAGGATCAAGGTGGTCGCCGTGCTCATGAGTGATAAGGATAAGGTCTGCTTTTGGAAGTTGTTTGTAGTCTGCATAACGGCTGACAGGGTCGATATGGATGACTTTTCCATCAAAGGAAAACATAAGGGTGCCATGACCGATAAAAGTAAGCTTTAGATCATCTTTACTGGTTTTGATTATATCGTTTTCAAATTCCTGCGAATCAGCAAAAGATATTAAACAGAAGACAAGAAATACTGAAAAAAATATTGTAATAGTTCGCATTGTATTTACCTCCTTTGAAATTTGATTTAATTTTAAAATATATAATTGAATTCTGCAAGTAAGGAAGATTTAGCCTCGGTTAGATTATTGGGCTGAGAAGAAAATGTATTTCACAATCTTATCTTATATATGTTATAATTCCCGCTTAAATTTTATGAATCTGGATTATTCACGAGGCGAAATTTTTTATCAATAGTTCAGGTTAAAAGTAGGGAGTGAATCATGCCGGAAATCGAGATAGATGGAAATAAAATAGAGCTCAATGAAGAAGGATTTATGGTCAACCCCAAAGAATGGAATGAAGAGATCGCCAAAGCTTTAGGAAAAGCTGAAGAAGGTCTGGATGAATTCTCTGAAGACCACTGGGCAGTTATTAATTATATTAGGGGATACTATTTAGAGAAAGAGCTTGCTCCAATGGTGCGCAAGATATGTAAGAATACAGGGCTTAAATTGAAATATATCTTTGAACTTTTTCCTTCCGGTCCTGCAAAAGGGGCCTGTAAACTGGCCGGCCTTCCGAAACCGGACGGCTGTGTATAACAAGAGTTTTCTTTATGGAAACAGTTCTTAGATACGGAGTTATCGCTGCATTTTTTATCTCTGCAGTGGTATTAACTTTTCTTGTCCTAAAAACTCTCTCATTTGGGAGGAGATCTTTAAATGCCGCACCCCGAGGGAATTGGAAAAAAGGAGTTTTTTATGCTTTTGGGCAGGGAATGATGCCCTGGGAAAAAGAAAGCGCCAAGAATCATCTGCTAACTTATATGGCCGGATTTTGTTATCATTTCGGGATTTTCGCTGCTCTTTTTTATCTTCTTTCTCTGGTTATCCCTTTTGCTTGCGGAAAAATGGTTATAAATATTCTGCAGGTCCTAATGGTTGCCGGGGCTGTTTGCGGCCTGGGACTGCTGTTAAAAAGAAGCTTAAAACAATTTATGCGCTCCCTCAGCTGTCCGGATGATTTTATTGCAAATCTTCTGGTGGATCTATTTATAATATTGTCTTTTTTGAATTCATCTTTAATAAATTTAAAACCAATATTATTTTCAGTGTCGATCTTAATGCTGTTATATATACCAACAGGAAAGATACGTCACTGCTTCTTCTTTTTCTACAGCCGGATTCTTTTCGGCCATTTTTTTGGGAGAAGGGGAGTCTTTCCCAGAAGTCAGCATCAATTTAAGGGTTAGAGATGACCAAGAATAGCAAAAATGAACAAAGCTTTGATGATAGATTGGACAATCTATCAGAAGAAAACTGCCTGATTATAAAAAACGAGTTTAAAAAACTAATAAATTATGATTTTGCTGCTTTCTTAAACACCTGTGTCCACTGCGGCCTATGCGCGGATACATGCCATTATTATATTGTTGATAAGAATCCAAAAAATATTCCTGCTAACAAGTTGGGACTTATTAACAAGGTGTTTAATAGATATTTTGGTTTGTTTGCGAAAATAACCCCAGCTCTTTATGGAAGTAAAGTACTTAATAAGGATATGGTAAAGGAATGGGTGGACTCTTTATTTGGAAGATGTACTTTATGCGGCCGCTGCGCTCTTAACTGTACAATGGGGATAAACATCCCTTATATAATCCGAGCGGCCCGTGGCGCTCTTGCTGCAGCCAGACTTGTCCCTCCAGGTCTGCAGTCTACTGTAGATACAGCTATTGAAAAGGGAAATAATATGGGTATTGCCCGGGAAGACTGGTTAGAAACTATAGAATGGCTCGAGGAAGAGTTGCAGGATGATGTTGATGATCCTGAGTCATCTCTACCCCTTGATAAAAATGGCGCTAGGCTGCTGTATACAATAAATCCCAGAGAAGCTATGTTTTTTCCACTTTCAATTTCAGCTGCAGGAAAAATATTTTATGCAGCCGGGGAGAGTTGGACCTTTTCTTCAGCTAATTTTGATGTAACCAATTACGGGTTGTACAGTGGCGATGACAACGCTGCCGGATTGATGTCAGAAAGGCTGGTTAAGTCTAGGAGGGAATTAGGATGTGAAGAACTTATCCTGGCTGAGTGCGGTCATGGATTCAATTCAAATAGGTGGGAAGCACCAGAATGGCTTGAAAAAAAATATGGATTTCCGGTAAAAAGCATTTTACAGGTTATAGCAGAATACATAAAAGAGGGGAAGATACAGCTGGATGCATCCCGTAATAAAAAACGTGTTACTTTGCATGATCCTTGCAATCTTGTTCGCTTGGGAGGGATTGTTGAGGAACAAAGATATATTCTAAAACATGCTGTTACTGATTTTGTTGAGATGACACCAAACAGGGAGAAAAATTATTGCTGCGGAGGGGGGGGAGGGCAGCTTGCTATGACCAGGTATGCGGACCGCCGCTTGGAAACAGGCAGATTAAAAGCCGAGCAGATTAAGGATACCGGTGCAAAAATAGTGGTAACTCCCTGTCATAATTGTATTGACCAGCTGATGGAGTTAAATAAACATTATAAGCTGGAAATTGAAATAAAAACTGTTGCTGAAATTGTTGCTGATGCACTCATTATATAATGGCGTTAAAAATCTGAAGCGAGCACAAGCCACACCCGAATTTCATCCATATCGACATTTTTTATGAATATTTAATAAGGTTAAGCTGATTTCTTCTTCTGCATATCTGCGATCTCTTCGACTGCAGTAATAGATGCTTTAATATGTTCTTCAGTATTAAAAGGGCCGATACCGAATCTTACTGCACCGTGAATTTCAGTTGTGCCGAGATGTTCATGCACGAGCGGTGCACAGTGTAATCCGGTACGAATGGCTATATTATAGTCAACATCAAGCAGAGTGCCGGTATTTATAGCTTCCATCCCATCCACATTGCAGGGAAGAATGCTTATGTGATCGGTCAAGTCATCCTGGCAGTATAAGGTGACCCTATCGATCTTTTTAAGGCCGTCTCTCAACATAGTAGTAAGTTTCATTTCATAGTCATGGATGTTCTTCAGCCCCTTTTTTTCGATCCATTTAAGTCCGGCATGCAGCCCTGCGATTCCGAGGGTGTTGGCAGTTCCATATTCCAACCTGTACGGGTATTCATAAAGATGAGTTTTAACAGCTGACCTTACTCCTGTTCCTCCAGCTCGGGTGTGGCGTATTTCGATCCCATCGCGTACATAAAGCCCCCCGATACCTGTTGGCCCCAAAAGTGATTTGTGTCCGGTAAAGGCGATTACATCAATGTTAAGTTCCTCCATGTCAATAGGGATTTTTCCTGCTGACTGGGAAACATCAACGGCAAAAGGAATGCTTTTTTCTCTACAAAGCTTTCCGATTTCTTTTACCGGCTGTATGGTTCCGATGACATTGGAAGCATGATTAACAATGACCAGGCGTGTATTTTTTTTGATTTTTTTTTTAAAATCTTCTGGATCGATAAATCCCTTGCTGTTAAAAGGGATATGGTCTACTTCGACGCCGTAAAATTTAGCCAGATGATATAGGGGTCTAATAACCGAATTATGCTCGATGGTCGTAGTTATGGCATGATCTCCTTTTTTCAGCATCCCAGAGATTATAATATTTAAGGCGTCAGTGGAGTTATATGAGAAACACAATCTGTTTGAGTCAGTGCCATTGAAAAATTTTGTTAGCATTTTACGTGTATCTTCGACAACTTCTCCTGCTTCCAGACACATATCATATCCAGACCTCCCCGGATTTACTCCAAAATTCCTGTAAAATTTATCCATATAAGTATAGACTTCTTCAGGTTTAGGGAAAGATGTTGCTCCGTTATCCAGATAGATAATGTCAGACATTAATAACCTCCATAAGACCTAATAGTTAGCATGGATTGGTTTCGATTTTGAATAATCCAAGCATGTAACTGTATCGAAAATAGCGAGGATAATCAATTATTTTCTCCAAAAATTTGACAGATCTTCACCTCTTGCTTTAAAATCAAGGGTTTCATAGGTTTTTTAGGAAAATTTTTTAGGAGTATATAATTGATTATTAAGAAGAATTCAGATGTTCCTGTTCATAAAATGGAGGGAGATCAAATAAAAAATGTTTATAAAAAGGTGCTAATAGGGCCGGATGACGGCTCGGAAAAAATAATCATGCGGAAATTTAAAGTATATTCCGGGGGAAAAACGCCTCATCATATTCACGAACATGAACATGTAGTAAAGATCGAGAAAGGAAAGGGCTTGGTAGTCGATGGCAATGGGGAGGAAATATATATATCTGCCGGACAAAGTCTATTTATACCAGGAAGAGAAAAACACCAATTTAAAAATCCCTATAAAGGATCATTTGAATTTTTGTGTATAATTTTAAATCAGGATATAAAGGAATAGATATAAAATATCATGAGAACTCGTACTAATAAGGCTATAGAATTTTTACTGGCGCGAGGTAATTTGCCAATTCTCTACTGGTTAAAAAAGGATATCCTTGAAGTACCAGTAGATCGAGAGTTTAAAAATCTTAAAAAATATGCAGACCGGATAAGGATACTAAAAAGTCAGAGATCTAATGGAGGATGGTGCAAACATAGATATGAAGGCCCGTTATGTTGGGAAAAAAATCATTATATTGTCCCAACCCTCAGAAATTCCTTTAAATTATATGATTATGGCTGTAAACCAGAGATGGATGAGGTGCAAAAAATTATTGAATTTCTTTTTTCCACACAAACAAAAGAAGGAGATTTCCGGGGGGCTTATCTCAATGAATACGCTCCGACATATCATGCATTAACATTAGAAGTACTGTGTTTATTCGGGATGGAAAGAAACAGCAAATGCCAGAAAGCTTTCCGTTGGTTACTTAAAAACAATCAGGATGATGGAGGATGGGTAATTCCTTACCGTACAATTGCGAAGAGCAAACTTAAGAAACGTTATAACTTTGAAGCTCAATTAAAGCTGGACCCCGTAATGTCAGATAAGTCAAAACCTTTTTCTCACTTAGTAACTGGAATGGTCCTTAGAACACTGGCTGTTTCTCCAACCCGTAGAAAGAGTAAAGCAGCAAAAGAAACTGGCAAGCTTCTTCTTCAGAGATTTTTTTGTGCTGATAAATATGAGGACAGGAACCAAGCAAATTTCTGGGAAGAAATAATTTATCCTTTCTGGGCGACAGATATATTAAGCAGCCTGGATTCACTTGCGAAAATCGGATTTGACCCAAATGAAAAAAGAATTCAGTATGCACTCAATTGGCTTATTAATAAGCAGGAAAAACGTGGTTACTGGAGAGCTGGATTTAAGAAAGCCAACTTGGAACACCATCTTTGGGTCACTCTTTCTGTGCTTAGAGTATTAAAAAAATTCAACCTTTTGGAGTTATAATCCAGGAGGCAGTTCGTAGAATGATTCTTTGATGAACTATTTTCTATGTTTAGGAAGCAATCTTGGGGATAGGGAAGCTAACCTTACAAACTGTCTGATTAAATTAAAAAAGATTGATGCTAAAGTAATTACTGCTTCTTCATTATATGAAACTGAACCTGTTGGCAATTTCATCCAACCCTGGTTCCTCAATCAGGTAGTGGAAATTGAAGTAGATATCGATCCTTTTATACTGCTTAATAAAATAAAAAAAATAGAGCATCAATTGGGAAGAAAGGAATCAGAATTAGATAAAAGCCCTCGGATTATTGATATAGATATACTTCTAGCGGAAAATAAAGTTATACATATAGGAAATCTAATCATTCCCCATCCCAGAATGCACCTGAGGAATTTTGTTCTTATTCCTTTGAAAGAAATTGCAGCGGAGATAGTACACCCTGTATTGCAAAAAACTGTTGAAAAGATTTATAAAAGCTGCCATGACAAATCAAAAGTAAATGTTTACAAATTATATCGAATTTTTTTTTGAATAGTTCAGGGTAGATAAAATATCGAATTAAAGAGAAGTTTAAATGTTCCGTAAGGCTGAGCTCTAAATTGAACAGGGAAACCCAGGAGTATAAGATTTCCTTTTCCAAATGGGGCTGCCACAATTCCACTCTTTTGGCGGATTATCTGGTCGCCATGTATCCAACCGCTCATTAAAGGATTTTCATCTGGATATTTGGCAATGCTTACAGGGTTTTTTATATTTTTGAATGAAGGCTGAATTTCAAAAACACAACTGAGGTTAAAAACTGTAGATGCTTCTTCCGGCATTCCATAAGCAACCGGGTGGGAATTGTCAAATACCATTCTCAGCATTGAGCCGTTGCAAACAAAATCTTCTTTTTTTATGTTCTTTAAAATATTCTTAACAGGAATGTTAAAATAATCTAGGGCGAAATTACATGAATTACTCAGGAATACAATAGTTCCTCCATCTTCAGCAAACTTTCTTAAGTTGCGTACTCCGGCAGTTGTGATGCCGCCGATATATTTTGGAGGCATAGTTCCTTTTATGTGGCCATTGAGAATAGTATCCGGCCGGGAACTCGGCATTATAATTACATCATAATTGGATTTAAGATTTCCTGCTCGTATTTCAGCGTCATGAATATTTTTGTATGGAAATTCATAATTTTCCAGAATATACCTTGTCCAACCCGCATCAGCACTGGCTCTCCATGATTTATACACACCTAGTTTGACCTTTTTTATCTCCCGTGTTTTAGCAGTTTGCTTCCTGGATATCCCGGTTATATTTAAGTCAAGCTCAGAGGCGATTTTATTCATAAAAACATGCTTAACACTGTTTGCAGGGATAATAAAACTTCTATCCGGCTCTGAAGAGAATACCTTACCTCCTGTTTTTAAAATCCTGTTAACAGCGGTGAAACTGTTGTTTTCTTCATGTCTTAGGAGGTAAGCATATCCGGGATTCCCAGAGATTTTTCCTTTTTGCATATGGACTTTATCAAGCCTGATCATCTGGACTTCAACTGGCGAATTTGCCGCAATAATTTCTGTTCCGAATTGATAGGGGAGTGTCCAGCCCATCTGGTCATAAGATGAAAACGGTGCCCCTTCGAATTCTTTGGGATTTATTATTCCCTGCCAAAGGTCGGGATATTTCCTTAAATCGGGGTAGCGCTGGACTTCAAAGACATTTTTAATAAAAAGGGCAAAGGCTTGATCCATCGGAATCAAATGTGTTCCTGCCGGATATTGAATACCGTCACAGGAAAAAGTTTCACTGCTTTTATACACATCAATGCCAAGCAGGATCATACGGTTTAAAAGCAGAGAAGCTGTGCCTGGATCTGCTTGTTTTTCTGGGATTATCCAGGCATAAGGTGGTTCAGACTTAAAACGCTTAATAATATCTGCTGCCATTTGATATTTATTATAAAGTAATTCCTGCCTGTACTTTGACGCTACATCCAATACAGATGTGGATGCAGTTATACAGTAATCGACTGCATCTTTAAGTCGCCACCAGCCACCTTTCCAGGGATTAGGATAAAAAGCACCCATAGTAAGGTCCTGATACTGTTTGGGAAAATCATGAATGGTATAAAAATGGGGAGTTGCGTATCGGTATAATGCTGTCTCTGTTAATATGGATATTATGTTGTGAGAGTCCACTACCTGGGTAACATATCCAGGATACCAGGAGTCGAAAATATGTCTGGAAATAGCTCCTTCCTTTCCTTCCGCATCAAAAGCGGCTCCCATAGCTGAACCGACCATATTCTGCCAGCGTACAATTAGGGGATGAACATTGGGATTGGTCGGTTCTGAGTTGGGAGGAGTCCATATCCGGGCGGGAAAAGGGGCAGTCTGATGATGATTGTAGAGGATAACCGGAAACCATTCTTTGTTGATTAACCGAGTTATATGCTTGGTCTCTACTAGGTTGGCTATGTAGGAGTCACGGTTGTTGTCATGTCCGGCATAAATATGATAGAGCCGAGGCATGGAAGCTACTTCATATGGAGTTCCCACATTGGGATGATACCAATCGGCCAGAAGATTCATTCCATCAGGATTGGCAAAGACTAAAACCAAAATAACATCCTCCCTTATCCTCTGGTACTTTGGAGCGGATGAGGTTATGAGGTCATAGGCAAGCTGAATATTGTGTTGTGCCGGAGCGCATTCGGAAGCATGCAGTCCTCCGTCTATATATACAATTGCTTTGCCTTCATTAGAAAGTTCCCGGGCTTTGTTTGAAGAAATCCCTTTGGCCAGAGATAGTTTTTGGATTATTTGTTTATATTTTTCCAACTGAGAAAGGTTTTCTGATGAAGAAATAACCGCATAGGTCATAGTCAGTCCCATTGAGGTTTTTCCAGCCTCAAACAGCTTGATCCTATCTGAAGCTGCGGCCAGTTGGTTGAAGTATTCGATAGCTTGAGTATATGTAGCCAGATGATAATCAGCTCCTACCTTAAAGCCCAGGATCTCTTCTGGCTCAGGAATAATTTGTGCCAGAGTGCTAAAGACAGCTGAAAAACATAATATAATAAGAAAAAATGATTTAAATAAGTGTGAATTTCGCATTAGAATCTCCTAAAAAGCATCTATAAAATGTTCGATTTTAAAATTTTTGTCTATATCATAACGCAGGGCTAAGACATCAAAGCGGCATTTAATGTCTTCAATGTGGTTTTTTGTAAGAAAAGCCTGGGCGATTTTTCGTATCTGCTGTTGTTTATAAGGAGTGACAGCTTCTTCAGGCCGGCCGTATTTATAGTTGCGACGTGTTTTAACTTCTACAAAAACCAAGGTATCTCCATCATAGGCAATGATATCGATCTCACCCTTATACAAATGGAATCCTTGCTTTATAATCCTAAATTTCTTTTTTTTTAAATATTTAAGGGCCCGCTTTTCCCCTATTTTACCCAATTCAAAAGGAGTAATTGTTTCAGGCAAAGTTAAATACTATCCTTATTTTTTCTATCACTTTTCACGTTGTTTTGGAATTTCCAACGTACCCCGCTTTCAGTGTCTTCAAGAAGTATTCCCTGCGCAAGCAAATCGTCACGTATTTTATCAGCCAGCTTAAAATCCTTTTCTTTCCTGGCTTTATTTCTTTCTTCAATTTTCTTATAGATTATCTCACTCAGGTCTTTCTTTTCCTTGGGGGGGAAAATTGCCAGAATTTTATCCAGAGAACAGAGGGAAGAGATAATATTTTCTGCATCTTTTTTAAATACTGCGCCCTTTGTCAGAAGGATATTGATTTTTTTGATTAATTCGAATAAAGCGGTCAATGCTGAAGAAATATTGAGGTTATCGCTTAATCCCGCAATAAATTTACGGTGCATCCTCTCGATTAAACCCTGGATGGATTTATTTTCCCCAGGTTTTAGGGGCCTGTTGTTCAATTCATAAAGGAAATCTTTTAATCTATCTAAGGCTGATTGTGATTGTTCGAGAGCTTTAAAAGTAAAATTTAAGGTTTTTCGGTAATGAGTGGAAAGCAACAACAAACGTAATGCCATAGGATCGACCTTCCTCCGGAGGAGATCGTTTATTGTAAAACAATTTCCTTTGGATTTGGACATCTTTTCGCCGTTTACAATAAGATGATGGCAGTGAAGCCAGTAGTTTACAAAATTTTTTCCGCTGTGGGCTTCAGACTGGGCGATCTCATTTTCGTGATGAGGGAAAATATTATCCACCCCCCCACAGTGGATATCAAAAGTCTCTCCTAAATACTTAGAACTCATAACTGAACACTCGATATGCCATCCGGGTCTGCCGGAACCCAAATCCGTACTCCAGGCAGGTTCCCCTTTTTTCCCTGCTTTCCAGAGCGCAAAATCATGTACGCTTTCTTTTTCATATTCATCTGAATCAATACGCACGCCTGATTTTAGGCCGTCAAGGTTGATTTTTGAAAGCTTACCATAATCTTTGAATTTGGAAATGTTAAAATAATAGCTTCCATCTTTTTCATAAGCATAACCTTTTTTGTAGAGCGATTTGACCATATGTACCATTTCAGGGATATTTTCTGTGGCCCTGGGATAATGGTCAGCTTGGGAAATGTTAAGGATATTAAGGCCCATATAAAAAGCATCAATAAACTTTCCAGTATATTCTTTAAGGCTGATACCTTCTTTTTCAGCGCCTTTTATGGTTTTATCGTCAACATCAGTGATATTCATGACATGAGTGACGTTATATCCCATAAAAATAAGGAATCTTTTTAACAGGTCTTCAAAAATATAGGCGCGGTAATTCCCTATATGAGGATAATCGTAAACTGTGGGGCCGCAGGTGTAGAGCTTGACTTCATTTTTTTTTATCGGATGGAATGGTTCAATCTTATGACTTAGAGTATTAAAAAATTTGATCATGACTCTATATTATTAAAAATAATATGATTCAGGTCAAATGTTTAAAATGCAGAAACTATTCCATTTTTTCTAAGCTTCTGAGCCTTAAGCAAGAATCAGGTCAGTTGATCCGAAAACACGCGTATTTTCCCCAGCGTGGAAAATCCGCTCGGATACTTGGTTTATTAATTTTGAAGGTGTCAAATGGAGCTGAGGGTATGATTAAGCGACATTGAAGATTTAGCCTTCTGATGAGTTTTTTCGAGGGAACCCGGCAAAGCCGGGCTGTGAGCATGTCTGACCCACGGACGGGGGGAGTTGCGCAGCAGCCGAGAAAAACGAAGAAGAATGGCGTTAAAAATCTGAAGCGAGCGTATCCATATCCTCAGCTTCATCACAATAAGTCTATTGACCATAGAATTCCTTTGTGTAATAATTTTATATTTTAAAAGGATATACAGAGACATGAAAAACCGTATTGGGATTAGGAGAGAAGACAAAAATCCTTGGGAAAAGAGAATAGCTCTTGTTCCTTCTTGTATCGAGAGATTAGTTAAGCAACATGGACTTGAAATAGATGTTCAGCCTTCATCTAACCGGATATTTTCCGAACAGGATTTTTCCCAGAGAGGTGCAGTTATAAAGGAAGACCTCTTTGAATGTAAGATTATAATCGCTATAAAAGAGATTCCAAAAGAGCTTATCAAAAAGAACCGAATATACATGTTTTTTTCTCATACAACCAAAGGTCAGCCACAAAATATGCCTATGTTAAAGATGCTTAAAGAGCGGCAATGCACATTGATTGATTATGAAAAGATCACAGACAAGAAGGGAAGACGCCTTGTTTTTTTTGGGACTCAAGCAGGTCAAGCCGGTATGATAGAAGTGCTGAGCGCTTTGGGAAATAAACTTGCTATAAAAGGTTTTCAGAAGAATCCTTTTATATCTGTTATGCAGCCTTATCAGTATGAAAGCCTGGCAGTTGCTAAGAAGGAAATATTAGGGGTCAGACAGGATATTGAAAAAAATGGAATTGAAGACGCTATAACTCCACTTATTGCTGGATTTGCCGGATACGGACATACCTCACATGGAGCGCAGGAAATTTTTGACATGCTTCCATGTGAGGAAATCAAGCCGGGAGAACTGTCTGAATTTGTCCAGGGTAAGAAATATTCTTCTCACAAGGTCTATAAAGTTGTATTTAAAGAAGAGCATATGGTGGAAACGCGAGAAAAAAGCATCGCCTTTGACTTGCAGGATTACTATAATAATCCTGAAAAATACAGGTCCAAATTTGAGCGCTATTTACCGCACATGACGCTTTTATTGAATTGTATTTACTGGGAATCCAAGTATCCACGTTTTGTGCCTAATAAAGCCCTAAAAAAGATGTTTAAAAATATGAAATATCCAAAACTCCAGGTAATAGGGGATATTTCTTGCGATTTAAAAGGCTCTATTGAATGTAACAGTTATGCTACTACTCCTGAAAATCCTGTTTTTACCTATGATCCTATTCAGGATAAAATCAAGGACGGATTTTTTGGAAATGGAGTAGCAGTAATGTCTATAGATAACCTTCCCGCAGAAATTCCTTTGGAATCTTCTGTCTATTTCTCTCGTGCTTTAGAGCCGTTTATGCCGAAAATAGCAAAGGCAGATTTTTCTAAAGAGTTTAAAAAATGCAAACTGCCTTCTGAAATAAAGAAAGCCGTGATTTTATTCAGAGGCGAATTTACTCCAGATTATAAATATTTAGAAAAATTCATAACGAGTGAGTTATGAACCAAAAAAATGTTTTGATCTTTGGTGCGGGGATGGTTGCCCCTCCGGTGATAAAATATTTTCTTGAAAATACTGATTATAGAATCGTTGTAGCGGACCAGGTTTATAGCAAAGCTATAAAGTTGGCAGGAAATACTGAAAGGACTGAAGCTCTTAAACTGAATATAAATGAGGTAAAAAAAGTAGATAAAGAGATATCACGGGCTGATGCTGTGATCAGTGTGTTGCCATATACCTTTCATCCTGTAGTAGCTGAATATTGTATTAAGCAAAGAAAGCATCTTATAACTGCCTCTTATATAAGCGATTCCATGCGAAAACTGGATGAGAGAGCAAAAGAAGCAGGGATAATTTTATTAAATGAGATAGGGCTGGATCCAGGAATCGACCACATGGAAGCTATGCGGATAATTCATAAAATAAAGGATGAAGGAGGACAAATTGATACTTTCATCTCTTTCTGTGGAGGCCTTCCAGCTCCCGAGGCAAATACAAATCCCCTTGGTTACAAATTTTCATGGAGCCCCCTCGGAGTTTTACTTGCTGGAAAAAACCCAGCGAAATACTTAAAAAATGGCAGGAATGTAAAGGTTGCTCCTGAAGATTTGTTTAAAAATCCTGTAAAGATAAACATTGAAGGAATAGGGGAACTGGATGGATATCCAAACCGCAATTCTCTGCCTTATATCGATATTTACGGCATCCAAGCGGCTACGACTATGCTCAGGGGTACTTTACGTTATAAAGGATGGTGTGCGTTTATACAGGCTGCTGTTGAGATCGGGTTTTTAGAAGAAGAGAGCAAAAATTGGAAAGGTTTTAGCTATGAAAGTATGATGAGAGAGTTAATCCAGGACGCGGGAAATGCTGATATAAAAACAGCTTTAAGTGATTTTCTTCACCTTGATGTTGATTCGGACGTTATAAAGACCTTTGAATGGTTAGGATTTTTTCAAAAAAAACCTCTTCCTCTAGAATCTGGTTCTGCCCTGGGTATACTAACGCAAAATTTGCAGGCAAATCTTAAATATAAGAAAGGGGAGCGAGACATGATCATTTTGCAGCATATGTTTCATGCTAAATATCCAGATGGAAGAGGTAAAAAAATCGTATCATCTCTTATTGATTTTGGAATCCCAGATGGCGATACTTCCATGGCACGTACAGTTGGTCTTCCTTTAGCAATAGGGACCAGATTGATTCTTGAGAAAAAAATTAAAAAAACAGGGATACAGATACCCGTTATTCCTCAGATATATCAGCCAGTCCTTAAAGAACTGAATGTACTCGGAATCGGATTTAAAGAAACAATAAATCAATAAAGCAATGATTATAAAAGGAGGGGAAATGGTACGCAAAACATGTGTAGCAGGATATTTCTACCCAGAACAAAAAGATTCTTTACTAGAAATGATCAAAGGTTTAGTTGAGCCTGATACAATAAAAAAGAAAGCTTTGTGTGCCATATCACCTCATGCAGGTTATCAATACTCCGGTATTGTTGCGGGAGCAGTTTATTCTTCAATTAAAATTCCTGATAAGCTTGTCCTTCTCGGTCCAAGCCACAGAACTATGAATTCCAACTTTGCCATAATAAGAGAAGGGGAATGGGAAACTCCCTTTGGAAATATTCCTATTGACACAAAACTTGCAGATCAAATCATTAGCCGCACAAAGTTGGTGTCTGAAGATATTAACGCTCACAGAATGGAGCATTCTCTCGAAGTTCAGCTCCCTTTTATTCATTACTTTAATCCAGATTGTTCTATTGTCCCGCTTATTACTACATATTTTGCTTCATATAATGACCTTGAAGAACTGGGGAAAAGCATCTCTTCTTCCATTGAAGCATTAGATGAGGATGTCTTGATCTTAGCAAGTACTGACATGAGCCATCAGGTCAGCCAGGAAACAGCGAAAGAAAAAGATTTTCTTGTAATAGATAAAATATTAAAACGTGATCCGCGCGGCCTTTATGATGTAGTTAAAAGTCAGAAGATAAGCATGTGCGGATTTCAAGCCACAACTGCGGCTTTAGTTTCAGCTATAGAGTCAGGGGCTAAGGAAGCTGAGCTTATAAAATACCAGACATCAGGAGATGTAACCGAAGATTACAACAATGTAGTCGGCTATGTCGGGATGAGGATAGTTTAGGATTCTGGTTTCTATTCTCCTTTTTACCCATAGTTTTGTTGACAATTTTCGGGCTTACATGCTATATAGTGGGGGGAGAATTTTTATTGACAAAAAAGCTTTTAACAAACAAAGATAAAGATATTCTTAAGCTCATCGTTGAGAGCTATCTGAAATTAGGCAAACCTGTAAGTTCCGGATATGTTGTGAAAAAAAAGGGTGTTTCGATTTCTTCAGCATCAGTAAGGAATATTATGGCCAAGCTGGAAGAAAATGATTATCTTTATCAGCCTCATGTCTCAGCAGGTCGCATCCCCACTGATATGGGCCTTCGTTTCTATGTAAACAGTATTTTTGAAAAAGTCTTTACATCCCAGGAACAGATTGATTTTCCTACGGATAGTATGGGTTTAAGAAAAGGCAGTTTTAATTCCATATTTATCGAAACATCCAAATTGCTTTCTGATTATTCTGACAATATAGGATTTGTAATCTCTCCCAGAATTTCTAGCTTAAACTTCAGGCACCTTCGTTTTATTAAGGTTTCAGAAGAAAAAGTTTTGATAATCTTGGTTACAACATCCAATTTAGTCATCAATGAGATAATAGAAACAAAAAGTTTTTTTACTCAGGGAGAACTTGATAAAGCTGCCAATTATATTAATACCAATTTTCCAGGGAAAAATCTTTTGTTTATTAGAGAATTTTTAGTTAAGGAAGTCCCAGAATACAAAATGAGAGTTGAGGATACGCTGCAAAAAATCACAGATCTTCTTCAAACTTATTTAAATAGAGATGAAAATATAAATCAGATCTACTTGCAGGGAACGTCTAAATTTCTGGAGAAACCAGAGATGTTTAATATGAATAAACTAAAATTTCTATTCAAGAGCTTTGAAGAGAAAGCAAAACTCACAAAACTTATTTCTGATTTCATAAGCTTTGATAAGGTTAAGGTAATAATCGGATCAGAACTTAATTTTCAAAATATTTCTGAATGCAGCTTGATTCTTTCCCATTATGGAGATAAGCAGCAAGTTTTGGGTTCATTGGGAATTATCGGCCCAAAGAGAATTCCTTATAAAAAGATCATCCCTTTAGTTGATTGTGTGGCGAAACGTTTAAGCCAAACCATAAGTTTTGTCAGTTAGGAGATAATATGCCCAAAAAAATAGAAGACGAATCTCAGATCGAAAAAAACAATGACCAAGAAATAGAGATCGAATATTTAACAAAAAAGAAACTTGATATCAAAAAAAAGAAGAAAAAAGACGCTGAAATAGAAGTTGAGAAATTAAAAGATCAAACAAAAGAAATAAAGAAAAAAGATTCAGAGATTCAAAATCTCAGAGAGGAAGTTGATAAATTCAGGGAGGATTATTTAAGAAATGCAGCTGAAAATGAAAATTTTAGAAAGAGATTGGAGCGGGAGAAAAAAGATTTTTTTCTGTATTCACTAAGCGAGGTCTTAAAGGATTTTTTGGTTGTACTTGATAATTTCGAAAGAGCTTTAGATGTAGAATCCGATAAAGATAATAAAAATTTTCATGAAGGGATTAATATGATTTATAAACAATTTCAAGATACTCTGAAAAAACATAATGTAACCCCGGTTGAAACTGATGGAAAAAGGTTCGATCCTCAGGTACAGCAGGCCTTTATAACAGAAGAATCCGACTCTGTAAAGGAACCTGAAGTTGCAGAAGTACTTCAGCAAGGGTATAGACTTAACGAACGCCTACTTCGTCCCTCCTTGGTAAAAGTATTAGTTAAAAGAAAGGAGAAATAAATAATGGGGCGAGTAATTGGTATTGATTTAGGAACAACTTATTCCTGTATGGCATTTATGGAAGGAGAGGAACCTAAAGTTATTCCAAATCTTGAAGGTCTTTCTACAACTCCTTCAGTTGTGAGTTTCACTAGCACCGGAGAGCAGATCATCGGAACTCTCGCCTTGAGACAAGCAAGTACGAATCCTGAAAACACTCTTTATGCAATAAAGAGGTTAATGGGAAAGAAGTATTCTTTAGAAGAAATTCAGGAAGTCAAGAAGAACCTACCTTATAAACTTGCAGAAGCTGAGAATGGAGATGTGGGAGTTGAAGTCGACTCAAAATTAATAAGTCCTCAGGAGATTTCATCAAAAATATTGAGATATTTAAAAAGCTGTGCCGAATCTTATTTTGGAGACGAAGTTGAAGAGGCTGTGATAACTGTCCCTGCCCACTTTAATGACCATCAAAGACAAGCAACTAAGGATGCGGCCAAAATTGCCGGATTGGACGTATTGCGAGTTATTAATGAGCCTACGGCTGCAATCTTAGCTTATGGTCTTGAGAATAAAAAGAATGCCTATATTGCAGTTTATGATATCGGAGGGGGGACTTTTGATATCACGCTTATGGAGATCAATGAAGGAATTTTTAACGTTCTAGCCACAGTTGGTGACTCGTTCCTGGGGGGAGAGGATTTCGATAACCGGATTGTTGAATGGATAATCAATGACTTTCAAGAAGAAAACGGAGTTGACCTTTACCAGGACAAATTAGCACTTCAACGGATCAAAGAAGCAGCAGAAAAAACAAAAAGAGAATTATCTTATACAATGGAAAGTGAAATAAATCTGCCATTTATTTTCTCTGATAAAAATTCTTCAAAACACATAAAAAAAAATCTCACCAGAAGCAAGCTTGAAAATCTGACAAAAAATTTGATCGAGAAAACATTTCCTTATATTGATGAAGTCTTTATGGAAAGTAAAATAGAAATTCAAGATGTGGACGAAGTAATTTTAGTCGGAGGACAGTCACGAATGCCGTTGGTTAAAAAAATGATTATAGATTATTTTAGATTCGATCCAGTTGAAAATATTAATCCAGATGAAATTGTAGCTATGGGAGCAGCAATGCAGTCCGCGATTCTAGAAGGAACTATGAAGGATATTGTCTTGCTTTTAGATGTTACTCCACTTTCACTTGGAATTGAGACAGAAAATGAATCTTTTGCAAAAATCATTGATAAAAATTCAACAATACCGACTAAAGAGACTATGCCTTTCACTACTGTAGAGGATAATCAAAGAAGGGTTAGAGTTCATGTTTTGCAAGGGGAAAGTGAAAAGGCGACTGATAATATATCTCTGGCTGTTTTTGATCTAGTAGGCATCGGAGCAGCACCTGCTGGAGTTCCTCAAATAGATGTAACCTTTGAAATCAATGCCGACGGGATTGTTAAAGTATCAGCAAAAGATATGTCAACCGGGAGACTGCAAACTATTAAAGTAAAATCATCATCAGGTCTTACTGAAGACAAAATAAATGAAATAATAAAAAGAAATAAAAAAATAGATTCGCAGGCAGAAGATAATGATAAAACGTGATTATTATGAGGTTCTCAGCATCTCAAGCGAAGCCTCTTCTGATGAAATAAAAAAAGCTTATCGAAAATTAGCATTGAAGTATCATCCGGATAAAAATCCTGGAGATAATGAATCTGAGGAAAAATTCAAAGCAGCTTCAGAAGCATACAGCATTTTGATAGATCCAGAAAAGAAATCAGTGTATGACCGTTTTGGACATGATGGGTTAAGAGGAGAAGGATTTAATGGATTTTCGGGATTTAATTCGTCTATTTTCGGAGATTTCGAAGACATTCTGGGTAATTTTTTTAATTTTGGATTCGGAGATATTTTTGGAACTCGCTCTCGCCAAAGAAACTCTTATCCCAAAAGAGGAAGAGACTTGGTCTTAAATATGGAAATAAATCTTGAAGAAGCTGTATTTGGAATCGAGAAGACTATAAAGCTAAACCGGGCAGAACTATGTCCGGTATGCTTAGGAACGAAGATGAAGCCCGGAACCAGTAAATCTGTATGCTCTAAATGTAATGGTAGAGGGCAGGTACGGTATCAACAGGGTTTTTTTTCAATTGCAAAAGCTTGTTCACAGTGTAACGGGACTGGAGAATTTATTTCTTCGCCTTGTGAAAACTGCCGGGGTAAGGGAAAAGTAAAAACTAAAAAAGAAATAAAAGTAAAAGTTCCCGCCGGAATTGATACTGGTATGAAACTAAGGCTTGAGGATGAAGGTGAAACTGGTGATAAAGGAGCTCCCAGAGGAGATTTGTATATTCAGATTCACGTTAATAGAGATAAATATTTTGAACGTCAAAATAATGATCTTTTCTGTCAGGTGTTAATCTCATTCCCAAAGGCTGCTACTGGTGTTGAAGCTGAAATACAAACTTTTGAGGGGAAGGAATTATTTATAATCCCGTCCGGGACTCAATCCGGTGATATATTAAAAATTAAGGGAAAAGGAATAAAGAATATTAATAATCACAGAAAAGGTGATATATTCGTCAAAGTGAATGTGGAAACACCAACAAAACTATCTAAAAAACAAAAAAATATCCTTAAAGAATTTGCGAAATCTAGGGGAGAAGACCTAGATGGCAGGGCTCATCTCAAAAGAGAAAAAATTGACTTCTAATCGCTTTTTTGTAAATGATGAACAGATTAAATTCCCTTTCATACAATTATCAGGAACCGAAAATTATCATCTAAGCAAAGTTGCCCGGAAAAAGCCTGGGGATAAGGTGTGGCTTTTTGATAAAAAAGGGAAGAGTTATCTTGCAAAAATAGAAGATACAGACATTTCCCATACCAGACTATTAATTTTAAAAATAAAAGAAATAAAGGAACCTAGAGTCCGGATATCGCTGGCGCAAGCACTGATTAAATCTAAAGCTATGGACTTAATAATACAGAAATCAACAGAACTTGGCATTGCAAAAATTATTCCAGTTTTGTCTGCAAGAACTATTGTCAAAATCGAAAATAAAGTAGATATTAAGCTGTGTAGGTGGGAAAAAATAGCTCTTGCAGCTGCTAAGCAGTGTGGGCGATCAGACCTTCCTTCCATAAAACCTCCGATCGACCTGAGTGAATTATTAGAGGAAAACAAAGCATCAAAAAATATTTTCCTTAATGAAAAGGGTGGCACTTTACTAAAGGATATTATTAAAAAAGGCATCCCTGAATCTGTCCTTGTCCTGGTAGGACCGGAAGGAGGCTGGACTGATGAGGAAGAAAAAAATATTATTCAGCATGATTATGAACCTGTTGACCTGGGCGTAAATATATTGAGAACTGAAACAGCAGCTGTTTGTAGTTTAGGGATCTTATCGCATTTTTGGAATATATAAAATGTTTTTAAAAGGTCAGAAAGTAGGGAAATACAAGATAATTCGTCCTCTTGGAAGTGGAGGATTCGGGGCTGTATTTCTGGCTAAAGATACATGGTTGAATACCAAGGTTGCCATAAAAGTCCCTCATAAACAATCTACAGAACTTTTTAAACTACTGAAAGAGCCTAGGCTTCAAGCTGCTTTAAATCATCAAAATATAGTGAGGATGATAGCAGCGGAAAAGGAAGATAATATCTTTTTTATGGTTATGGAGTATATCAAAGGGAAAACACTGGAAACAATCCTGAAGACAGAGAAGACCATTGTATGTGAGAAAGCCATTGATATTATAAGTCAGATAACCGATGCAACTGAACATGCTCATTCCAATAAAATAGTACATAGAGACATACGCCCATCAAATATCATATTCTCAGAAGATGACGGGAAAGTTAAGATAACTGATTTTGGCACATCAGTTTGGCTTAATAATGTTCCTTATGCTTCTACTAGAATCGGTTCTCCTCCATATATGGCTCCTGAGCAATTCTTAGGGAAAGCCTCATTTAGGTCGGATATTTATTCCATAGGCTGTATTTTTTATGAAATGCTTATTGGAAAGCCGCCGATTTTTGATGCTGATCCTTTTAAAATATTAGAAAAAGCAAAATTAGGGGAGATCACTCCTCCTCGTTTAAAAAACCCTCGGATTCCAAGAGAAGTGAATAATATTATTATGAAATGTTTGTCTAATAAAATTGAGGAGAGATACCAAAGCCCAGCTGAATTATTAAAATACCTTTCACTATATAGAGGAAAAGATACTCAAAAAGATGAGATATCTGATATTAGAGGAAGGATTAAAGCTCGTGATCTGCGCAAAGCTGAATTATGCTATAACTGCCGGCGTCCTTTACCGTACAAATCAACAAGATGCCCTCACTGCGGGGAGCAAACATAAAATAGAAAATGGGGAAAGGCGGGATAACCTGGATTATTCACGGGAATATAAAAGTTGAAAGATGGGAGCATAAAGTCTAAAATAATAAAAAAGTAATAAGGAGAGAGGTGAGATATGCAAATTAATGACCTATTAAAGGCTGCTATCGAAATTGAAGCATCGGATCTGCATTTAAAAGCGGGGAATTTCCCTGTTATCCGCATTTTTGGAAAACTTCATAATTTAAAAGGCTTACCCCGTCTTTCAATTCAGGATACCAGGCAATTAGCAAACCAAATAACCAATGAACAGCAAAAAAAAGATTTAGAAAAGGAATTAGATATCGATTTGGCTTATAGTCTGCCAGGATTTGGTAGATTCAGAGGAAGTATTTATCAACAAAGAAACAGTCTTGCTATTGTGCTGCGGATTATCCCGTTAGAAGTAATGTCGATTTCAGACTTATTGCTTCCTGAAACTATTGAGTCTATTGCAGATGAACAGCGTGGCCTGGTAATGGTAACTGGAACGACTGGTTCAGGTAAGACTACAACCCTGGCTTCGATGATCAATTATATTAATGAGAATAGATCAGAAAATATTATTACGATAGAAGATCCCATAGAGTATCTCCACACTGATAAAAAAAGTATGATCAGCCAACGGGAAGTCGGAGTAGATGTCGTTTCATTTTCCCGGGGATTGAGATCTTCTCTGCGTGAGGATCCTGATATTATTCTGGTAGGAGAAATGCGTGATTTGGCTACAATTGAAACCGCTCTTATGGCAGCAGAGACTGGGCATCTAGTCCTAAGCACCCTCCACACTACAGATGCACCTGAGACAATAAATAGGATTATTTCAATTTTCGCACCACATCATCAGCGGCAAATACGGCTGCAGCTTGCAAGTATTATTAGAGCTGTAATCTCCATGCGGCTGATCCCAAAAAAAGATGGATCAGGCCGGGTACCTGCAGTAGAAATAATGCTAAATACGCCTTATATCGCAGAGTGTATTCGTGATCGTGAAAAAACAGTTTTAATAAGAGATGCCATTGCCTCTGGATTATCTCAATATAAAATGCAGACATTTGACCAATCTATTTACCACCTTTACAAAGAAGGATATATCTCTTACGAGCAGGGAATGCGTTATTCTTCCAGTCCTGATAATTTTAAATTGAGAGTTATGGGAATTCAGTCTACTTTAGATGTTGCAATGGAAGATATGGAAAAGGAAATGGGAAAAATTGAGCGGGAAAAAAAGAAAGAAGAAGAAAATGGGGAGGGCTTTGATTCATAAATGAAAGTTCAGGAAATCAGAGCAACCTTTTTAGATTTTTTCAAAGGGAAAGGTCATAAGATTGTAAAAAGTTCACCTTTGATCCCGCAGGCTGACCCTTCTCTGCTTTTTACAAATGCAGGTATGAACCAGTTTAAAAATATTTTTCTTGGGCTGGAAAAAACGAGTTACAAAAGAGCTGCTTCCGTACAGAAATGTATGCGAGTCAGTGGAAAACATAACGACTTTGAGGAGGTTGGGCGTTCAAGTAAACATCATACTTTTTTTGAGATGCTGGGAAATTTTTCCTTTGGCGATTATTTCAAAAAAAAATGTATTGAATATTCTTGGGAACTAATTCTGGATGTATATAAAATAAGCAGTAAAAAACTATATATTACTGTCTATGAGGAAGATGATGAGGCCTTTGATATCTGGAACAAAGAAATAGGGATCAAAGAGGACAGACTATTCTGCTTTGGAAAAGAAGAAAATTATTGGAGCATGGGCAATACAGGCCCTTGTGGACCATGTTCTGAGATACACTATGAACTTGATACAGAATATGAAAAAGGAGAGCCGAAGAAGTTAATTGAAAGTGGTAGCGATCGTTTTATAGAGTTGTGGAACCTTGTGTTTATGCAGTTTAACAGGGACGAAAATGGAAAACTCCATTCACTTCCAGCACCTTCAGTTGATACTGGAATGGGGCTTGAACGAATGGTAACGGTTCTTCAAAAGAAAAAAAGCAATTATGATACCGAACTTTTTATGCCTATTATTAATGCTGTATGTGATTTGTGCGACTACGAGTATCCATCTTTGCAAGAAAACGATATCCAGATAAGAGTCATATCAGATCATCTAAGAGCCATCTCTTTTTTGATAGGAGATGGGATTATGCCGGCTAATGAGGGGCGTGGATATGTTTTGCGCAGATTGATCCGGAAGGCATTCAGAGCCGGCAATAGATTAGGATTAAATGAACCTTTTCTCTTTAAGCTTACGGGATGTGTAATTGATGTTATGAAAGATAGTTACCCTGAGATGATATCTTCAGCTTCATATATCTCAACAGTATGCCAAGCTGAAGAAAAAAGATTTTATTCTACTTTATCTGTTGGACTTAAAACATTCCAGCAATACATATCTGAGGCCAAAAAAGATAATGAGAAAATTATCTCAGGAGACAGATTGTTTAAGCTTTATGACACACATGGTTTTCCTCTTGAACTGTCAAAAGAACTTGCAGAAGAAAAAAAACTATCTATTGATGAATCTGGATTTTATAACGAAATGGAAAAGCAGCGAACAAGAGCTAGGCAAGCATGGAAAGGAGATGTAATACAGAATGACATTAAAGCTTATAAAAAGGTAAAAGACCTTAAGACTCGATTTTTAGGATATAAGACTGACATCGCCATAGATGCTGAAGTACAAGCTTTGATGAAGAATGGGACTAAGGTTGAGAGCTTAAAAAAGGGAGATAAGGGAGAGGTTTTCCTTAATGAAACCCCCTTTTATGCAGAGGCCGGAGGACAGGTAGGGGATAAAGGGGTTTTAAAAAACATCCATTTTTCTGCATTGGTGGAAAAGGTATTTTCTCCGGTCCCAAATATAATCTCGCATAAAGTAAAAGTTGTTTCAGGGGATATTAGAGTCGGTGACTCAGTAGAAGCTGCGATTGATAAAGGCAGGAGAAGATCCCTAAGCAAAAATCATAGTGCAACCCATCTCCTTCATTCCTCCCTCCGGCAGATCTTGGGTGATCATGTAAAACAATCGGGCTCTTTGGTATCACCTTTCCGGCTTAGATTTGATTTTACCCATTTTAATTCTATAACTACTCATGAGATAAAGGCGATAGAGTCACAGGTCAATGAGAAAATTCAGGAAAACATTCCGATAACAACCCGGGATACCTCTTATGAACGGGCCATTAAAGAAGGTGCTGTAGCGATTTTTGAGGAAAAATATAAGGAAGATGTCAGAGTCGTCACAGTTAGAGATTTTAGTAAGGAACTGTGTGGTGGGTCTCATGTAGAAAATACAGGAAATATAGGTCTATTTAAAATTATTTCAGAAGGGAGTATAGCTGCGGGTATACGGAGGATTGAAGCTCTTACAGGACTAAAAGCTGTGGAATATGTCCAGGATAATGAGGATCTATTGCTTGAAATTCAACAATGCTTAAGTTCCTCTCGGGATGAGATATTGTCCCAGCTTGATAAATTAAAATTTGGTTTAAAAGACAAGGAAAAGGAGAATAAAACTTTACGCCAGAAAATCGCCCGAAAGAATATGCAAAAAAAGGAAGAAGAACCCCGGAAAATTAAAAATATTTCAGTTTTCGCCAAAATAGTAGAAGGTCTTAACAGTTCTGAACTCAGGGAGATGGCTGATGAATTCAAACAAAAATTCAAGTCAGGGATCGTTATCCTTGGAACAACTTCGGAAAATAAGGCTTCATTAGTAGTAGCAGTAACCAAAGATCTTGTTAGCAAGATAAAGGCAGATGAGATCATCCAGCGGCTAGCTCCTTTTATTGGAGGGGGAGGAGGTGGGCGTCCTGATTTTGCCCAGGCTGGTGGGTCCCAGACTGAGGGTTTAAGCAGATCTCTTAAAAAAAGTTATTCCATAATTGAAAAAATGCTTGATTAAAATATCACCCTTAGAGGTGATTGATTTTTATTAATATATCTGGCATTATTAATCTGAATTATTCAAAAGGTTGAGGAGTATGAACAAAAAATCAATTATATTAATAATGGTTTATTTTGTTTGTAATTCTGTGTATATAGAAGCGCTGCCGGCATTATCTAACCTGAAATCAAAATATGATGGTATAATCAAAACAATGGCAAGGAGATACAATGTACCTCCTGACCTGATTCACTCAATAATAAAGGCAGAGTCAAATTACGATGTAAGGGCAGTTTCTAATAAAGGGGCAGTGGGGCTTATGCAATTAATGCCGGATACCGGGAAGCAGTATGGTGTTAAAGACCTCTTTGACCCAGCTGATAATATAGAAGGTGGGGTCAAATATTTAAAAGACCTAGTTAAGCTGTATGAACGCAACACCAAACTTGTCCTTGCTGCTTATAATGCTGGTCAGGAAGCTGTTAAAAAGTATAAGGGAATACCTCCCTATCCTGAAACTATTAATTATATAAAAACCATTCAAGCGTCCTACAACAAACCCATAATTCGAAATTATACAAAAATATATAAGTATATTGATGAAAAGGGAAGGACCGTTCTTACAAATGATTACAACCTATATAAAAGTTATATAAAAAAATAATAAAATTAAAAATACGAACAAGATAAATCTGAGGTTATGGATTAAGCGACATTGAAGATTTAGCCTTCTGATGAGGTTTTTCGAGGGAACCCGGCGCAGTCGGGCTGTGAGCATGTTTGACCCACGGACGGGGGGAGTTGCGCAGCAGCCGAGAAAAACGAAGGAGAATGGCGTTAAAAACCTGAAGCGAGCGTATCCATAACCTCAGTTTTATCTGCTAATATTCATATATCTATTTAGCCTGAATTCTTATGAAATATCCTATAGATAAGCTTTTATTGGAAATATCTTAGGAACAATTTCAAATGTTGCTGGTGCCGAGCACAACTGCTCGCCGTCAACTTCAATAAGAGCATCTTCTCCTTCTAGAGGTTCGACCTCGACCTTTTTGCCGCGGATCAATGATATCTTGGCATGCTTAAGATGAGATCCTGCATATAGACGCCAGGCATTTAAACAGAACTCAAACATATTCATGCCTTTAATAAGCACTATATCAAAAAGGCCATCGTCTAAACAGGCGTCAGGTGCGATTTTCATTCCCTTTCCGAATATCTTACCATTAGCGATCGCTCCTACCATATAATCATCGGAAGGAAGTTCTTTGCCGTCAATTATTAGTTTCAGCTTCTTATTTTTATAATTTATAAAGGTCGATATTAAGCATTGCAGATAGGAAGATGTTTTTCTTTTCATCCGGTTGAGATTGACTCGCCTGACGACCTCTCCCCCGATTCCAAAATCAGCTATGTTCAAAAAAAAACGTTCTTTATTTTCACCTGATTGAGACTTGAATCTTACTCTGCCGGTGTCGATCAAACTTTTGGGGGCACTTTTTATTATTTCTAAAGCATTTTTTATTCCGGGCGGAATATTCAGGCTCTTGCTCAGATCAGATCCTGTACCCGATGGTAATACTCCCAGAACAGTTTCAGGATTTATAATTTTTTGATCTTCAAAAAAACCATTTGCTATCTCATGCATGGTGCCGTCTCCACCTACACCAACAATAAGTTCAGTTCCTTCTTTAATTGCTTCCCGGGAGATTTCAGTTGCATGAAGCGGTTTCTCAGTGAACTCATATTTGAATTCTTGAAGAAAAGTATGCAGAGATTCTTTGATATTTTTCCATCTTTTCCCGGTACGGCCCTTATCGGATTCAGGATTTACTATTATCTGAATTTTTTGTCTTAATTGAGTTTTTAGGAACATCTATAACTCCTTGAGAAGATTTGCTTGTTCTATTTTTAAATATGGATATACCGATGATCCCACCCAAAGCCCCTAGGGCAGAGAAAATGACAACACTTATTACTAGGCCCAGCAAGAGCATATAAAGAGGAGCCTCAAAAGAATTATCCATCCAGGATTCAAATCCGGCAGGCATCTCATCCATATATTCAGAAAATTCTACTATCAGATTTTTGAAGAGCTTATTTTCTAAGGGAGCTAAAGGGATACTTATTAGGAGTTCGACTACAGCAGCAATTATTCCAGAAAAAACGCCTACTATAGCTCCATCTCCGGGACTGAGGACTACAGAAGAATCCTTAGATAGGAAATATACGGCAATAATTCCTCCTCCTATTACCCACAGGCAGCACAGGCAGCTAACCAAGGGAATACCAGCTAATAATCCAGCAATCCCACCACCGATAAGAGCCGGTATAAACATTCCAGGTTTTTGTTCATTCATTACTGCTTCTCCCTAATATTTTATTATATTCTATTGCTTTTTGCTATGAAAGTTCAAGTTTAAAATAAAATCCGCTATTCCGGTTATTAAGTAAAAGGGCAATACGATTCCCCAGATGAAGCCTAATGTGAGTCTCAGCCATCCTGCTGTGTTCCAGAGAAAAAAGAAATTTCCTATTGTATCAATGCCAATAGGAACTGTAGCTAAAAAAAATGTTTTGTGCTTTGGTAGAGACAGGGTACTAAAGCCTCTTATGGCGGGATAATAAAAAGTCCCGGCTAAAAATCCGATATATATACCAAGGCACCGGGAACATACTGCCATTTGATTTTCGAAAATATAAAAGCAACGTGATTCTGCCTGGTGGCATATTTTTGAAAATGAATAATAGATTATTTTATTAATAGGTGAAGCTAGGCTTTTTAAATACGGAGCCAAAAAAATTGCAGCGATCCAAAAGACAATACCTAAAAGAGTAAATGTATAGATAATTTTTACTTTTGTTAGCATGCTTCTAAATATTAACTGTAAATGGAAAATTGTGAAATGTAAATAGAGAAAAACTGTTAAAAGAACCTGGGCAACTAACCTGATTCTTGCTTAAAGCTCAATAAATTAGAAAAATTTTAGGGGAACTCAAGTAAAAGCATTTGACATTAGATTCCTCAAGATGTTAAATTTACCTTGAGGAAATTGTTAAATATATTTGGAGGTCAAAATGAATAAAAAAAAATGTAGTATATTTTTTGGAATAATAGCTCTAATTTTCATGTCATTTTCTTTTCTCTATTCTCAAGCTGAGGAAGCTTCCAGTATTTTTGAACAAAACAAGGAAAGTGTTGTCTCATTTGTTGTTCTGGGAGAAGACAAGGAAGAAATTGCCAGAGGGACTGGATTTATAATCGGGAAAGACCTGATGCTTACAAATTATCATTTAGTAAGCCAGGCTAAAAATGCAGAAGGAAGCGATTATCGAGGCAAAAAAGTAAAAATAATAGGAATAATCTCCCATAACAAAGAATATAACCTGGCAGTATTACAAGTCAAAAGCAAAGCTCCAGCATTGACTCCGGGAACTTTTGCTGGAATAAGATTTAGTGATGAGCTGACGGTCATTGCTGGAAATGAAGCAGGAGAAATTCAACTTTATAAAGGAAAAGTAATTAATCTTGTGGAATTTGAGACAGGCCTCAAGGAAGCTGATATAAATATAGCCTCAACTGAATCAGCAAGCGGAGCTCCTGTATTTGAGAAGAATGGGCAGTTAGTGGGAATAATGATGTATCCAGAAACTGGATCAAAAATCGTAATTCCTGCAGAACTTATTAATAAATTGGAAAAATCCGGAGTAGTGACTAAATTTAAAAATTGGGAAAATGAAGAATATTTCGAGACTTATGAAGGCTCTTACTTTGCTGCTAAACTTTATATTGCCCTGGGCAGCTCCAGAAAAGCTGCAAAGTACCTCAAAAAAGTGTTAAATATTAAACCAGAAGAACTTGATGTCATGATAATGCTTGCCGAAACATATTCCAAGCAAAGAAATTATTCATTGGCTGAAACGACCTATAAAAAAATAGTCGGTTTGAACCCCAGCCTGGATAATGCCTTCATGGGATTGGGAGTAGTCTATATAAAGATGAGGAAATGGAGTGATGCTGTAATTGCTCTGGAAAAAGCAGTACAGCTCAATTTAGACCACAAAAGTGCCTATTTACTAATAGGACAGGCTTATAAGGAGCAGAAGAATTTTGAAAAAGCTGCAGATAATTTCACAAAATACTTAGAGCTTAATAGCAATAATCCCCAGGATGCTCATTTACAGCTTGGACAGTGCTACTTAGAGCTTAAACAGCATGACAAAGCGATTCCGGCCCTTGAGGAAGCTCTAAAATTAGATCCTCAGTCGATTAATATTAACTACAGACTAGCCCAGTGTTATCAGAATGTTGCTCAATATGAGAAAGCAGAAGGCATTTATTCCAATCTGGCCCAAATGTCTCCGGATGATGCTAAAGTCTATTTTAACAATATTATCAGGATGTATGATGAAGCCAAAATGCCAGATAAAGCAGTAAATGCTGCAAAAAAATTAATCGATTTGGATCCGAATAATCATGAATCACATTATAATATGGGAGCCATGTTGGTTAAGCAGAAGAAGTATACAGAATCAATCAATTCGTTTAAAAAATCGATTGAGCTTAAACCGGATTTTATGTACGCATATGCTAATATGGGATACAGCTATTCCCAAATGAAAAAATACTCAAATGCAGTTGATGCTTTTAAAAAACTGGTCGAACTCGCTCCCGATGACTCAAATGGATGGTTTAATCTGGGCATAAATTACATGCAGCAGAAAAAATGGTCTTCTGCAGTAGAACCGCTTAGAAAAACAATCGAATTGCGGCCGGATTACGGACTGCCTTATTATAATCTGGGAATTGTTTATTTAAACCTAAAGGATAATTACAGCGCTAGAGAGCTTTACAAAAAACTTAAGACATTTGACCCGGACATGGCGTCAAAACTACAGAAATACTTGCGTTAAAAGAAAAATAAGACTGTTCTTCTATTTTACATGAAAAATTCAGGGTCAAAAGCACTCTGGGCTGAAATTGTCGAGGAATACAGGAAGAAAAACCCGAAATCAGAAGCTTTCTTTCATTCTGTTTTAAAAAGTCAAGTTGGTGGGGGGAGCCATAATTTAAGATTGTTTTCTCCTTTTCCTTTTTATGACTCACATTGTTCTGGTTCGAAAGTAAGAGATATTGATGGAAATACTTATATTGATTTTTGGCAGGGGCATTTCAGCAACATCCTAGGGCATAATCCCCAAATTGTCAGAGATGCTTTAATAGAGTATTTTCAAAAAGGGCAAGGGCTTATAACAGGATTTCCTCATCAATATCAGCAGGAACTGTCTGAGCTTATCCTTAGCCGTTGTAGTGCGGATAAAATCCGTTTTACAACCAGCGGCACTTTGGCGACTATGTATGCAGTAATGCTGGCGAAATCATTCACAAACAGGAGTGTAGTTTTAAAAATAGGGGGGGGGTGGCATGGAGCTCAGCCCTATACACTCAAAGGAATTTCCTCATATAAAAATGGATTTAATAAAGTAGAATCAGCCGGCCTGCCATATGAGCTAAAAGACAATATAATCACCACCCGGTTTAATGACTGCCAGGACCTTAAAGATAAGTTTGAAAAAAATGGAGATCGTATTGCTTGCCTAATTATTGAGCCTTTTATAGGAGCCGGAGGATTTATATTTGGGGAAAAAGAATATCTAGAGAAAGCTAAGCAATTGACAAAAAAATATGGGGCATTATTGATATTTGATGAAGTCGTGTCAGGTTTTCGCTTCCATGCTGGTTTTCTTCAGAGTTTGTATGAAATTAATCCTGATATGACCGTTTTAGGAAAAAGTATCGGAGGAGGGATGCCGTTAAGTGCGGTTGCTGGTAGGGGAGAAATTCTTAGTTTGTGTGATACTAATACAAATTCAAATAGACGTGTAAAATTTGAAGGTGGAACATTTTCTGCACATCCATCTGCTTTACTTTCCGGGTTGACGTTTCTAAAATATTTAATAAAAGACGAAAGTAAAATATATCCTAAAATCAACAAAATGGGAGAAATGGTCAGAAAAAAAATTGAAGAGATATTCATTAGAAACGGTTTCAATGTTAAATGTACAGGGGTAAACGAATCGATGGGAATAAATTCTTCTATTGTCGGTGTGCATTTTCTAAGAGAGAAAGTGGATCATCTTGTATCTCCGGATGAGGTTTGGAACGAAAAAGTCTGTAATTTTGAAATGCGGGAAAAAATATTTAGATTGGCGATGATAAATAAAGGATTTAATACTTTTCATGGTTACGGGGCAATATCTTATGCTCATACAAAGGAAGAAATACACGCTTCCCTGGATGCGGTCGAATGTATTGCCTGTAATTGGAAGAAAATTCCGGATAAAATTGACAAAACCATCAGGTTATGGTAAAAAATACCTTAGTATCAAAGCTTTTTTTTCTCTACCACCCAAATATTTGATGAATCGAAAAGACATTTAACAATTTTATGAATATGGGCAGGTGGCGAAATTGGCATACGCGCTAGGTTTAGGACCTAGTTCCTGTTAAAGGATTGCGGGTTCGATTCCCGCTCTGCCCATTCCAAAAACTGAATGAAAAAAGGAAAATCATGAAAAAAAAGGAAGAGACAGAAGACAAAACTAATGAATGCAATCATGAAATCAAAGTAGAAATCTCAGCGGACGAAGTGGGTAAAGAGTTTGAAAAAACTCTTACGAGCTTTGTAAATAGTGCCAAAATAAAAGGATTCAGGCCAGGAAGGGCTCCCAAAGATGTTGTTAAAAATATGTACTATTCTGAGATAAAAGAGTCTTTGATAAACTCTCTTGCACCTGAAGTAATAAAAAATGAACTAAAAAAACTGAGTGTTGTGCCGGTTACTTCACCGGTCATTACAGATGTTTCTTTTGAAGAAGGCAAACCTCTAAAGTTGACTGCTCATTATGAATTATGGCCGGAGTTCAAGTTGCCAGAATATAAAGAAATAAAAATTAAAAAGAAAATAAAGTCAATTTCAGATAAGGATGTGAATAAATCTTTAGAAGAGCTAAGAGAAAGGTCTGCTCAATATATCCCAGTAGAAAAAAGGGGAGTGGTTGATAAAGACTACGTGATGATTGAAGTAAAAGGAAAGGATACCAAGACAAAGAAATTTTTACCGACAGAAAAGACATATGTTTTAGCGGGGCATCAGGATAATGAAAATTCTCTTAATGAAAACCTTATGGGTATGAAGGCGAAGGAAGAAAAAAAATTTGTTGTAAATTATGAAAAAAATCACCTAAATAAAAAAATCGCTGGGAAAGAGATAGAATATTCCTTGTTGGTTATATCTGTTAAAGAAAAAAAACTGCCTGAAATAAACGATGAATTTGCTAAAGAGATAGGAAAATTCGAAAGCCTGAAAGACTTAAAAGCAGAAATAAAGAAAGAAATGTCAAATACTAAGGAAAATTCCATAAAAAGAGAAACCTCTGATGAGATAATTCAAAAAATATCTGATAAGGTTAATTTTGGGCTTCCAGAATCTATTGTCCAACAGGAAACATTAGCCACTTTAAGACGGTTTCAGGAGTCCAGGCCTAACCAGAAATTCAACAAAGAAGAAATAAAAAAAATACAGGAAGATGCCAAGAGGAATGCTGAGAGGAATATAAAAAACCACCTGATATTAAACAAAATAAGCGAGAAAGAAAAACTGGAGGTTTCGGAAGCAGAGATAACCGAGGAACTAAAAGAAATTGCTAAAGCCAATAATGTTTCTTTGCCCAAGGTAGTTGAATCTGTAAACAAAAGTGGTAAAAAGCAAGAACTTAAACAAAACCTTATACTTAAAAAGACAGTTGACTTTTTGGTCGAAAACGCTATAATGGAATAGTATTTTATCCAATGACTCAAATCCCCTTTATCGTCGACAAAGAAGGAAGACAAGAACGTGTATATGATATTTATTCACGTCTTCTCAAAGATAGAATCGTTTTTATCGGTTCAGAGATCAATGATGAAGTTGCTAACTCAGTTATTGCCCAGCTTCTTTTTCTTGAGGCTGAAAACCCGGAAAAAGAAATTTTCATCTACATTAATTCTCCGGGAGGGAATATTACTTCAGGATTAGGAATATACGATACAATGCAGTTTATCAGCTCTGATATATCCACAATATGTGTAGGACAGGCCGCCAGCATGGCAGCTGTGTTGTTAGCAGCCGGGACAAAAGGAAAACGCTTTTCTCTTCCAAATGCACGTATTATCATTCACCAGCCATACGGAGGAATTAAGGGTCAAGCAACTGACATTGAAATAAAGGCAAAAGAAATATTAAGGATGCGAGAGAATATTAACAATATACTTACTCTTCATACAAAACAAACTAAGAAAAAAATACAGAATGATGTCGAACGTGATTTTATTATGACTCCTTCACAAGCTATTGAGTATGGGATTGTTGATAAAATGTTATCTAAAAGAAAAGATAATGGATGATATAAACCAACAAACTGATAAAACCCCAAGATGTAACTTTTGTAACCGTTCCCAACCTCTGGTAAAAAAACTAATTGCCGGGCCAGGAGGAATATACATATGTGATATTTGTATTGAATTAGCCCATACAATAGTTTTTGCTGAGAAAAAACAGAAAGAGCAAAAAGATGAAAAAACCAGATATCTATTGCCCTCCGAAATAAATAAATTGCTTGATGAATATATCATAGGCCAGGAAGATGCTAAGAAAAAAATTTCCGTAGCTGTTTACAATCATTATAAACGAATAAGTTATCAAAATGAAAAAGATGATGATGTGGAGCTTACCAAAAGCAATATTCTGCTGATAGGCCCAACCGGAACCGGAAAAACATTAATGGCACAGACTTTGGCTAAAATACTTTCCGTTCCTTTTGCCATTGCTGATGCGACAACACTTACAGAGGCCGGTTATGTTGGGGAGGATGTTGAGAATATTGTTTTAAAGCTATTTCAAGCCTCGCATGGAGACATTGAAAAAACGCAAAAAGGAATCATTTACATTGATGAAATTGATAAGATCAGCCGTAAGGGCGACAGCCCCTCAATTACACGTGATGTATCTGGAGAAGGTGTGCAGCAAGCCTTGCTAAAGATCATAGAAGGTACAATAGCCAATGTGCCCCCTAAGGGCGGAAGAAAACATCCTCAGCAGGAATATATTCCTATAGATACATCTGATATCCTTTTTATATTGGGCGGCTCTTTTATCGGACTCGACTCTATTATTTCGGAACGTGTAGGAAAAACTTCTGTTGGATTTAATGCTGGAAATTTTCGGAGAGGAATTAGAAATCAGGACAATATTTATGGTCTAATTATTCCTCAGGATCTTATTAAATACGGCTTGATCCCTGAATTAGTTGGTAGGATACCTATAGTAACTATGTTTTCTGATTTGGATAAAGATGATCTTGTAAATATACTCACCAAACCCAAAAATGCTCTCGTAAAACAGTTTCAAAAGATGTTTGAAATGGAAAATACAAAGCTTGATTTTACTAAGGAAGCCCTCAGCTCTATAGCAAGCAGATCAATGGAGCAAAAATTGGGTGCACGCGGCCTCAGAAGTATAATTGAAGATCTTATGTTGGATATTATGTTTCATATTCCCTCTTCAAAGAAAACGCCCTTAATAAAGATTACTAAAAAAATGGTTGAAGATAAAAAATTGGATTATGAGAGCTTAAAAAGAGGTAATGGAGTTTAATAATGCAGCAAGAAAATAGAAGAGAAGTCATTGAAAGCCTTCCTTTGATTCCTTTAAGAGATATGGTTGTTTTTCCTTCCACACTGGTTCCCTTTATTATTGGCCGGGAATCCTCGATCAAAGCTTTAGAAAAAGCATCATCTAAAGGAAATTTAGTTTTTCTTTCCGCACAGATGGATGCATCTATTGATACTCCTCAACCCTGCGATATTTACTCTATGGGGATTATCGCTAAGATAATTCGTGTCGTAAAAATTGATAATAAAAATATCAAGGTCATTGTAGAAGGTAAAAAGAGATCTAGAATAATTGAATTTCTTAGTATCCATCCTTTTCATCAGGTCCTGGCTAAAGAAGTAAAAGAAATCCCTGCTGAGGGAGAAAAAACAAAAGAAATTCTTGGAATGACCTTGGCTCTTTTTGAAGATTATTTAAAACTTCGCAAGCATGCCAGTTTTAATTCCATAATTCCTTCACTAAAAGAAAATTCCCCAGGGCGGATATCGGATATCATCGCCTCTCATCTTTATTTGTCACTTGATGAAAAGCAAAATATACTTGAGACAACTAACCAGATAGAAAGGTTACAGAGAATGAATTACATTTTGGAAGGAGAAATCCTAAAAATTCATTCCAGCTTAAAAATGGGAGGCAAAATTTCCGGAAAAAATAAATATTCCTATAAACAATCCGGGACCAAGGTTTTTCCACCAGGTATCAAAGTGAAAAAGCAAGAAAAGAACAATGAAATAGAAGATATCCGTAAAAAAATAGCAAAAGCAAAAATGCCCAAAGATGCTGAGGAAAAGGCGAATAAAGAGCTAGAGCGCCTGGAAGTCATGCCTCCCATGTCTGCTGAGGCAACTGTTGGCCGTAATTATCTTGATTGGATCACATCTCTGCCATGGAACAAAAAATCTCGCGAAAAAAGAGAGTTAAAAATTGCTGAGAGGATATTGAATGAAGATCATTATGGGTTGGAAAAAGTCAAAGAACGGATATTAGAGTATTTATCGATCCGCCAGTTGGTGAAAAATCCCAAGGGAGTAGTATTGGGATTCATAGGTCCTCCTGGTGTAGGAAAAAGTTCATTAGGGAGTTCGATTGCACGAGCAACAGGAAGGAAATTTATACGTCTTTCCTTAGGTGGAGTACGGGATGAAGCAGAGATTAGAGGGCACCGCAGGACTTATATTGGAGCTTACCCTGGTAGAATAATTCAGATGATAAAGAAAGCAGGCACTAAAAACCCTGTTTTTCTTCTTGATGAAGTAGACAAAATGAGTGTGGATTTTAGAGGCGATCCAGCCTCTGCTCTTATGGAAGTCCTTGACCCAGAACAAAACAGTACTTTTCTAGACCATTATATTGATACTGAATTCGATCTCTCTCAAGTCATATTTATCGTTACCGCCAATGTAATGCACACAATTCCCCGACCGCTTTTCGACAGAATGGAAGTAATTCGTCTTCCCGGATATACAGAAGAAGAAAAACTTCAGATAGGAAAAAGATTTTTACTTCCTAAGCAGATGAAGGCTCATGGTTTAAAAGAGAAAAACCTTAATCTCTCAAATAAGTCACTTCAAAAACTTATCCGTGCATATACTCGCGAAGCTGGAGTCAGAAATCTGGAGCGTGAAATAACATCGATCTGCAGAAAAGTTGTGAAAAAAGTAGTTACCAAAGGAAAATCCTATAAAGAATCTATTTCTCCAAGAAATTTAGAAAATTTTCTAGGGATTCCCCGTTTTAGAAGGACGGAAATAGACAAAAAAGAGGAGATCGGGGTAGCTGTCGGCATGGCCTGGACTGAATTCGGAGGTGAACTTTTAACATTTGAAGTAACAAAAATACATGGGAAAGGCAATTTTACCCTAACAGGTCAATTAGGTGAGGTCATGCAGGAATCAGCCCAAGCTGCTTTTAGCTATGTAAGAGGAAAAATGTTTGAATTAAATGTGGTCCGTGATCTACATAAAAATTTCGATATTCATATCCATGTACCTGAAGCCTCAACTCCTAAAGAAGGCCCTTCTGCTGGAATAACTCTAGCTACAGCTATTATCTCATTGTTGATGGATATTCCAGTTAATAAAAATGTTGCAATGAGTGGGGAATTAACTCTAAAGGGAAAAGTGCTTTCAGTTGGAGGTATCAAGGAGAAGCTACTGGCAGCACATAGAGAAGGGATCAGAGAAGTAATTTTTCCTATGGAAAATATGTGTGATTTGAGGGATATCCCAAAAAATATCAAAGCGGTTATGAAGATTAATTTTGTTGAAACTATGGATCAAGTCTTAAAAATTGTCCTTTCAAAAGAGATACCAGAGAAAATAAAAGACGATTTTGAAAGAGAAGAGACTCAAGAGCCATCTATTGCAAATTAAAATCTAAAAATTAATAAATGAGAGGTTAGAATGAAAGAGTACGATGTTGCCCAGTTAGAAAAACACACGATAAAAAAAATAATTACTATTGCTGGTGAATTTAGTATTTCTGATGAGGAGATAAAGAATTTAAACAAACAAAATCTAATTTTTAAGGTTCTCGAAGCACAAGCAAAAAAGAAAGGACTATTGTTTTCCGAAGGAGTGCTGGAGTGTCTGAGTGACGGATTCGGATTCCTAAGGGCTCCGGAATTCAGTTACTTGCCTAGCCAAGATGACATTTACGTTTCTCCATCTCAAATAAGAAAATTTAGACTTCGCACTGGAGATACAATATCCGGAGTTGTAAGGCCCCCAAAAAATGGGGAAAAATATTTTGCTTTAATACAAATTGAAGCTATCAACTTTTCCCATCCTGACGTTATTATGGAGAATCGCAGAAATGTTCATTTCGAAAACCTGACTCCTCTTTATCCATTTGAAAAATTCAAATTGGAAGATGGAGATCAAAAAAACATGAATGCCAGAATAATGGACCTTCTAACTCCCATAGGAAAGGGGCAGAGGGGGCTTATAGTATCTCCTCCAAGAGCTGGAAAGACGACTTTACTTAAGACTATCGCACAATCAATAGAAAAAAATCATCCTGAAGTGTTTACGATTGTACTTCTAGTAGCGGAACGTCCTGAAGAAGTTACTGATTTTCAGAGAAGCATTAATGGAGAAGTCGTTGCATCTACTTTTGACGAACCCCAAAAACGAAACACACAGGTTTCAAATATTGTATTAGAAAAAGCTAAACGTCTCGTTGAGTTAAAAAAGGATGTAGTTATATTGATGGATAGTATTACACGCCTTGCACGGGCCAACAATGCCATAACTCCGCCTTCCGGGAAAGTTCTTTCCGGAGGAATCGATGCTAATGCTTTGCAAAAGCCAAAGAAATTTTTCGGCTCTGCAAGGAAATTGGAAGAAGGCGGAAGCTTAACCATAATGGCAACTTCTCTTGTAGATACTGGAAGCCGTATGGACGATGTGATTTTTGAAGAATTTAAAGGAACGGGAAACATGGAGATCAACCTTGACCGCCGCCTTGTTGATAAAAGGTTATTTCCTGCCATAGATATCAATCGCTCTGGTACACGAAAAGAAGAGTTGCTTATTAAAGACAATGATCTTAAGAGAATTTGGGTATTACGAAAAGTTCTCAGTCAATTAAATGAGATAGAAGCCATAGAACTGCTGATGGAAAAGATGAGCAGGACCAAGACCAATGCAGAATTCCTTGATGCTATGAGTAAAGGATTGTAGTACCCCATATAGGTAGTCCTTTTTTCAGGGATCCAATATTAGATATTATTCGTCAGAATTTGTTAGTTCTTCCGGTTTTTTCATTATACTTTCTGCAGAGTAAGTGGAAAGAAGAAAGGGATAAGCATTTTCAGAAGAAAAAGAAGGATATTTCCCATCTTCTTTGTCTTCTTTTTCAAATATCTTAAGAGTATAATCTTTGCTTCCTTTTATAATTACAGTATAAACAGGTTCTTTAAAGTCTTCTATATTTTTTCCCTCAATATATTCGTCACATCTAAGACGGGATATAGCAGAAAGAATAGAATTAATATTATCTTTGTTGCCTTTGGTTCCATCGGGTAACACCCAGGTTTCTTCTTGTTTCGTTTCTTCTGGTGTTTCTAAAGCTTCGTTTGTAGCTTGGGATTCTTTTTCTTCAGGCTCAACTGTTTCCATCTTTTTAACAAACTGAAAAGTTTTTCCACTTTTTTGGATTTCTATTCCAGTTATCTCACTTTGTTCAAAATCCATAATCACTTTATCCCTGAGTTCGCCGACTTCATAGCTGAAATCGCTTTGAAAAGAATTTCGTGCGTAAAATATCCGGGAGTCATTTTCAAGCGTGACAAAGGTATGGCTATTAGTTGATGATGTTTTTCCTATATCAAATTGCCTCAATATAGTATCACCCTTATATGCTTTTACCTTTATTTTATTTTTTTCATCCAAGTCATATCGCTGGAAGTCCTTTTTTTCTGCTGCAAGCTCAGTCAAAGTAAGGTTTTCGACCACATTCAGCATAGAATTCACTTTAGTGCTGTCTGCAGGATATTCTTGAGACATTATTCTCCAATTGTTTTCTTTTCTTGCCAATATTATGCTTTTTCCGCTTCTATTTATTTCAATTCTATTGATTTCACCGATTTGAATGTTTTGGAGTTCAGGGACTTTATAACTCATATTGTTTCTTCCGCTTCCCAAGATAAGGTATATAAGCAGTGCTGCAATAATTCCGCCTAAGATCAGATATTCTTTTTTTACTTTCATGAGCGTTCCCCCTTAGATGACTTCTTTTTTAAAAACTCGGATTGGATCTGTTTACGCCTTGTATTACGGCGAAACCAGACTGAGATTCCCAGGAGAATTATAAGAGCAGGTAGCCCTCCAATATTTATAATTTTTACAAAAGTACGGGTAAAAACTTTGGTATCTTTAAGAGGATTGAAACGTTGATTTTTGCTTCTCATCACAGCAGTATCTGACTTGTTATTTAAATAATCAATAGTATTTAGGAGAAATAGAGCATTGGGTGAATTTCCAGCCTCATCCAGAACATTATCTTTTAATATTTCAGTGGATCCTATTAAGAATATCTTTCCAGGCTGCCCTTTCGTAAGGATTCCTTTCGCACTTTTAATTTTTGATTCTTGTACTTCAGGTTGCGTGTCTTCCGGCGCATTCTTTTTATCTTCTTCTTCAGCGTTTTGTTCTTCTTTTTTTGGTTCAGGTTTCTTTGGGAGGGGCTTATCGGCGAAATAGCTGGGGAATCTTCCTTCCACTATGAAAGCCAATGGGAATACTTTTCTTTCCTCATCATTCATAGGTGGTCTCATCATCATCGGATTTAAGTTTATCCGCCCTGACATCTCCCATGCCCTGGCTGATGATTTTATTAGATTAAAGCTTTTAAGATCATTCTGTTTTATTTTTTCCGAATCAATTTCTACAGGTGAAATCTTTATCATTATCAATTCTTTTATGTTACTCATGAAATCCAGCTTATGATTGATGTTTTCATTCTTAATGAGCGGAGCAAAATATATGGGAGTCTCGCCGCTGTATTGATCCCGGTTGACGTAACAGCTTTCATCTAATACATATGATTTTTTTACTTTAGCTCCATAATGTTCCAGCAATTTTCCTAACCCAGTGTTAATTGGAAGGTAAGCTGGCTGCTGCATTTGATACATTTGCTGTTGTCTCTGAGGCTGTATCTCATTGAATGATTCCATAAATAGAGCTATTGTTTTGCCCTTCATCAGGAATTGGTCGATTTGAAAAAGCTCCCAGTCCGAAAAGTTTTCTTTAGCACCAGCAATGATGAGATTATCTATAGAATCTGGAATTTCTTCATCTTTGAGGTCTATCTGGGTGATACTGTAATTACTGCTTAGAAGATAATTAAATTTAGTCAAAGAACCCGCCTGTTGGGGCTGCATTGCTTGAAGCTGAGGGGGGAGAGAAGCGGACAGGGACATAGTTCCATGGGAGGAAAGGTAGCCTATTTCATCATGTATATTAATAAGATTGTCCACATTCCCTTCGATAAAAGCCTTGATTTCTTCCATTTCTATAACCTGGAATTGTTCCTGAAATCCCTGGCTGGTCAAATTAAGCTTCTGTGTTAATAGCCGTTTTTCAAATGATTTTTCTCCAGTTTCAATACCTAAGGCGATTATCCCTTTTCCTAAGGGGATAATTGTTCCATCTTCTTTTTTTAATTCAGGCCACTGCAGACCAAAGCGCTGAAAAGGAGCTAATTCACCCTCACTAATTGTTTGGAAAGAAGGATCGATATATACAAATTCCAGCTGGTTATATGTTTTTTGGTTAACCTCATCTACTGCCTCTGCTATTTTACTTTTTAGCTCTTTTAAGCCTTCTAAGCCTATTTCCGGGGCGATATGTTCAAGAGATGATGATTGTATAAGCTTGACTTTAATCTTGTCAGTCAAACTCAATAGAGCTGAAATCTTGTTGTTCATTTTTTGAATAGTGCTGGTTATTTTATATTCAAGGCCATCAGTTGATGTAATGGAGGGAATGTTTTCTATAATATCTCCATGAATAAATACTATTCCCATATATGCCCTCTGGACTTTCGCTTCGTCCTGATCGATGGTCTGAACATTTACTGGATATATGCCGTAATCTTGGGCTTTTTTACGGTTTTCTTCTGCACTTCCAGTAAGATCTCCTTCTTTGGCACTTACATCATAGAAGCGATAGCTTATCCTATTGTTCGAGTGGATAGAGTATTCTTCAATCAGGTCATGCAGGTAGCGCTCAATATTGTTGTAGGGAGCAGGGAGGTTTTTAGAAAAAAATACATTGATAGTCAAAGGTTCGTTTAAAGTAGATACAGCTTTTTTACTGGCTTTTGATAAAGAATAGAGATTGTTTGAAGTGAGGTCGATACGGAAGAAAAGATTAACTCCTGCAAGATTCACCAATACGATGATTACCAAGTAAAGAAGGAATTTATAATATTTTGACATATTTTTCTTTATATCCATTTTTAACTCCTTGTTATCTCTTTTCCTGCAGGATCAGTCCTGTTCCATATAAAGATAAAAATATAACTGAAAAGAAGTATAGTAAATCACGTGAATCAACCATGCCTTTTGCTATATTCTGGAAGTGAAAATTTGCGCTTAAATATTGGAAAAAACCCACAATGGAATTTGGCAGAAAAAATAAAACAAAATCCATCATAAGCGTTAATGAAAAACAAATAGCCATGCTGATAATAAATGCCACTACCTGGTTCCGCGTCAAAGAGGAGGCCATTAATCCAATCGCACTGAAGGCCGCTCCTAAAAGAATTGCTCCTAAATAACCTCCGATAACAGGACCCCAATCGAGTTCGCCTAAAAAAGCGGTTGATAAAGCATAGACAATTGTAGGGGACATCATAACTCCTACAAAGGCTACTGCGGCTAAAAACTTCCCGATTATTATTTCCTGGTTACTGACAGGAAGGGTATGCAGGAGCTCATATGAACCGATATTTATCTCTTCTGAAAAGAGACGCATTGTTACTGCGGGAATAATAAAAGCAAAAGTAATAGGCAGCAGAGTAAATAATCTGGTCAGACTTGCCTGGCGGTCAAGAAAAAATGTTGAAAAAAACAGCCAGCCGACAATGATCAAGAATACAGAGATCACTATATAAGCAATAGGAGAAACAAAATAAGCTTTATATTCCTTTTTAAATATATGCTTAATATTTTCCATTTTAATTTCCTTTGGTTAATTTTCTGAAAATAATTTCAAATGATTGTTCATTTAATTCTTTTCTTAAAGTATCTATGGTGTCATCTGCTACGATTTTCCCTTCATCAATAATAACTACGCGATCGCAGGTTGCTTCGGCTTCACTGAGAATATGAGTGGAAAAAACAATAGTTTTTTCCTTACCTATACGCCGTATTATTTCACGTGTTTCAGCGATCTGATTGGGGTCGAGACCGGCAGTCGGCTCATCCAGCACCAGGATCTCCGGATTTCCCATCAAGGCATGGGCGATCCCGACTCTTTGACGGTATCCTTTAGAAAGCTCATCAATTGTCTTGTGCATGACTTCATTAAGGCTGCATAGGTCAGCTAGTTCATGTAAATGGGCATTTTTATCGAGTTTATTTACTCCTCTGAGGTCAGCCACAAAATCAAGATAATCGTAAACCAGCATCTCATGATAAATGGGAGCTTCCTCCGGAAGATAGCCGATACGTTTTTTTATTTTTATTAGGTGCTCATTGATATTATCATTTTCTACTTTAATAGTGCCCGAGGTGGGGGAGAGGTATCCGGTAAGAATTCTGTATATGGTAGTCTTCCCGGCCCCATTTGGACCGAGCAGACCGAGGATCTCGCCCTTTTTTATCTCAAAACTAACATGATCAACGGCACAAAGGCCGCCATAATATTTTGTTAGATTTTCAATATTGATCATTGGCAACTCCTAATTTAAAGCTTAATATAAGTAGAAATTTATACATCATGACTGAGCTGATGTCAAATCTATAGGAAAAACCATTATTCCTCCAATTTTTTTAAGCATCTGAGCATTAAGCAAGAATCAGGTCAGTTAATACGATAACACGCGAATTTTCCCCAGCGTGGAAAATCCGCTCGGATACAGTCTTTGCTCTCTTCTCCTTAAGGGAGAAGAACCATGCCCGCTCATCCTTGCTCACGGTTTTCTTAATCAATTGACCTGATTCTTTTTGCCGCTTTTCCTTGAAAAAATGGATTTCCACTTGTTATTTATTAAAACTTACTGAAAAGCTTATGGTTATATGAAAATAAGCGAAATTTTTGGGGGAACTCCTGTAACTGTATTGCACGAGCGTTTCCAGGTTTTTCCACCGTCCATCGATTTGTGGATAGAACACCCAGTGAAGTCAGGCTCAGTTCTGGGGTCGTTCCATCTTTTACGTATTCAAGGCTGTGATCTGGTTTACTCGTCTTCCTTTTTTGGCTTGTACTCGTACCATTTTTTTATGGCATCTACGGATGCATTGATTACTGGATAAGCGAGGGGAGAAGGCGACAACATGGGATGAGTTCCGATTTGAAGATTGTCGATATCCATATCCGTCATCTTATTGAGGATCATTACTGAAAACATGTTGACGAGCTCTCCAACTGAGTCCCCTCCATACATTTGTGCTCCTAAAAGGGTGTGTGAATAGCGTGCAAAGACAAGTTTCATGTGTAGCTTGGAGGCACCAGGTAATTTCCCAGGATGTCGGTCGATCGTTGTGGCTTGCCCCACTGTGTAGTCCATATTCATTTCTTTAGCTTTTTGTTCGGTCAGGCCGCTTGCCCCGAATGCAGTCCGGCCGATTTTAGTGGAAAATGATCCCAGCACACCGAGGAATTTTCGCATCACTTTGATCTCAAATAGATTGGAGCCAACAAGGCGCCCTTCTGCCATTGCTGTTGAGGCCAACATAATATTGGAAAATTCACCGGAGAAAAAGTCATATTTTGCTGCGCAGTCACCGATTGCAAAAATATCTTTATCAAATGTACGTAAATAATCATTGACCCATATGCCATGATTGGGATGGACAGCCAGTCCGAATTTACTGGCCATTGATAGTACCGGTTTGGCTCCGATGGAAACAATTGCCATATCGGCAGGAATCTCATCACCATTATCCAACCGTGTTCCCGAGACAGTGTCATTACCAAGTATGGATTCAACTCTGCGTCCGACTAGAACAGTCGCCCCCGCCTCCTCAAGAATTTGCTGCGCTCGAGCACCGAATTCCTGGTCCATAGTCATAGGAAAAACACCCTTCATCATTTCTACAAGTGTGACTTTTTTCCCGGCTTTCAAAAACTCATCCGCCATTTCGACGCCGATGTAGCCGCCTCCAATGATAACGACATTTTCGGAATTCTGGGCATAGGCTTTCATGTCAACTAAGTATTCCCGGTCTTTTTTAACAAGAAAAATACCTTTTTTTTCTATGCCGGGAATAGGAGGCTTGACCGGAGTAGCACCGACTGCCAGGACCAATTTATCATAAGCTATCTTTTCGCCACTTTTAAGCTCAAGAGTTTTACCTTCTTTGTCTAAAACTTCATCGATAATCAGGTCGGCTCCTGCTTGATCGATCAATTTATCGGGGAGGATATCATCATCGACTGTATCCAAAGAATGCATAGTATAGGGAATACCACAAGGAATGAGTGATATTTTTTCTTTCCGGATAACCGCAATACTTTTATCCGGATAGAAATTGTGTGCAGAAATAGCACAGGTTACACCTGCGGGTCCTCCTCCGATTATTACGACATCATACTTTTTCATAAAAATCTCCTTTATATTATTATTTTTAAAGTGATGAAGAATAATGAATATTTATCACTTTAAAATTTATTATACTCCTGTCAGATTTCCCTTTCAAGGTTATAAAAGGCAAGGAGTTCCCTCCATTTTTTTTACTTATGAGTATTAAGCAAGAATAAGTTCAATAACTAATGAGTTTATTCGAGCAACATTTATGACGCCGGGGCTTTGGACAGCAGCCCGCAGATAAAGTGTCGTCCCCAGGAAAAAGCTATCAGTGACCCAAACAGGTTCCCGGCTACCATCCCCCACCAGACACCAATGAGTCCCAGGTCAATGACGATAGCAAAGAGGTAGGCAAGGGGAACGGATAAGATAATCGTCCGAATTATCGTCACAGTAAGAGAAATTGTGCCCTTGCCTGTTCCCTGGAACATGGCTGAAGAGAACATACCAAAGGCAACTCCCGGATAGAAAAAACACATGGTCTGAAGGAAAGTGATTATTTCAGGCCTTATTCTAAAAGCATCTTGTGTGGTAGTAAAGAGCCAGGCAATAGATGGAGCCAGAAAATAAGTGATAACTGCTGTGATCAATGAAATGGATACTCCGATTTTGATCGCGTACATATAGGAGGTATCGAGTTTTTGGTAGGCTTTTCTGCCAAAGGCCGCTCCCGTGACTGAAGTTACGGCTGTAGCAATGCCTAATAGCGGCAATGTAGCGAACATAACAACACGCCAACCAGTGGTGAATACAGCTACACCGTCTGTCCCCCCCACTTTAACTGCGATAAGGTTTATCATGAGCATTGTTAGGGCCATGGACATCTGCATGAAGGTGGAAGGGATTCCAACCTTAAGGACGTCTTTAAGTATATCCTTGCGAAAACGGAATTTATGAAAGGAAATTGTGACGTATGTATCCCGCTTGATAAAAAGCCAGTATAAGAGAAATGCAGATGTCACACATAAAGAGACCATTGTCGCCCAGGCAGCGCCTTTAACTCCAAGTTTTAAGGCATAGATAAAAATAGGATCTAGGATAATGTTGAGGCCGGCTCCCAGCATCATGACTATCATGGCTCGCTTGACATCACCTTCTCCTCGGAGAAGGGCGCTTGAGATGTTGGTGAACAGAATGATAAGTGTTCCAGCGAACAATATCCTGGCATAAGCAGTGGCGGTTGGCACGATGGGCCCGGCCCCCATTACAGCAAAAATACTGGGTGCCAGAATCATAAAGGGGACAGTGACAAGAAAAGTTGTGATCAACATTATGACCATTGTGTGGGAAGCAATAGCATCAGCATTTTCCTTGTCTTGAGCACCAATTCTTCGAGAGATGGCAGAACTCCCACCTACTCCGATGCCAGTTGCCAGAGCAAATACCATAAAAAAGAAGGGAAAGAAAAAACCCACAGCAGAAAGTGCGTCTGGCCCTAATCCGGACACCCAGAGTCCATCCACAAAATTGTAGAGAGTATGGACCGACATGGCTACAATCATGGGAATGGACAATTTGATAATAGCTCTTTTGGGGTTTCCCAGCAGTGTCTGGACTCCCTTGGTTGTTTTTGTATGTTCCATTTGGCAATTATTAAATTCAGCATTATAGCATTCCTTAGGGCTTATGGCTAATTAGATATCTTATCTGGAGTTCCCACATTTTTTTTTAAACTTACAAAAGTTGTAAGGCAATGCTCTCCTCGAGATTCTCTCAATGAAACTCTTTTTCTTCTTTTTGAGGTTAGAAGTTGCTAAAACCTAAATTCGATCTGGTATCAGGAAGAGACGATTTATGAGAAAACACATGAAAACCTCTTAAAAGAATCATTATCTGCGACACTTGAACTTAAGCAAAAATGGGGGACTATAAGCACTTCGATCGAAGGATCAAATTATTTCCATGATTTCAGCAAAAATCGAGTATATTTAAGGGGAGAATTATCTCTTAGGATTATTGGAGGGCTTAATATCAATTTAAACGGCAGTTATTCAAGAATTCACGACCAGCTATCTTTAGCCAGAAGCGACGCTACTTTTGAAGAAATCCTCTTACGTCGCAAAGAAATTGCCACCACTTATAATTACTATTTTTCAGTCGGATTAAGCTATACCTTTGGATCTACTAAGAGCAAAGTTGTAAATCCACGCTTTGGATCAGGTGGCCAAGGGATCAGTATTATGTTTTAAAAAGCTCCTGCATTTATTCGGTCTGTTTCCAGACTACCCGGTAGCGCTTAGCCGTTCTGAATCCGGTTTCTTCATCGGTTTCAAGAGTGTAAACCTTGTTATCTTTGAAAATCTGCGGACGAATAGCGCTCCAAATGCGGGCTTCATATAAGCCTTCGGGATTGAAGATATCATAAGCCAGATATATACTTTCTTCCTGCTTTTTCTTCTCAAAGGTTTCCACCCAAAGGTTACCTTGGTCGTCCACAAGCATACGTTCAGTGATAGTCTTGATTGAAGGCAGCATCATATCCTTAACCATTTTAGAAAAAGGGGTGTCCGGACGTTCATCGGCCTGTTTTCTGAACTCTTGCTGCTCCTCACTGGTATAGGGAACGGGGGTATAGGGCCTGTCCAATTTACGAATTAGGGTGCCCCCTTCATCAAATACTTCGATCATGTAATTGTCGTTCATACAGTGATAAAGAAGTTCCCGGGCAGGATCAGCGCATAAGATGGAGTGGGGAGTATACGGGATCCCCATAGCGAAGGACATCCCACCCTCAGTGAGTATTTTTGGCCGCCGGGGTATGAACTCACCGATAGATTTAATTTCTTTTCCGGTAAAGTCAAAGGTCTTGACGAATAATTGGGTTTCTTCTCCGTATATAAATTCATCAATAGTGAGAGAATTTTCTGTTATCCAGAAGCATTCAAAGTGATTGTTCCTCCAGGGATAACTGTTCTGAAATTTTCCCTTCGGATCAAAAAAGGATGTTCGCCGGGTCCGCCAGTCCAGCACCAATAGGCTTCCGTCAGGAAAAAACTTCATAGGACCTATGCTTTGGAATTCCCCAGGTCCTTCACCTTGGCGGCCTATAGACTTAACAAAAGTTCCGTCTGGGGAAAAGACCTTTATAGAAAAGTCCTGGCTGTCGAAGATGCAGATATTTCCCTCTGAATCAATGGTGATCCGGGAAGGTTTGTAAAGGATGATATTCCCGTTTGTATCTTCTTCATTAATGGCAAGCTCTTCCTCGAATGTCACACTTTTTTCAGGATAGAGCGGGATTTCCAGATTATGGATATGCTGGACTCCGTCAATTGTTTCAATTTTTGCAGACGGAGTTTTTTCTCCGCAAGCTGCAAACAGCAAGATAATAAAAGCTGTTATTGCAAAGTATGATGCAAAACGCATAACATCACCTCCATCTTGTAATTTTCTAACAATATAACCAATAGCCCAGGCAAAGTAAATATTATTCTCCCAATCAGTCAAAAAATCTTCGGGATAAAAATAGTGTTTGATATATTGATTGCAATGTAACACTATGAAAGAAGGAAATAAGAAACATTAATAAAGGAGAAAATTATGAATAGTCTTGGAATTACAATAATCGTTATTATCCTTGTCCCGATTGCATTTCAGGTTTTTATGCTTGCGATTAAGCAAGCTAATAGACATAAAGAAATACAAGAAATTCTAAAAAGGATTGAAGGTAAAATGAAAAAATGAAAAAGTTTATCTTGATTTTTATCTTTATTTTTTGGTTTAGCATTTGTCAAATATTTTCCCAACAAATATCTCAAGATACATTACCTGATAATCACCTTTTATTTACATTAAATATACTTAATGACAGATTGGAAGGAGCAAATGAATATTTAGAAGGATTTAAAATTTCAATGGATCTTTCAAATCAATTTTTAAAAAATGGATTAGATGTAAATAATTTGATGTCAATAGTTCTAAATCAGGAAATAACAGGGAGCGTGACATATCCTAATGGAAAAACCACCCAGATAACATATGAAATTGTTTATCACAGAGAAACTGAAGAAATTTATATGAAAACCTCCTTAGGCTATTTTTTATGGCAAAACGTCGTTATTCAAGATGATAAATTGTTTTTTGTTATAAATTGGTGGTACTGCCCTCCAGCACGTAAAGTTGATTTAGAAACTTTGGAAATGACTGAAAAGCTTCTTGCGGATTCTCTTAATTGGCATAAACATGATGACAGAAAATGCGAGAATGACATTGGAAGTAATTGTTGGAGTTTTTTTTGTGCTTTGAAATATGCTTCAATAGAGAAAATGGGAGAATACAATCATCATAATACTGCTATGCAAACAGTTAGATTTGTAATAGATGATTTAATTCCAGATCATGGATTCGAACATACTTTAATGGATTATAATAATTCACCATCCACTGAACATGAAGATATCTTAAGTGTTTTAACAATTGCTAAGGAAAGGATCATAAAAGAAATAGAGAAAAAAGAAAAAATATAACAGCATTTAACATCGCTTTCAGGGTCGATTGAAATATAATATTTATATTGATAGGATAGAAATAGATCGGAAAAATTCAGTTCGGAAAAAAATAATTATAGAATATTGAGAAAAAAATTCCTTAAAAAATTACAGAAATTAGTAGATAAGTCCAAAGTAATCCCTATTGATGATACTTCTAAAATTATTTTTTTCAGCGACTGCCATCGCGGCTATGGAGACCATGCCGATGATTTTGCTCACAACCAACTGATTTTCATAACTGCTCTTAAGCACTATGACAACAAAGGATATATATACATTGAACTCGGTGACGGCGATGAGTTATGGGAAAATAAAGACTTTAATAGAATAAAAGAGAATTACCGGACGATATTTGAGCTTTTTGATAAGTTCCATCTAAACAAGCGGCTCTATTATATCTGGGGAAATCATAACAGAAGATGGAAAAATCAAAAAAAAGTTAAAAAAGATTTTTCAACCATAGTTGATGATAAAACAAGGCTAAAAAAGCCTATCTTTAAAAATTTAAAAACATACGAATCACTCGTTCTCCAGTATAAAAAAGACAAAAATAAGATCTTGGTGATTCATGGACATCAGGGACATTTTATAAACGATGAATTATGGTTTTTTGGCAGATTTATTGTTAGAAATATCTGGAAATTTCTTCAGTCCATATTGGGAATGCCTGATCCGACAAGTCCAGCGAAGAATTTCCATTCGCTGCGGAAAACAGATAAGAGGTTTAAATATTGGGTAAATAAGAAAAAAATACCTATTATTATCGGCCACACCCACAAACCGGTTTTTCCTAATAAGGGAGAGCCTTCTTACTTTAATGATGGAAGCTGTGTGCATCCCCGCTGTATTACAGGAATTGAAATCTCTCAAGGTATAACCCAATTAGTGAAATGGTACGTAAATGTAAATTTTAACAAAGAACAGGAACGGTATCTTTATGTAAATAAAACTATTCTTGCTGGTCCTCGAAAGATTAAAGATATTTTTATAAGCTGATTTTTCTTGAGATCAGAAACATATTTATATAAGGAGGATAAATGAAGCAAAAAATTGAGATAAACCGGAGACAATTTTTTAAAAATACCTCCCTCTCTATAATGGGAGGACCCCTGCTGCTAAGCCACACGAAACGGTTAGAAAAAGAAGATGTTACTTCAGAACCTCCTAAAATAAAGGAATACAGAACCTTAGGACGAACGGGATTTAAAGTATCAGATATCGCTGCTGGTGAACATCATGCCAATAAGGCAATGCTCGAAGTCATGTTGGATGCAGGTATAAATTATATTGATACGGCTGAAAGTTACGGTAATGGGAGAGATGAAATCGCTATTGGAGAAGTTATAAGAAAACGTAACCGTAAGTCAATTTTTATCTCAAGCAAGCTTTCTCTGAGAAAAAAATACACAAAGGACAGTCTCATAGCCCGAACCCGAAAATGCCTGGAAAGGTTACAAACAGGCTATATCGATTGCCTGATGATTCACGCTTGTCCAAATGTTAAGACAGTAAAGTCAATAGCATTCCATGAGGCAATGAATCAACTCAAAAGCGAAGGTCGCATAAGATATGTAGGCATTTCCAATCATGGCTCAAACTGGGATAGTGACCCTGAAGAATCAATGGAAAAAGTCTTGCTTGCTGCTGCCGAAGATGGCCGTTTTGACGTTATGCTTTTAGCATACAACTTTATGGCGCGTGAAATGGGGAAAAAAGTACTAAAAATCTGTAATGAAAAAAAAATTGGAACGACTTTGATGAAAACTGATCCTGTTAGTTTATATCTGGAAATAAAGAATTCAGTTGAAGAAACAAAAAAAGAAGGGAAAGAAGTATCAAATTATTATAAGAATTTACTTTCCAGGTTAGAAAAAAAATCAGTTGCTGGTGTAGATTTTATGAAAAAATTCAATCTTATCAATCCCAAAGAAATACAAGATGCAGCAATCCGTTTTGCTTTAAATAATCCCCATGTCAACACGATTTGTAAAACATATAATAATTTTGATGATGTGGAGAGTTATATTAAGCTATCAGGAAGTAATTATTCTAAGCTATCTGAAAAAAAAATAGCAGTTTATTCTCAGGCCTATGGCAATCTTTATTGCCGGCATGCTTGTGGCCTTTGTGAGCCGCACTGTCCAAACAATGTTCCGGTGAATACCATAATGCGCTACAACCACTATTTTACTCAGAGTAGGGAAAAACATGCTATGCTAAAATATGCTAATTTACCTACAAATAAAGCAGATATTTGTTTTAGCTGTAAAGGATATTGTGAAACTGCTTGCCCTTATGGTGTTCCTATTCATGGCCTACTGCTCCAGGCTCATAGAAGATTAATACTAGCTTGAAAATAAGATAATTATATCGAAACAATTCAGATAGAAGATGCCACTCAAATATTTCTTGAGTTATCATATAAAGTTTTGGTAGTATAATTTTAGGATGAGCAAGGGAAAACTAAAAATAACCAAATCAAAGTAAATTAGGAGGAATACTTATGAAAGCGATTGTATGCACAAAATACGGACCACCAGAAGTTCTTCAGCTCAGAGAGGTAGCAAAACCTACTCCCAAAGACAATGAAGTACTGATAAAAGTATATGCGACAACCTGTCACATAGGAGATGTGAGAATTCGCAGCTTCAATGTCCCTTTCTGGCAAATGATCCCCATTCGAATATATTTAGGTATTAGAAAGCCCAAAAGAAACATACTAGGGATGGAATTGGCCGGAGAAGTTGAAGCAGTAGGCAAAGACGTGAAGCGATTTAAGAAAGGGGACCAGGTTTTTGCATCAGCCGGATTTGTTTTCGGTGCTTATGCCGAGTACATATGTCTGCCTGGAGAAGGGGGGAATGTAAAGGTAGGAATGGTGGCAATGAAGCCGGCCAATATGACCTTTGAGGAAGCTGCTGCTGGCGCTGCTTCTGGGGGAATTACAGCATTGCATGTTCTTAGAAAGGCAAAGCTCCAGAACGGACAAAATATCCTTATCTATGGAGCTTCTGGAAGTGTAGGTACTTATGCAGTACAGCTTTCCAAATACTTTGGGGCAGAAGTTACCGGGATTTGCAGTACAACTAATTTAGAGATGGTGAAATCTCTGGGAGCCGATAATGTAATTGATTACACCAAAGAAGATTTTACAGAAAACGGTGAGACCTACGATATTGTTTTCGACGCGGTAGACAAGATTTCGTCTTCACGAGGTAAAAAGTCTCTAAAGAAGAAAGGGATCTATCTTAACGTCAATAAGGATTCCGGTTCCGGAGACAGTATAAAGACTGAAGATATAATCTTCCTCAAAGAGCTTATTGAGGCGGGGAAGATAAAAACGGTCATAGATAGATGCTATCCGTTGGAACAAATGGCAGAGGCTCACAGGTATGTCCAAACAGGACACAAAAAGGGACATGTAGTCATAACTGTGGAACATAATAACAAAACTTAACAAATCAGGAGGAATACTCATGAAAGCTATTGTTTATACAAAATACGGACCACCAGAAGTTCTTCAGCTCAAAGAAGTAACCAAACCTTATCCTAAGGACAATGAGGTACTCATAAAAATATATGCGACAACAGTTAATCGAACAGACAGCGCATTACGAAAGGCTGAGCCATTTATCTCAAGATTTATCACTGGTCTCATAAGACCAAAGAAGACGATACTAGGGACTGAATTTGCCGGTAAAATTGAAGAAGTTGGCAAAGATGTAACATCTTTTAAAGTTGGCGATAAGGTGTTTGGATTTAGTGGCAAAGATTTTGGTGCTCATGCCGAGTATATGATTATGCCCGAAGAAGGTTCACTGACAACAATGCCAGCAAATATGACCTATGAGGAGGCCGCTCCTAGCACTGAAGGGGCCCACTATGCTCTTAGCTTTATTAGAAATGCCAATCTTCAGAGCGGGCAAAGAGTCCTCATTAATGGCGCAACGGGTGCCATCGGTTCAGCAGCAGTCCAGCTCGTAAAATATTTTGGTGCAGATGTTACTGCAGTCTGCAATACCAAGAATTTGGCATTAGTGAAATCGCTGGGAGCCGACAAAGTTTTTGATTATACAAAAGAGGACTTTACAAAAGATGACCAAATGTATGATGCGGTTTTTGACACAGTGGGCAAAAGTTCATTTAGTCGATGCAAACCATTATTAAAGCCGGGTGGGATTTATATTTCATCCGAGTTGGGTTATATGGCTCAAAATCCAATCCTGGCGCTCATTACTCCGATATTTGGCAAAAAGAAAGTCATGTTTCCTATTCCTAAGCACAGCGATGAAAATATTGTTTTATTTAAAGAGCTTATTGAGGCAGGCAAGTTTAAAGGCGTAATCGATAGATGCTACCCTATGGAAGAAATTATCGAGGCTTATAAGTATGTCGAAACAGGACAAAAAACAGGAAATGTAGTAATAACTGTAGAGTAAAATAACAAAACCTAGCAACCTTGGAGGAATACTCATGAAAGCGATTGTATACACAAAATACGGGTTACCGGATGTTCTTCAGCTCAAAGAGGTAGCCAAACCTTATCCTAAGGATAATGAAGTACTCATAAAAGTTCAGGCAGCATCCATAAATGATTGGGACTGGGGTCTCCTCCAAGGCATACCGTTCGCGAATCGCCTTCAATTCGGTCTTCTAAAACCGCAGAAGCAGATACTCGGATCTGATATAGCGGGACGGGTGGAAGCGGTTGGCAAAAATGTAAAGCAGTTTCAGCCAGGTGATGAGGTATTCGGGGACATCTGTGGGTGTTGGGGCGGCTTTGCCGAGTATGTATGTGCTCGTGATAATGCCTTAACGCTGAAGCCGGCCAGTATGACCTTCGAGGAAGCAGCGGCCGTACCTCAAGCGGCACTCCTGGCTCTGCAGGGTCTTCGCTATAAAAGACAGATTCAGCCAGGACAAAAGGTTTTGATCAATGGTGCGGGTGGGGGTGCGGGTACTTTTGCGGTGCAGATTGCCAAATCATTCGGGGCTGAAGTGACTGGCGTGGACAGCACGATTAAATTGGACATAATGCGCTCGATTGGTGCAGACCAGGTCATTGATTACACCCAAGAGGACTTCACTAAAAATGGTCAGCATTATAACCTTATTCTTGATTTTGCTGCATATCATTCGATTTTCGATTACAAGCGCTCTTTAAGTACCAAGGGAATTTATGTCATAGTCGGAGGTTCCTCGACTCGATTTTTCCAAACTGTGTTCCTGGGACCATTGATCTCAATGACGGGGAAGAAAATGGGGCTCCTGCTGCATAAACCAAACAAGGATTTGGCTTATATGATAGAGCTTTTTGAAGCTGGCAAGGTAAAACCTATTATAGATAGACGTTACCCATTAAGTGAGGTTGCTGAAGCTTTCCGGTATTTTGGGGCAGGACACGCCCGAGGAAAAGTAGTAATAACTGTGGAACATAATAACAAAACCTAGCATTAAACTTTTTAGAGCCGGAGGGATTTGTTCTATAAAGGTGTGTAATCTTGATCCGCATTGACTCACGTTAAATGTAACTTTAAAAAAGTTGTTGCCTCACGAATAATGTAACCCAAAGCTTTAAAAAATTATAGTGGAAGGAAATTGTGAGGTTAAAAATGAGTTTTCAAATAAACCGTGAATTACTGGCAAGAACTGCTCCTATGTACCGGGAGGCAAGTCGGAAGCAAAAAACAGTTCTTCTCAATGAATTTATCGCCTCAACTGGTTAAAAATAATCTGTAATCTAGAGATGTAAGAAAAACTGCCTATAACTACTATTTAATTGCTTCTACTATGAATCGTCTTACTTCGTCGGTGAACTCTACCAGTTCTTTGCCGGGTGTATAGACCATATGTCCGGTGTGGTAGTTAACCATCTTGATATTCCGGCGAATCTCCGGCTTTAAGAGCAGCCGATTAACTGCGAATTCAATGGTAGCAACAGGACAAGCATAATCGTAGTATCCGGCGGTGATTAGCACTTTCATATGACGGTTGTTATTCATGGCATTTGCTAGATGCGGAACAGCAGAAAAACCGCTGGGGGAATCATTATATTTCCATGGACGTACATAACCGCTGACGACATAAGGTTTGGGAGTTTTATAGCCCAGGTCTTCTCTTACATAGTGATTCAGGGCTGGAGATAAAGAGGTCGTCAGCTCATAAGCGCCATGTTCCCATCGTGCATCGAGGCGATCGACCTGTTTACCCTGTTTCTCAAGGATCTTCTCGCGAAACATTGCATCAGGTATTCTCAGGTTTTCCTGCATAACGAACTCTTTGTCCAGACCGAAATAATAGCTCATTTTCTCGGCGATCTTTGCTTTCTCCTCATCCGGCAGTGAATCTCCTTTGTTCAAAGCTAAAAGATATTCATTATTGGCCCACTCTTTAACTTCCGTGAAAAATTTATTAAACGGCATTTCTTGTAACTCAGGTGACAGCTGTCTGTGAAAGCGAGCTGTGGCAGCATGAGTAGGAAAGAAATGTGCCAGATGGAATGAGTTGATCTTGTGATATCCTCTGCGAGTTGCATACTCAAATGCAGGTGAAATAAAAATAATACCATTGATGTTGAGCTTTATCTGCCGATTTCGCTGCAGCTCTTCTGCTAACAGAGAACCACGCACACCACCATAACTCTCACCGGCAATGAATATTGGCGACATCCAACGAGCGCTATCTGTGAGATACATGCGGATGAAATCTGCTACAGAAGCCGCATCCTGGTGAGCTCCCCAGAAATTTGCCGGATCAGCGCCTGGATGTGGAAAACTGAAACCGGTTCCTATAGGATCAATAAATACTAAGTCGGTGAATTTTATCCAACTTTGTTCATTATCAATCATGATCGGTGGAGGACCGGGAGTATTGCCTTGCTTATCAAGCAAAACTCGTTTGGGGCCAATAGCCAGCAAATGTAAATAGATTGAAGAGCTGCCAGGACCGCCGTTAAAGCAAAAGGTTAAGGGTCTATTTCCGAGGCCTGCTCCTTTTTTTGTATAGGATGTGTAGAAGATATAGCCTTGTGGTTTTCCTCGATTATCAAGCTGTTGGAAGTAGCCTACTTTTGCCTGATAATTAATTTTCTCGTCATCAAAAGTAATGGAATGATCTGTAGTAACAGGGGGGAAAAGTTCTATTTCAGTTCCTCTGGCCTTTTGACTCGCCTGCTTTGCTTCCTGAGCAACTGCTGACCCAGCTATCAGGACAACTGACAAGTAAACGAAAATCAGTCTTTTACACTTCATATTTCTACTCCTTAATATTTCTCCTTCACATTAAACCATGAAGGTCTTCAGCTTTTCAAGTTATGATTGTATCAATCTTAATTTGCTGACTGGATTAATGCCTGAAAGGGATAGGCATATTAGGAATATTAAATTCTGTTCGATTAAAAGGGGCCGCAGGAAATATCATCGGTTCTGCTTCTATTCTTTGGACTTATGATAAATTCTACCCATATGTGCCTTCGCCACTCCTACTCGGTGGATTACTGTATTTTACCAAGGACAGGGTAGGATTTCTGACCTGTTTTGATGCAGCCTCCGGAAAGGTTCATTACTCAAATAAGCGCTTACAGGGGATCAGGCATGTTTTTACCTCTCCGGCGGGGGTGGGGGATAGAGTGGTGTCAAAAGCGACTTATTATAGAATGAAATGAATTATTTCTATATAAGGATATTAGTAAAGAGCTTGACATTTAAGCTTACTGGTATTACATTAAAGTAAGAATTATAATAATAAGTAAGAAAATAATATTATCATGACTGAGTCCACTATAACCACTAAAGGTCAATGTGTTGTTCCTAAGAAAATCAGGGACTATATGCATCTTAATCCCGGGGATAAAGTCGATTTCGTCATTCGGGAGGATGGCGAGGTATTCGTACGACCGGTTGTCCTGGATGTTCGGGAACTTAAGGGGCTGATGAAAAAACCTGGCCAAAGACCTATTTCCCTTAAAGAAATGGAAAAAGCTATTCGAACGGGAGCTGGAAAGTCCAAATGATTGGGCTGGACACCAACATCCTGGTTAGATATATCACTCAGGATGATCCTGATCAATCACGTAAAGCAACCCATGAAATTGAAAAAGGGCTGTCCGCGGGGGATATGTTCTTTATTGCCGATATTGTCATGTGCGAGCTGGTGTGGGTGATGGAAACGGCTTATGGATATGTCTGGTCGGAAATAGCCCAAATCCTTGAAAGAATATTAAGAACAAAACAATTCCAATTCGAGAATAAAGATCTCCTTTGGCAAAGTCTTGCTGATTATCAAAGAAAAAAAGGAGACTTTGCAGACCATCTTATCGGACGAGCCAGCCGTAAAGCCGGCTGCCGTGAAACTCTGACCTTTGATGCCGGATTAAAGAATAATCCTATTTTTCGAGTATTGTAGTTTCTATTCGCTAAGATTAAACCTTTTGGAGCCGGAGGGATTTGTTCTATAAAGGTGTATAAGATTGATCAGATACAGCTATAACTGTCTAAGTGTATAAATCTAATTATAAAGGTATAAACTGAATAGCAATAATCAGGTAAATAGGGATATTATCTCTATTAATGTTATTTTTTCCGAATCATCTTATGAGTGTTTTTGGTTGTCACCCCGTCAAAGGAAACAGGCCGCGTACGGCTGGTGAAATCAAAGCGAATCTCGGCCTCATCGTCAGAGATAAACCTCAGAATGCCAAAGGTGGTGACCCACTCCGATCCAGCATTACTGAATTTGCCCACACATAGATCGATGGTGCAGGGCTCCACGGAGGGATCGAGCCTGTACTCTCCCTTGTGGGTCACAGCTGTACCGTCAGGGTGGATTTGCTTTAAGGTATAAGTCTTATCAGCTTTAAACACGGCTTCGCCGTCTCCGGTCTCGTATTTGCCGGCGACAATCCATTCTCCTAAAAGCTTTGCTGCCGGATCTTCCTGTCCACATTCGATCCCGGATGTGGAGAATAGAATCAATCCCATAAAAATAAGGGTAAAAGCAGTGAGATATCGTGTAGATTCTTTCATCGATTGTCCTCTAATTGTGCTTTATATTTTTGACTAAATTTAATGAGATATAGTAAAATTTGTCAATTGTCAAGCACAATTAAAACATGATGATGGTTGAAAAAAACCTCAGCCAAACCAAAGAAATGCTCGAGTCTGTTTTCAATAAGGGTTTTCTTGATTCCAGCTGAATCCAATGATGGTGATGGCAGCTGAAGAAGCGGATTTCCAATTGACTGGACTTGTTTTTTATGTGTATGATTGGGTTAGAGTCGCTCTGAGGGTGGAAATTTGACAAAATCGCATGAAAATCGCCATCAATAGAAAAAAGGATTTACTATAAATTAATAAGGAGGAATCATGAAAATTTCATGGAAGTTGCCTTGTTTTTTTTTTATAATTATTTTTGTAAGCCTGTTTGTGACAGCCTGCCAACAGTCAGAACTTTCTAAAGATTTCGAACTAAAGTTATTGGATATGACCTATCCATTCAATGAGCATACCATTTACTGGCCCAATGCAAGTCCTTTTCAATTACGAAAAGGCGATTGGGGGATAACGGAGAAAGGCTATTGGTATGCCTCCAATGAATATTGTGCTGCGGAACATGGCGGTACCCATGCAGATGCTCCCATTCATTTTGCGAAGAATGGCAGAACCATCGATCAAATTACGTTAAGGGAATGGATCGGGCCGGCTGTGAAGATCGATGTAACCGAGCAATCTACCCAGGATCGAGATTATCTGTTGACTGTGGAAGATATAAAAAATTGGGAACAAAAACACGGGACGATACCGGAACATGCCTGGGTGATCATGTACACCGGGATCGATACCAAGTATTATCCGGACAAAGAGAAAGTGTTAGGTACAGAAAAAACCGGTGAAGAAGCCATTCCAGAGCTTCATTTTCCCGGGTTTTCACCTGAATCGGTCCAATTCCTGACCAACGAAAGGGATATCACAGGGATTGCCATTGATACACCTAGCATTGATTACGGGCAGTCAAAAGAATTCAAGGTGCATCAAATCCTGTTTGCAGCGGACAAAATTGCGCTGGAAAACATCGCTAAACTGGATCAACTTCCCGAATCAGGGGCAACCCTTTATGTGATGCCCATGATGATTGAAAATGGAACCGGCTCACCGGCTCGCGTTTTTGCTGTCCTGCCATAAACCGAGACATCTAATGCTATCATTATTACATCAAGAAATTTAGTCTAATAGTAATTGTTGGGCGGATAATCGTTAATAACACATTTATAAAATGATTAAAAATTTTGAGTACAAGAAACTTGCCAAAGACATTTTTGATGATATTCAAAAACTACAAGTTAATAACACTCCTAATCTTAGAATAATCCGCAAGAAATATTCAAAAAAGCTTGATAATGCAGCACCTGAACAAATTTTAGATTTTGCAAGATATTTTATAAATAATTATAATTATCGCTGGATTGCATTTGAGTTAATTCGATATCATAAAACCGCAATCAAACTTATAGGTGTTAAAGAACTCGAGGAATTTGGAAAAGAAATTAATAGCTGGGGAGCTGTAGATAGTTTCGCTGGATTTTTAGCTGGACCAGCGTGGCAACACGGTCAGATATCAGACGAGTTGATTAATGATTGGATTCATTCAGAAGACCGCTGGTGGCGCAGAACTGCTTTAGTATGTACCGTTGCACTCAATAGGCGTTCGATGGGAGGAACTGGTGATACTATTAGAACTCTGAATGTATGTCGGCTTTTAGTAGATGATAAAGATGATATGGTAGTAAAAGCAATGTCTTGGGCTTTAAGGGAATTGATTCCACATAATGTAGATGCGGTTCGTGAGTTTATTAAAAAACATAATAATGTTCTTGCTTCAAGAGTTAAACGTGAAGTGAATAATAAACTTACAACAGGATTGAAGAATCCAAAAAGGTGATATTTACTGGGTCAGATTAGGGATTCCCAGGGAATCCGAGCCCGGCTATGAGGGAATCAAATTACTCCTTGAAACCTTGCCGGATCCTAGGACTTGATTCCTACCACTGAGCCAGTAAAGGTGCTCTTGTAAAAGGCAAGGACTTTTACATATCTTTTTGTTTTCTGTGAGCAACCATCCGCTTCTTCAAGAATCTGGAGCTTATATACGTCAAAGAATTTGGTCTTGGTGATACATTAGTTATAGTTCATGACGGTTTTGGAGCTGAACACAGTTATTTATTAGATCCATTTGAAAATTTATCAAAAGAAAATCATTTGTTATTTTATGACCAGAGAGGCTCATTAAGATCACCTTGTCCTGATAGTCTTATTACGGTTAGCAAACATATAGAAGACCTTGAAACGCTAAGGAAAGAGCTAAAAATAAATAAATTGAATTTAATTGCACACTCAGCGGGTGGATACATTACAATGTCATATCTAGAAAAATATCCTAAACACGTAAAAGGGCTTATTCTCATCTCACCCATGTGGCCCAAGAATCCAACAACTGAAGAAGAAAATGAAATCTACAAATATACCCAAAAAAAAAATTAAGGAATTCTTGGAACGTCCAGAAATTAGTAAAAAAATAGAAGAAGAAGGCTTGAACAAAGAAGATCTAACATCTAAAGAAAAAACATTTAAATGGAGAATAAAGTTTGCTGGTGCAAATATATATAATCTTGATTGTTGGAATGAAATTAAAGGTGGACAAGTTTTTTACAATCAAAAAGCTGGAACAGCTGCTGGTAGATTAATGCCAAATAATTGGAATTTTGTAGATGATTTAGCGAATCATAAATATCCCGTAACTATTATTTTAGGTGATCACGACATTGTAGATTCTAATGGTAAATTATATAATACATATTTTGATGGAATAAATAATGTCGAAATAAAATTAATAAAGAATGCTGGCCACAACTCTTGGATAGATCAGCCAAAAGTATTTAAAGAAATAATAAGAAAAGCATTAGAAAAGTATATACATTATGTTTCTACGCCTACTGTATATGGTGCTGATTTTGGCAGGTATCCCCTTGGCCCTACAATGATCATTAACTTTAAATAATCAAAATGAAAAGACTAATTCAAACCGCATCGATTCAGAAGAAAAAGGATTTTCCCATAAAAAGGTGTTGTTTCTAGATCTCTGAGATTGTATAATGTATCGTCGATCGCGCGAACAGAGGAAGTGCGAAGTAAAAAATATAATAGGAGAAATAATAATGAAATGTTTGCTCCCAAAGTCTGGTATTATGATTCCTATATTAATGCTTGTCTTCGTCATGTCCATCACTGCATGCGGTGGTGGGAGCGGTGAGGCCCCTGCCGCAGACTTGTCCAAATCAGAGACAACCGCAACCTCTCAAAAGGCCACAAAGGCAGAAATGGACAATACCGAGGATAAAAGCGTGCCAGGATGGCAACAGGCTTCCTACGAAAATTACAGATTTTCTCTTCCCAAAGATTGGAAGGGAGATGGTGATACGGGAATTTGGTGCCCTGGAGACCAGAACCTCGATATGGGCCGCCCCAAGCTGAGCCTGCATATCGGTGCCATCCCAGTGATGCCGGGAAGCACTGTTGCAGATAAGCTCAATTTCTATTACGGGGGCGCTCCCACCACCACGGGAGAGATCAAAAAGTGTGGGATGAGTGGAAAGTTTGTGAAGGTGACGATACATGGACTCAAACACCTGGGCCTGATTCTGGAAGATAATGCCGGCATGAAGATAGTCAACTTCTTTGACTGCCAGGCTCCTGCAGATAAGTTTGACCAGTATCAGGAGACTTTCAAAAAAATCCTGAACTCCGTCGGATGTAAATAAATATCTACTCATTTGGCTAAAATAGCCACCGAGTATGCCTTCGTGTGCATTGGTAATGTTGTCAGAGTGACTGGATGGATACCTGTAAAAGAAATTCCAGGCCTAGAATGGACCTGTTTTCCGATACAAGAAACGGTTAATTTAGGCTGGATTTCCAGTTGAAATGATTTGCTTTTTATTTGTATCATTTATGAAATAATTATTCAAAGTAGATACTATTGTCAAAATATTTATCTAAATCCGTATTTTTTTATTTCATAACCATATGTTTTTTCTTTTTTAGTGTGTGTTTAATCCAGGCCTCTGATAATAGTGAATTAGAGGGGACTTGGAAAGATCTTCACCAAGGTTGGTCATTGGAATTCAACGGCAACCAGATAAAGATAAAGTCTCCTAATCCTCAGTTATGTATGGAGGGAACGTTTACTTCAGACCCAGAAGTTGATCAGAAAGAGATCGATATAAAAATCAAAAAATCAGCAGGACCCCAATACCAGGGGCTTACATCTCTCGGCATTTATAAAATTGATAATATCATGCTCACTCTGGCTTTAGGAGAACCCGGTAATAGCACAAGGCCCAAGACATTTAGCACGTCCAGTGGTGCAATTGTCATTATGGTCACTAAATTGAATTAAAGATATTAATTCTAAGCTATTATATAGAATAAATTTAAGGATAGGGGAGAGGTCAGCAATGATATTTAGGAGGAACTCGATATGAGAAAATTCGTAAAGCTGTTGATTGCTGGAATGTGTATCCTATCATTGACCGCTCAAGAAAGGCGGCCTATCCGGGATGACGTTGGCTTCTGTTGGAATCCGACAAGTATGCAAAAGCTTGTGGATTATCTTGCGAGTCAGGAAAAAGAGACTTTTAAGGCCGCAGGGCTTGTGGCAGCCATCTCTCCTCATGATGATTATCTTTATGCAGGAAGAATCTATTATCCGCTCTTCAAAATTTTGAAGGCCAAAGAGGTGGTCATCTTTGGTGTCACCCATGGCACTGTTCGGAATGAGATCAGCGGCCTCCAGAACATCCTGATCCTGGATGAATTCGGGAGTTGGCCTGGTTTGAAAGAGCCTATCTCTGTCTCTGAACTTCGGGAAAATGTTAAAGGTCGGCTCGATCAGAGTGTTTTTATTACAAATAACAGGGCGCATGCGATCGAGCATTCAATTGAAGCCCTTCTCCCTTTCCTTCAGTATTTCAATCCTGGGATCAAGATCACTCCCATCATGGTCACACCCATGCCTTTTGCGCGTATGGAGGAAGTCTCAATGAAGTTGTCCAAAGTTATCGCGGATTACATGAATAAAAAACATCTTACAGCCGGAAAGGATATTTTTTTTCTTATCTCCTCTGACGGCAACCATTACGGAAAAGACTTCAATAATTCACCTTTCGGAGAAGGGGATAAAGCCCGGGAAACAGCCCTAAAGCTTGACCAACACCTCATTCGCACTTATCTTACCAGCATTATGGATAGCGATAAAATCAAAGGGTTGACCAAAAAACTTTGGGGTAAAACATATCTTGATTACCGGAATAGCTATTGGTGCGGTAAGTATTCCATTCCTTTCGGCCTCCTCACAGTAGAAAAAATTATAGCACTCACCATGAAAAAAAAGATCAATGGCATGCTCTTCCGTTTCTCCGATACCTACAACGAGGCTGTCCTTCCGCTCAAGAAAACGGGAATGGGAACAACAGCTCCCTTTTCACTCCGGCACTGGGTGAGCTTTTTCTCCATAGGCTATTACATCGAGTAAAGCATCTTCTCATTGGATACAGGTCCTGAATACTCCCATCAGTAGTTTTTCTAACATCACTATAAAGCATTGAGATATATATTATAATGCGATATAGTAACATCAATGTGGAAAGAGGGTATTTTCACTCCAATTTGTAAAAGAGGGGAAATAATGAAAATTTTCAGTGCTATTGGGATTTGTCTGATTCTTTTTTTTATCCTGTCAAGTTGTGCGGCCGGCCCGAATAAGCTCGAAAAAACACCAGATGAGAATGGCAAGGTAGCAGGCTTTTTTAAGGGTTTTTGGCAGGGCCTCATTTCCCCAATCACGTTTATCATTTCAATTTTTACCAAAACTGTTCGGTTCTACGAGGTTCACAACAACGGATCCTGGTATAATTTTGGCTTTGTCCTTGGCGCTGGTCTTTTTCTTAGCGGCGGTATTCTGGGGAAGAAAAAAAGAGCTGCAAAAAAAATAAGGTGCTAGGAAACCAAAGTAATAAAGACAAAATACCCATGATGATTGAAGAATGAACTGGCTCACCAGGTCGTGTTTTTGCTGTCATGCCATAAACCGGTACATCTATTCTATAATCAATAAGATAAACAATTCTATCTTTTCAACGGAGAGCATCAGTGTTTCTTGTATACAGGATAAATATCTTTGGGTATATTTTTGTAAGGGAGAGTGCTCAGATCAGCAGGGCCCCATCCGGGGGCATCCACCTCAAAAATGGCCCCGGCTAAACCGGACTCATAGAATCCTCTCCTGAAGTGAACCCGGGACTTGAGGACAATGATGTCCACATCTTCAATGTCGATACCCAGGGGATCCAAATAATCGGGCGTGGTTACCTGGGTAAGCTGAGGAGTTAGGATAAGACGGTTGTTTTTACCAAAAATTAGAACAGCCACTGTTCCTCTTTTCCCATAATCTCCAAGAAACTCAACAGTGCCTTCAATCCTTACTGGATTTCCGGCAAATTTGTCCGTGTATCCACCCACATCGATAGTAATCTTTTCTCCCTCCTTGACTGTCTTTTTTATCTTTTCAATCGCTTTTTCCTCCCGGAGGGTGGCAATACAGAAATTCTTGGCGCCTTGGTTGATCAATTCTTCCAGAATGTGGGTAGATCCTCCGGTTCTATCGCTGTGATCAGCGATCACCACCAGGGGTTTTCCTGCCTCTGAAGCTTGAATAGCTAAAGCTACCCCTTCTTTGGTTTTGGGAAGCTTTTTCCCGGCAAACTCTTCCCTCATCCTCCAGATGTAGCCGGATATATCATCAGCAATCCGGTCTGCCAGTTCCTGGTCATTATCGGTCACTACCATGACCGTAGCTCCCACATCAGGAACATCAGCATAAGCAAATCCGAAAGCTACAGAGGCGTAAATCCCGGGGTGCCGGCATTCCCACCGGCGGGCTCGTTCCATGATATCCATAGCCGGAGAAACACCTGTACCCTGATACACACTGGGAGTGATTACTCCCGGCTTTCGAGTAGCCATACAAGGCTTGTAATAGCCGCGGACAGTGTTGATCATGACCCTGGCAGCTCTTTCTCCTTGAAGAAAAGTATCGTAATGGGGGTATCTTTTGATAATGAACACAGCATCTGCCGCATCGGAAAGCTCATGATCTATGTTCCCATGGAGATCCAAAGTGATCATGATGGGGATATCTCCTACAGCTTCCCTCACTCTTCGCGCCAGCTCAGCTTCAGGCTTGGGGATTCCTTTCACAGCCATAGCTCCGTGGAGAGAAAGAAAAACGCCGTCAAAGGGGCCCAACTTCTTCAGATCCTCGATGATAAATCCGGAGTATTTTTCAAAAACTTCCGGAGTGTTCCAGCTTCCCGAAGAACCTCCTCGAGCTTCCTGGGGAGATGTGATTCCCACCAACTCCACACCTTCAAACTCTTCGCACATGTTTTTAAAGCCCCCGATGTATCCCCTTTGGTTATCTACAATATCACGGTTGGCAGGACCGTAGTATTCCCAATCTTCAATGGTAGTGGGTTTGGGGCAAAAGGTGCAAGTTTCATGGGAAAATTTGGCCACGGCAATTCTTATGTTTTTCTTATTCTCCGCTACTTCTTTGCATCCGGGTAGAACTCCAAAAATCAGGAAAAATAAAGACACGAGTCCGAACATCTTAATTTTTAAAGCCTTTCTCATTTCAATGCCCTCCCTTCTTTTCGGTGATAAGAGATTAGCTCTCAATAGGTTTATATCACTCAGCATTTATAAGGTCAATTGGGTTCTCAGCCTAGATTTTCTTGTTTTTTTGTAAGCCTAAATCTTTATAACGGGCAAGCCGACTTAAGCCTCTAAAAGTAAAGGATATCAGTAGCTGCCTAGCTCGACTCAAAAACCAGTAAGTCTAGGCAAAGCCCAACCCGCCCTTATGAGGTGATTTTTTATTGACGGGATTTGTTTTTTGTGGGTATCATTGGCGATGAAATCATTCAGGATGCAGGAGGCCCCATTGCATAAACGCAAACTAAATCTCGAATTAATCACATTCCTTGTTCTTACTTTTGGTTTTTCGTCAATTATCTGGTTCAAATGGATTTCTACCAAAGAAATCTCTCAATTACAGGGGCTTATCTATGTCATTGCTATCATGTGGAGTCCGGGCCTTGCGGCTTTGATCACACGCTTTATCTATCATCGAAACCTGAATGGCATTATCTGCTTATTATTTTCTATAATTATAATCAAGGCGCGCCGGTTGTCTACTCCTTGGTTTGCTTCACACTGATGGCTGTTGGGATCAGCTTCCCCATGGCCTGGTTCAAGATCAAAACAGGTAGTGTATGGACAGCCATGTTCATCCATGCCATGCATAACTTCTTTATCCAAGATGTTTTTGATCCGCTGACCGTAAACACAGGGATCACTCACTATATTATTGGAGAGTTTGGAGCAGGACTAGCCATCACTGGATTAATCTGCGCTTTCATATTCTGGAAGCTGCGCTCTCGATTGAGCTAGAATCATTCATCATTACAAATTGAAGTTTACCACAAGGAATAATGCAAAATCCGTGCCTTTTTTATTTGCCCGAGAAAGGGCAGGCCACTGTCTGATTTATGTCTTAATCTATGGGTCAACTGTCCCTATATTTGAACAACCTCAAGAATTATCCAGAACTTTTAATTAGATTAGGGTATGAAGCGAGTAATGACTGGTAAAATAACTCAGATAGGACATTATAATATCAACTCTTAAGAAGATCGCAATTCAGGTATGTCCACCAATCCTGAATGAAAAGACCAAGCTGTTTATAAGTTTCTAATCTAAATCATTGGAAGTTTCGAACTCGAGCTTTCTTGCGCAATTCCTGCAATATCTCTTTGATTTCTGTATCTGACTTTCTTTCGATCTGGATTATTTTATCTGCTCCTGTAATTGCTCCTCCAATGCCTCCAAGGGCACCTCCTACAATGCCGCAGCCAATTCCGTAATTTAATGCTTTTTCATCATCTGTAAATAGGAAAGGTCGTCCCATTATTGTGGGCCCAAATCCCGTTACCATGAATGGAGGATCATCTCCCTCGAAATATCCAATTAATGCTCCGATAACGGCTCCGCTTACTAATCCAATACTTCCCCAAGCCAGACCTTTTGATTTCTTCACAATTTCAATAAGCTTAATCTCCCTAATATCAACAGATACATCGGTTCCTGATTCAGAATCCAGCAATAGCAGAGAATTATTCTTTACAGTAATAAGCTCACCTTGTACTTGTTGCCCAACTATTTTCTGGATAATAAGCTCTGCTCCCTTTTTATTGGCATATAGATTTTCTAAAAGTGCAAATGATGATAAAACCAAAAATAAAACTATGTATTTTTTCATTACTCCCCGTTTAATAGTAATTCCTTTTTAATATGTGGTATTAAAAGGCATTTGTCAACCTTCTAGGCTACAAATTATTGCGATTTTGAAAGATTTTTAATAGAGGAGAAATGTTTTTGATCCTAAGGGAATATACATCGCAGATTTTACTCTGCCGCATTCAAAAATTATTTAAGTTAGAAAGGCTTAGTCTCGTATCCATATTCTCGAAAATGACGGTCAAAAGCAAAAGCCTTCCGAACTCCGGTTCGGCGCATGACCTCGAAGCTGACGCAATCGACCAGGCTTAGAGTGCGCCGGTCTGCCATTAAGTGAGCGGAGACAGCGGCGGAGTGAATATCCTTAGTCACCCAGAAGATGCGCAGAACCGGAATGATGTCCTGCTCGAAGACGCGGACGGCTTCCATCCCAAACCTCCGCAGGATGAGGGCTGATGTCTCTACCAGGATATAATTATGGCATAACAAAACATTCCCTACTTTGATGATCCTTTCCCAAAATGATTTGGCTGACTTGTGGTTTTTGTCACTACAGTCTAGGACGGCCAGAAAAGCACTCGTGTCAACAAAGATATTTATGGATGTCACGGCGACTTTTTTTCATCCTTCTTGGATGCAATCGCTGCATAGGTATCCTCAAGGTGCTTGTCATGATTTGAAGAAAGGTCAGATAAATCCGATCGGAAACGGCCTGCCGCCGCTATAGCTCTCCGACGTCGTTCTGCAGGGTCCGTGACATCTTTTGGAACCTCTTTCTTGTATTGCTCAGCTTCTTCCTTTACGCCGGAAGGCCGTAAAAGTTCCGATTTCCAGGAACGGATGGCATCTCGGATGAATTGACTTCTTGTCCATCCCGTCTTGAGCCGTAAAACCTCCAGTTCTTTGAATAATTGTTCCGACATACTAACCGCGAATTTGACTGTTTTACTCATGATTCCTCTGCTCAGTATGAATTTATCATACTCCAGTATGAATAATTCTTCTTGCCTTGTCAAGGGAAAAACTCATTTTGCTAATAATTACATATGAAATCCTTTTAAATCTACAATAATTTATCTAATCTAACTTCGAAGATTTTCTTTTCCAGGAATTCGCTGAAAAAGTTGATATTGGTGTAGGAATTTTTAAGGCCCGGGCGTACTTTTCGATCTCATAGTCTCTCATGTGCATCGGGATGATTATTTTGGGCTACTTCATGTTATGAGTAGGGGAGTGGTAGCACATCCTCTAACTTCAATTTTTGCAATAATACGTTCGCAACCGTTTCGATGTGGATCTCTGCCGAGGGAAGCAAAGGAAAATTTGGCACATGTTCTTGCTGCACTAATAACTCAATTTCAGTACAACCCAAAATACAGGCTTCCGCTCCCATCGCTTCTAGCCTACGAATCTCTTTTACCATTTTTGCTCTCGATTCGTCTGTGAAAACATTGTACGATAATTCCTGACAAATGATCTCATAAATTTCTTCTTGAATCTGTTCCTCTTCCGGCACAAAAGTTATGATGCCGTGGAGCGACAATCGGGCCTTCAAGTAGTTCTCCTCCATTGTGGGTTTAGTCCCAATCAATCCCACTTTTGAGAATCTTTGCTTTTTCAACTTGGAAGCACAACAGTCAGCTATGTGTAATATATTAAGATTTGGGAATTCTTTTTGGACTGCCGGCACACAGATATGACCAGTATTGGAAGCAATTACCAGAATTTCGCAGCCTGCTGCCACAAGCTTGCGGACTCCTTTAAGGAGGTGTTCATCGACTTTTTTAAAAGATTTCAACTAAGATATTGATGAATCAATTTATTACTATTCATTTAGGCCTCCAATATATATGATTTTTTATATATAAATAAGATATAAAGATTTATTATAATATTTTGACTGAAAAAGATAGTGATCTATAATGCGAGATATTAAAAGAGACAGAAGAAAAATGTGGAAATATTTTTTTGCGATAGTTTTCATTTATGTATTCAGCGCAGGTCTGTTATTCGGCTCGGATAGTTCAAGGGTTGGGAACAATAAAGGTCCTTTGCTTACAAACAATCTGTATCCGTTTTATTTGCCGTTTATTAATCTTCTGCCTGAAAATGCGAAACCGTTAGGGCAGGGCAATATACGCCTCAGTATTTCTAATAATTATGGAAACACATTTAGACTTGATGGTGATGGAATGGCGGATAATTTTCTATTTGATGTGGACACAGAATCCTCAAGAACTGCGATTAATTTTGATGTAGGTGTTACAAATAAAATTGATATTGGTTTGGAAGCGACTTATCTGATTCAGTATGGAGGGATATTCGATTCAATAATTCAAAAATTTCACAATTTTTTTGGTGTTCCCAATGCCGGCCGTAATGAAGTTGAGAACAATCAGTTTGCCTTAAATGTGGAAAACAAAAATGGAATCTGGATTGATATGAACAAGCCGGTTTCTGGTTTTGGAGATATTACTCTGAAGGCAAAATTCAATTTAGGCGATCTTCTAAAGAAGAGTTTGTATCTCTCCCTTCAACCAGCTGTTAAAATCCCTGTCGGAAATTCAGATTATTTGTTTTCAAGTGGAAAGTTTGATTTTGCCCTTAATCTGCTCGCTGAGAAAACCGGAAATAATTATGGACTATATATAAACCTTGGATGGCTTCACTTGTCAAAACCGGAAAATCTCTATATCTTTGAATTTACTAAAGACTTATTCAGTTATGTCCTTTCGTATGAATGGCTTGTAGAAGAAGACTGGTCGATTTACATTCAGGCAGACGGCAGTAGCAGTCCATATAAAAGCGGATATCACCTGTTAGATGATAACAGTTGTACGATTAATCTCGGCTTCAAGTATAAATTAAATGAAAACTCACTTATCCAATTTGCATTTTCCGAAGAGCTTTTTACATTCGCAGCAACCGATGTGTCAATTATTCTGGCACTTATTTTTAATATCGGCAGTATTCCGGGGACGGGCCACGGTAAATAATATATTTTCTAAAATTACAGAAAAACTGAATAATATTTTAACTTTAACCTGTTTTTGTCCTTAAAAAACTAAATTTTGGTTCAAAATCGCAATTCTAAGTTATTATATTGGATCAGCTTATAGGTAGGGGAGAGGTCAGCAAAACATTTATCTTGCAGCAGTGCTAATAATTGACATTGGCATTTTTTTGGTTTTGTTTTAAATAAATAGAGGCAGGACTTCGCTTAGCTTTATCTTATTCTTATCTGTATATTTGCTTTCTTTATGCATTTTCTTGTAATTTTTCTTATGAAAGTATAATCTTTATAAGACTAAATAATTTTGGAGGGAATCATGAAAATAACTAGACGAAGTTTTATAAAAAGTACAGGTTTAAGCTTTGCTGGTATAGGAGTAGCAGGAAAAAAGAAACTATTACCTTCATTTTTAGAAAAAAACAAATCAGAAAAACTGCTTCTGAAAAACACTGACCAACCCAAACCGGCACCAATAAATTACGACCGCCTTCCTATTGATTGGTACAAAAAAACCATAAAACGCCTGAGAGAAAATGCTGCTGCGCGGGGAGTTGATGCAGTTATACTGGCAGATTCCTGGAATATGAATTATTTTACCGGTAACTTTATGACCAGAACCGAAAGGCCCTGCTGGGTAGTGATTCCTGTGAAGGAAAATGCCCTTTTCTGGTATACACCCGGGTTGGACAATGAGCTGGTTAAATCCTGGTGGTGTACAGAGATGGAGTATTATTATGATTTTCCTCATGCTGAGGGAGGCTATCCTGATAAAGGAAAAGTTGTTAAATGGAAGACAGTTGATCTTTTTGAGTGGCTGCTTAAGGGACTGAAGAAACGAGGACTGGGAGATAAAGTTTTAGGATTTGACTCTGAATTTACCCCTTCCAGAATGAAAAAAGTCAAAAAAACACTCCCAAAAGCTCAGATAGAGGATATCAGTGACATCTGCATAAAAATGAGGATGGTAAAGACCAAAGAAGAGATTGCACTCTGTCAGAGGTCCATGGATTATTTCAGCAAGATCCATGCTTTTGGGAGAGATTACCTTTTGGGAAGAGGCACTGATGCTACAGATTTTGAAATCCGCCAGGCACTGGAAGAATATGGAACTGAATTAATTCTTAAGGATATAAAAAGAGATGGGAAGCCTCACAATGCTGTTGGCATCAGAGTAGGCGTCGGGTGCCGTACAGGAAGAGGCACAGCTTATCCTCACCCCAACCAGTTTCACCATAATAAGGTAAAAAAGGGGGATTCCCTTCAGATAGCAGGATTAGTAAGCATAGGCGGATACGGGGGAGAACTATACCGCTACTACCAACTCGCACCTTGGGATGCTCACCGCGAGAAAGTCTGGGAAGTAGTCACTGAAGCTTGCCGTATACAGGAGAGGGAATCAAAAGCCGGAGTTACCTGTGGTGAGGTTGCTTACAAGGTACACAAATATCAGGTAGACCAGGGAAAAGACATACAGAAGCTCCTCTACCAGAGGGTTGCTCATGGACAGGGAATGGAAGGGCATCAGCCGCCTTATATTGCTTTAGGAGACCAGACAGTCCTGGAAGAGGGGATGACATTCAGTGTCGAGCCAGGCCTCTTTGACCCTGAAAACGGCTTTGGCTACAATCCCAGTGATCTTTTATTAATAACAAAAAAGAAAGGTGTCTTAATGGGAAGTGTCCCTTATTCCAAAGAGTGGATGTTTTTGAAATTGTAAAACAAAAAATGGGGAAATATTGCAGTATCACGGGGATGGGCCGCGGTAAATAATATATTTTCTACTACTCTCGAAAAAACACCGGATGAGAATGGCAAGGTGGCAGGTTTTTTTAAGGATTTTTGGCATGGTATGAAGCGAGTAATGACTGGTAAAATAAACTTGAGGGGCATCACATCACTTACCTTGACAACCAATGTCACTTAATATCTAATTTATGCATCACCTTTAAAGGAGGGTAACATGAAAAAATTATTTATGGTCATTCCGTTGGCAATGCTGCTTTGTTTATCTTTTAGCTGCCAGCAGGGTAAAGAGGTTGCCGAGCAAATAGCACAGGAAGAACCGATACCGGTCATGGATTTGGCTCAAGTGCGACAAGCCATCGAGGAAGCCAATGCAAAACTTGGTGAAGCCGTACGCATGGGTGATGCAGCCGCTTTAGCCTCTCTCTATACGGAGGATGCTAAACTCCTTCCTCCAAACAGCGAGATGATTACAGGTAAGGAAGGTATTGAGGCCTTTTGGGGCGGAGGCCTACAAATGGGCATAAAGGATGCTACTCTGACAACTGTCGAAATCCTTGGGATGGGCGATATGGTTTGTGAAATCGGCAAAGTTGAACTAGTCATTCAGCCAGAAGGACAGGAAGCGATTGCAGATACTGGCAAGTATTTGGTTATATGGAAGAAAACTTCAGATGGGACCTGGAAGCTTCACGTCGACATCTGGAACACAAGCCTGCCAGCTCAGTAAAAAATAGATACCCGTGGCAAAGTCTCGCTGGTTATCAAAGCAAAAAAAGAGACTTTGCAGACCATCGCAGCGGACGTTGCCATAAAGCCGGCTGTCGTGCAATCCTTACATTTGATGCCAGATTAAAGAATAATCCTGTTTTTCGGGTATTGTAGTTTCCCTTAATCGAAAAACGGATTTCCACAAATTAATAAGGGAGGAAGTATCATGAAAATTTCATGGAAGTTGCCGGCTTGTTTTTTTCTAATTATTTTTGTAAGCCTGTTTGTGATGGCCTGCCAACAGTCAGAACTTTCTAAAGATTTCGAACAAAAGTTATTGGATATGACCTATCCGTTCAATGAGCATACCATTTACTGGCCCAATGCCAGTCCTTTTCAATTACAAAAAGGCGATTGGGGGGTCACGGAGGAAGGCTATTGGTATGCCTCCAATGAATATTCAGCTGCGGAACATGGCGGTACCCATGCAGATGCTCCCATTCATTTTGCAAAGAATGGCAGAACCATCGATCAAATTCCGTTAAGGGAATGGATCGGACCGGCTGTGAAGATCGATGTAACCGAGCAATCTACCCAGGATCGAGATTATCTGTTGACCGTAGAAGATATAAAAAATTGGGAACAAAAACACGGGACGATACCGGAACATGCCTGGGTGATCATGTACACCGGGATCGATACCAAGTATTATCCGAACAAAGAGAAAGTTTTAGGTACAGAAAAAATCGGTGAAGCAGCTATTCCAGAGCTTCATTTTCCCGGTTTTTCACCTGAATCGGTCCAATTCCTGACCAACGAAAGGGAAATCACAGGGATTGCCATTGATACACCTAGCATTGATTACGGGCAGTCAAAAGAATTCAAGGTGCATCAAATCCTGTTTGCTGCGGATAAAATTGCCCTGGAAAACATTGCTAAATTGGATCAACTTCCCGAATTAGGGGCAATCCTTTATGTAATACCTATGTTGATTGAGGATGGAACCGGCTCACCGGCTCGCGTTTTTGCTGTCCTGCCATAAACCGAGGTCGAACGAACTGATTTTTGGGCCAAAATCGCAATTCTAAGTTATTATATTGGATCAGCTTATAGGTAGGGGAGAGGTAGTCAAAAAATTTATTTTGCAGCAGGGCAAATAATTGACATTAGAATTTGTTTAGTTTAGTTTTAAATACCAAGAGGAGGGTATGATGAAAAAAAGTCCAACGATTATTGTTATTTTGACTCTTTTTTTTATTTCTCTTCAATTAGCCCAAGCTCAGGATGTGAAAATCAAGACCGAAGAGGGAATCCAGGTGGTCTATAATCCCAAAAAACCGGTTTCAATACCAGGCACACCAACAAATATCCATGTCAAAGAAGATCTATGCATCGGAGATGAGGAAGCCCTGGAAGATTTTATATTTTCCCAGATAAGATCGGTGCGGGTTGATGAAGAAGAAAACATCTATGTTTTGGATTCTAAAGAAATCCGTATCAAAGTTTTTGATAAAAATGGAAAACCTCTCAGAACATTCGGGAAAAGAGGTCAGGGGCCTGGAGAGATTCAAATGCCCACTCGCATGTATCTGACCTCTGAAAAAGAAATCTTGATCTATGACATAGGGAACAGCCGACTTTCGTTTTATTCCCTGGACGGCCAATGTCTCAAAGAAATTTCAACCGCGAAATATCGTTTCTCCAGAACAATTCCTGATTCCAAAGGAAACATCATAACTCAACAGCTCATTCCCGGAGATAAGGTATTATATGAAATCAAAAAGTATGATTTGGATCTTAATCCTGTGGTTTCCATTGCATCAATAGAAATAGAGAGAAACTTTAGGGTTTTAAATATGGTAACACCTACCCTTAATGTCCGGGTCATGAAAAATGACAATATTGTTTGGGGTTATCCGGAAGAATATGAAATCTTTGTCGTGAGTCCTGAAGGCAAGACAATCCGAAAGATAGTTAAGGATTATAAGCCGGTTAAAATAACAAATGAGGAGAAGGAGAAATTGATAAAAGATGCTTTCGGAGACCAGGGAACTCCTCCTGGAGTTAAATTGGAATTCCCCAAGAATTACTATCCTTATTATTTTCTCATTCCCGATGATGAGGGAAGAATATTTGTCAGAACCTATGAAAAAGATAAGCATGGAAATTACATTTATAATGTTTTTGATCCTAAGGGAATATACATCGCAGATTTTACTCTGCCGGTCATTGATTTTCTTTATGTAGTGAAAGATAACAAAATGTATACCATGGTTTGGGAAGACGAGAAAGGAATCCCGGTTGTTAAGAGATATTCCGTCACCTGGAAATAATGAAAGCAGGAAACCAATTCTTTTCATCTGGGGGCCTTCTTTCCTCCGGATTTCCAGCTGATTGAATATGTTTACTTATTCCGCATATACAATCATTATCTTTAGTTAGACAAGATAAATATAATAATTTTGCTATAAAATGAGAATCTTCTTTTCTATGCTTCGTCTATTATCTTAGGTGGTAAAAATGACCAATAAAATATTTTATGATGAAAGGCTTTCGTTCCCCACAAAACTAGTAAAAGCTTCAGGTGGTAAAGTTGAGGTTTATATCATACCTGATGAAAAAAAAGGGGAAGTGCTTAAAAAAATCTATCCTTTTATTCCTGTTCCTTCTCTTGAAGATGTAATGACTGATATACATGAAGATAAAAAATTTAAAGTCAAAGAGTTTTGTGTTACAAGAGAAGGAAAGATGAATATGCTGGTTAGTCCATATTATTTTAAAAGTGGAGGAACAGTCATTGATTGGTGGCCTGAGGATGGTGATGAAGGCAATCCATAAATAATTATTGGCTTAATCTCAGAGGACTCAGTCTATTTTTGTTAATATTATGGTTTATCCGGATATCAAAGTCAATATCGTTACTTGATCCTAACTGCATTAAAGCATTTAAAAAACTTTGTGGCAGAGAAACCTGCTTTTACTGGGAAGAACCTTTAATAAAAATATTTGATGAGGGATAGCAACTCCTCTTAAGTTATTATATTAAACCAGCTTATAAGTAGGGGAGAGGTAGGATAGTTTCACTTTATTTATGGCTAATCTGTGAGAAAAAAAATAAAGACAAAACGTCATATATATAGTCCTTCGAAACAATACAAAGGTATTTATAAAAGTTTAAAAAATTGACATTACAGGCTTCAATAAAATGCGGAAAATCTTATTTATTAGGATAGCTTTGCCTGATTTTAATAAACAAAATTATTGTGTTTTTTAAAAAAAATGTTATACTCTATTATACAAATAGGAGATTCAGCACATGCTTGAAAAAGAACATAAAGTTAAACTTTCTGTTCCTATAATTATTGAGAAAGATGGAAATGAATATCACGCATACTCTCCTGTATTGAAAGGACTACATACTTGTGGAGAGACTGAAGAAGAGGCTCTTAAAAATGCTAAAAATGCTATAAGTGCCTATTTATTTTCCTTAATTAAACATGGTGAGCCTATTCCACTCAGAATTATTAAAGAAAATAAGAGAATTCGACGTAAAAAAGTTACTTATTATCCTTTTGTATATGATCACAAAGAAATTCACCCAATTTCGTGAAATTCTCCAAACAAACCT
>Ga0114922_10000093_pt1 | contig 76618 bp, 70 predicted proteins | sample AartaG_FD_100975 | JGI IMG/M metagenome (GOLD analysis project Ga0114922, IMG submission 100975) | Deep subsurface microbial communities from Aarhus Bay to uncover new lineages of life (NeLLi) - Aarhus_00045 metaG | ecosystem: Environmental > Aquatic > Marine > Oceanic > Sediment | place...
GGCCGGTACCGAGACCATGACCAACAAGACGTTGACGTCGCCCACGATCGGCACCTCGCCCACAGCCGCCGGAGCTACCTGGGCTGATTTGGGAACGGTAACCACAGCCGACATCAACGGCGGCTCGCTGGACGGCGTGACCATAGGTGGCGCCACTCCTGCCGCCGGATCTTTTACCACCTTAACGACTACAACCGGTAACTGGCTGGGTCTGGGTGCTGACGCGGGAAGGATTGAATTCGATGATCAGGCCCAAGATGAAGTGAATATACTGAGTGCCAGAGTCGGTATCGGCACAGCGACTCCTGCAGACACACTACACGTTGTTGGAACGGTTAGGATATCTGATTTGACAACAACAGGTGGAACCGCTGTATATTTTGACGGTAATGGCACGTTGGGAGTAACATCGTCAGACAGAAGGCTAAAGGAAAACATAGTCCCTATTGATAGCGCCTTAGACAAAGTGTGCCAATTACAGGGAGTAAACTTCAACCTGAAGGAAGACACTACCGGAAAAAAGAAAATGGGAGTAATTGCCCAGGATATAATGGGAATCGTGCCTGAAGCGGTGTTTTCATATGAAAAAGACGGTGTTGAGTATTACGGAGTACACTATGCCGAGCTTACGGCGATATTGATTGAAGCGGTAAAAGACCAGAACCAGGAAATAAAGGCACTACAACAGCGTCTTTCGGAATTGGAGAAGCGGTTGCCTTAGCAATTGCTTCATTGCGGTTTCTGCCTGGACAAAGAGCAGTAGATCCAGTACTCTGGGCAGAGCACATCAGATCACTGGAACGATCTGTTGTGCCGTCAAGTGCCCTTGTGCACGAGCTACCCCGAACCAGGCAGGTCGGGTCTGCCTGACCCTATCAGGCTCAAGACAGCCGCCCGGCTGCTGCTTCACATCGAATAAGCGGATATGAACCACCAGACCTTGTGAGTCGCCCTGTCTGATACGAAGGGGCTGAGTATCTCATCATTATAGATGCCGTACGGGTCCACGACGACGTCTGGTAAATCGTCCGATCTGATTACATATGCGGAATTGAGATTCGACGCATCAATCACGATAATGCGGTTGGGCGATTTGCTGATAACATGTATACCACTACGCGGCACAGACAAGCCTAAGGGATGTGGAACGGAACTCACTACCTTGAGAAGCTGACCATTTCTGTTAAACAACTGGACTCGGTTGTTACCGTGATCAGACACTGCAACGAACTCCACGATGGTATTTCGGGGGTAGAAACCCAAGGCAAGATCGACAGGGTCCTTGAATTGTCCCGGGGCGGATCCATATCCACCCCAGGAGCGGACAAAGGCGCCGGAGGTATCAAACACCTGTACACGGTGGTTCCCCGAATCGACCACGTAGAGGTAGCCGTCGTAGTCAATATCGATACTGACGGGAACTCTGAACAGACCTGAATCATCCCCCACTCCCCCCCACTCACCGACAACTTCGCCGCTTGGATCAAACTTGAATATCTTGGAGTTATACCCGTCGGCAACGAAAATGAAAACCGGTTCGGATCCTTTCCTCCGGGATACAGTAACGTCCGTGGGGGAAAAAGAATCAGTGGAGTCTAATAGGGGAGGTGCGAATATCAATATGGAATCGGGGTTCAGAGTAGGTAGTTGATCGGAGCTGTCAACCACGGTGTGGAATCCTGCCATATGTGGTGGGCACCCACGAGAAGTCGCCGAATTACCTTGCCGATCCAAAATCGTCGGTCCGATATCAAGGGGGCAACTTGCTTCCTCGGACTATGCTGGCGTTTCTCATCCAACCCACACCGACAGAGTGCTTTTTTCGTAGCGGTACATCAGAATGGTGAGAGAATCGCATGCGCGCGTGTCGTTGAGTACCGGGAGCCTATGGCCGGTGACTATCAGTGTGATGCTGTCAGCATCGGCAGGGATTGTCAGACTACCAAATTGGTGGTAAATATTGCCGCCTTCGCTCTCCGGATAGATGTCGGTGCGTTCTCTGCGCACATAGGCGACCTCTCCTGTGTTGTGGAAGACTACAGCCATGCTGTCCGCAGCAAACAACCCAGGATCAAGAGTCGGCTTGGGTTCGGCTCCATCGGCAACATCAATCCAAAGCCCGATCCAGAATGGCAGGTCTGCATCGAGAGGGGCCCTTGCGGAGCCGCTAAAGCACCTAACCGTGGGATGCAGAATGTAGCCGCCGCAACTCTGGCCGTAGGCGACCCGCCTTGAACGCCAACCATACGCGTTCCTTGTGTCCTCACCGAGCATAAGATACGCTAATGTATTGTACTTGGTACAGCCCATTATTATGACGGCCAACGTGACTGCCGTTGCTGCGCAAATGCCTTTGTATTTCATTCCAGTATCATCCTCAGTATTCGGGTTGGTATAGAACATAAGGGTACTGTGTATATCCGGTAAATATCCACCTCGGATAGTCAAATGGTGCAGTAAGCGAAAGCGATGCGCTATCAGGTTGAGATGAAGGATCCGGCAAGGCCGCTAAGGCCTGTACTCGGCGGTTGCCGTAGTCAGCGACGAACAGTCGCGAATGGTCTGCAGTATGGACTCTGCGAATCTGGATGCCGAGTGGAGTATTGAACTGACCCGGTTCTGTTCCTTGAGCACCGTAAACATACTCCACCCGAAAATCGTACTCGTCATCGTCATCGTTACAGCCACCACAGCCATAAACAAAGACGAGTGAGATGACTAACAGTACCGGTACCATACGCATTATGGTGCACGGCCATAGCCAATTACGGCAAAGGTGAAACAACGCAGGAATCATTTCGCAGACCCTCCTCATCTCGGATTATCGATATTAGAACCACAATAGAGTGACGAAGCCCGGACATAAATTGTAAACTATTTCTTTATGAGTCTCCAGTCAAGCCTGGGAACACAACGCAAGCCGAATGGAGCGCTCGGCCTCAGGGCTCTTGTCGGGCACAGTGGCGCAGGATATGAGTGGAAATCAATAGCGCGGCAATCGATCAGCCGGGTACCACAAAGAGCATGAAATAGCAATACATGAACGGTGCCGCAAACAGAAGGGAGTCGAACCTGTCCAGAACACCCCCGTGCCCGGGAATAACACTCGAGGAGTCCTTGATCTTGAGTGAGCGTTTCCACATCGACTCGACCAGGTCACCCAGTTGCCCGAACAGGGAGCAGCCGGCGGCGACAATCAGCACATGTCCGAGGCTGAGAACCTGAAACTTCCAGAAATACATCAGAACACCGATGGCAAGGGCGCTGACAATACCTCCTGCAAATCCCTCGATGGTCTTGTTGGGCGATACCGCAGGCGCCAGTTTGTGCCTGCCCAGCCACTTGCCGATTCCCATCGCAGCCGTATCTCCCACCCACAGAAGAGCAAACAGGAAAAGAAGACAATCGCCACCGTGGAAGCGGTCGAAACCCATACCAAGCCTGAACACAAACGGGTAGAGCATGGTGACATACGCCACGCCCCAGAACAGCCGCGTGTGTCGCCGGAAAATATCTGCGGGTGGCTGCTTTCCCAACGAAAAGGCCATCGCCGTCACAACGAAAAAGACCAGCAGTGGAAAGATACCGGGGAGAAGGTTTGACGTTCCCTCAGAAGACGCTCTCGCGGGCGAATCCAAAATCCAGGGGGCGGCGGTCCACCCGAAGGAAGTCAGCAGAGTCAGGATCGAAAGCCAGAATGCCCACTGGCGCAGCCGGAAGCCCTCATTGAAAAGAAATTCGCCCAGCGCCATCAATGCAAAGACCAGCACCATCCCAAACAGCCAGCCGCCGCCTCGGTAGCAGATCCAGAGAATGATGGGAATTCCCAGGGCCGACACAACGAGGCGCGCTGCCAGGTTTTTGCTCATCGGTGCTCCCTGCCCACCTTGCCGAACCGCCTTTCTCGTTTCTGATAGTCGATTATAGCTTCATACAGTTCCTTGCGGCCGAAATCAGGCCAGAGAGTGTCGATTATGTGAAGCTCCGTATAGCTGGTCTGCCACAGGAGGAAGTTGGATATGCGCTTTTCCCCCGAAGTCCTGATGAGCAGATCGGGATCGGGCAGGTCGGCCGTGTAGAGGAAACCGGCAAAGAGCTTCTCGTCGATATCGTGAAGTTGCAGCATGCCGGCCTTCACCGTGCTGGCAATGGCCTTGACAGCGTCGAGGATCTCGGTGCGACCTCCGTAGTTGAGAGCCAGGTTCAACACCAGACCCTTGTTGTTCCGGGTCTTTTCAACCGCTTCCGTAATGGCCTTGCGTCGGCTGGGAGACAGGTCGCCGATACGGCCGGTAGTGATGAGCTTCACATCGTTTTTCAACAGTTCGTTCATCTCACGTCGCGTGGTTTTGGTCAGCAGGGACATCAGCGCCGCTACTTCTTCTCGAGGTCGTTTCCAGTTCTCCACCGAGAACGTATACAGCGTAACGAACTTGATCCCGATCTCACCAGCCGCCCGGACAACTTCCTTGACCGCCTGCACACCCGCTTCATGCCCGAAGGTGCGGGGCTTGTTGCGCATTGCCGCCCAGCGACCATTGCCGTCCATGATTATAGCTACATGTGTTGGAACCCCTCCGGAGTGGGCGAGTATTGTTTCTTTGAGTTTCGATTCCATACTGGTCATGGCGCTAAAGCTATCAGGCGCGCGGCGAAATGGCAAGGGCTAATGGGCAACGGGGCGGGACAATAGTCAAGCAGCCACCGGCATGAGACCGCTGCAAGCGTCATCCCGAGCGCGTCGCTCAACGATAAATCGTGATGTTCTCAATACCGGTCTCGAGGCGGTAATCGTCGGTGGAAAAGACCCCCTGCCTGGCGCCGACTTCCCAGATCGAATCCGGGAATATGTACCCCTCAATCTCCACCAGACGGTATGAGCGCGAGAACCTCTTGTAGCCTGGTTTATTCGGATGAAAGACATATAGCCGGCACAGAAAATACCGCTCCCTGTCTATCAGCGCCAGACCAACCGGACGCGGGTCACCGACCGAGTCGGAATCGAAGCCGATGGCCAGGTAAGGCCCACCGGTATCGTGGGGAAAGAAGTTGAAGTGACAGCCCTCACGAAAAACATTGGGAACCGAAAAGCAAACGTCGTTTATCCTGGTTGAGGCGGCTACCCTTGTTCGCTGGGAATCAAGGCTACCGAAACTGAAGTAATATTCGGCAACCGTCGAGTCGGTCTTCTCAATCTGTCCTCTCTTGCCCACTTCCTTGTAGTAGGTTCTCGCCGTGAAGGAGTAGCTTAACCCGCTTTCTATCGGGTCGCGGGCCGCGGTAACAGCAGCCGCACGTTCACGGTAGAACTGTAGTACCGGGTCTGCTGCCTGAGCCGCGTCATCCTCAACGGCAACCAGAACGGCGGCCAGGCCTGCCAGAAAGCAGACACCCGTCCGCGCCACAGAGACATGGTACTTTTCTGTTGACATCTCCCGGCAAATATACGTAAAATAGGTGGGGTTGCCAATAAGGCTTCGGTTCCGACTTGAGGACCACCATATCCTGATATCGCCGGATCCGTTGGCAACTGGGGCGGTAGGGGGTACTGACGTAAGGAAAGCGGAGGTAGACAAATGTTAGTTAAGGAACAGTTGAAAGCGCGCAAGAAGGACGTCATCACGATCACGCCCGAGACCGGTATCATTGAGGCTATGGATATCCTCATTAGTAACAAGATCGGCTGCCTTCCCGTGCTGGGCGAATCCGGCGAACTGATAGGGATCGTGAGCGACAAGGATATCTTCAAGGCCATCTACGAGCACCAGGACGGCTTTTCGGACATCATAGCGCGCCAGTTGATGTCGACCAACCTGATAATCGGCGTTCCGGATGATGAGATCGACTACATTGCTGGACTGATGACCAAGAACTATATCCGCCACGTACCGATCATGGACCAGCAGAAGCTGGTGGGTCTGATCTCAACCGGTGACGTCGTCAAGGTCCAGCAAAAGCACATGGAAATCGAGAATCGGTACTTGAAGATGTACATGGAGGGCACGCATCTCGGGTGAGGCGCGGCGCTCTGCCGGCAACGCACAGAAGTCAGCACTCGTCCTTTCCATACTTGCCTGGCCAAGCGTCCACCGGCTCATCAATGAAAAAACCCGGGCCGAGTGCCCGGGTTAAGGTATGAGTTCTCCGGTCATTCCGGCCTTTCAGACATCCATGACTTCCTTTTCTTTCCTGTCCAGCAGGTTGTCGATGTTCTTGACGGCTTCGTCGGTGAGCTTCTGAACTTCATCCAGGCCGTCTTTTTCCTGGTCCTCGGAGATCTGTTTGTCTTTCTGAGCCTTCTTGATCTGCTCGTTGGCATCGCGGCGAATGTTTCTCACCGCCACGCGGCCGTCCTCAGCGACGTTCTTGCAGTGGCGAACCAGTTCCTTGCGCCGCTGCTCATTGAGCGGAGGGATCGGGATCCTGATGGTCTGCCCGTCAACCTGCGGATTCAAACCGAGATCCGCTTTCTGGATGCTCTTGACGATCTCCGGCACGGTGGCCTTATCAAAGGCCTGGACAACGAGCAGACGCGGCTCCGGCGAGGCTATGGTGGCTACCTGGTTCAGCGGAACCCGGGTCCCGTACGCTTCCACGCGGACAGTATCAAGAAGGCTGATCGCGGCCTTGCTCGTTCTCACCGCACTGAACTCCCGCGACATCGCTTCAACGCTCTTTTTCATGCGCGCCGCGGTTTCCTTGTAAAGTACCTCCAGCATATGAGTACCTCCTAATAGTGCCCGGACTGTCTCGTCAGGATATGAGCGAACCCACCTCGTGCCCCAGGATTACCCTCTTGAGGTTCCCGGGTCGGTCCAAGTTAATAACCCTCACCGGAATGCGGTTATCCATGAGCAGAGAGACCGCGGTGGAATCAATCACACGCAACCCCCGGGTCAGCACCTCCCGGTAAGTCAGGCGGGGAATAAATTCAGCGTCATCATGTTTCCGGGGATCCGCCGAATAGACACCGTCGACATTCGTGGCCTTGATCACCAGTTCCGCGTCGATCTCAGTGGCTCGAAGCGAGGCCGCCGTGTCGGTGCTGAAATAGGGATTGCCGGTGCCGGCGGCGAAAATCACGAGCCGGCCTTTTTCCAGGTGCCGGATGGCGCGTCTTCGGATGTAGGGTTCGGCGAAATCCGAAAGATGCACCGCCGACATGACGCGCGTGAAGATGCCCATCTGCTCCAGCGCGTCCATCATCGCCAGGGAGTTAATGACCGTGGCCAACATGCCCATGTTGTCGGCGGTGACACGCTCCATGCCTCTTTCGACCGCCTTCAGCCCCCGAAAGATGTTCCCGCCACCAACGACAATCCCGACTTCAACGGAAAGCTGTCTGATTTCCCCCATTTGCGAACAGATCGAGCGAACCGTGGGTGAATGGATTCCGAATCGATCGGGACCCATCAGCGCCTCGCCCGATACCTTAATCAGGACTCTCTTGAAGACCGGTAATTCGCCTTCGGATTCCATGTCTACTCACCGAGACGAAAACGAGCGAACCGCTTGATATTGATGTTTTCTCCCAGGGTGCTCATCATCTCCTTGAGAAGGTCGCCGACCGTCTTGTCATTGTCTCTGACGAACGGCTGCTCCAGCAGAACAACCTCGGTTATGTATTTCTCCAGCTTGCCGTCAACGATCCTTTCGACCACGTTTTCCGGCTTGCCCTCGTTGAGAGCCTGCCGGCGATAAACTTCGCGCTCTTTTTCGAGCAGCGACTCATCGATATCTTCACGGGAGATGCACACCGGGGCGATGGCGGCAATATGCATGGCCACGTTACGCGCAAAGGTGTTGAATTTCTCCGTGCGGGCGACGAAGTCGGTTTCGCAGTTTATCTCCGCCATCACACCTAACTTGTCGCCGGGGTGCACGTAGGCGGCAATGACGCCCTCGGCCGTGACCCGCCCCTCCCGCTTGGCGGCCTTGGCAATACCTTTCTCGCGCAGGACCTTGACGGCTTTTTCGTGGTCGCCGTCGGCTTCCGTGAGAGCCTTCTTGCAATCCATCATACCAACCCCGGTTTTGTCCCGAAGCTCTTTAACCATCTTCGCACTTATTTCCATCGGTACCAATTCTCCCATCAGCCGATCTTGTCCTTGGCGGTATTTTCGTGGCGATCGCGGGAGTCGTCAGCAGCCGACGTGTACGTACGCATCTGGTCTTTGCGTTCTTCTTCGGCGGCAGCCTCGATCTCCTCTGAGGTGACTCTGTCTCTGGCCTCAATGGCGGCATCGGTCAACTGCCGGATAATGACCCGGATCGACTTGATGGCGTCGTCGTTGGCGGCGATCGGGAAATCAATGGGGTCGGGGTCGGCGTTGGTGTCGACGATTCCGACGATCGGAATACCCAGCTTGGATGCCTCCGCAACCGCTATTTTCTCCTTCCTGGCGTCCACTATCACCACCAGCCCGGGAAGGACATTCATTTCCTTTATGCCACCGAGGACCTTATTGAGCTTGGCGGCTTCGTGCTCAATCCTGGCCCGCTCTTTCTTCTTGAACTTCTCCAGCGTTCCGTCCTGCCGCATGCGGTCGATGTCCTTGAGTTTTTTCACGGAGTTCTTTATGGTGTCGAAATTGGTCAGCATGCCGCCCAGCCAGCGCTCGGTCACGTAGAAGGCGCCGCAGCGCGCGGCCTCTTCGCCGACAACCTCCTTGGCCTGTTTCTTGGTGCCAACCATGAGGATTGACCGGCCCCGGCCGATCACTTCACGTATCTTCTTCCTGGCCGTCTCCAGCGCGGTGACGGTCTTGTGAAGGTCGATAATATAGATGCCGTTGCGTGCCGTGAAAATAAACGGCTTCATTTTGGGGTTCCAGCGACGGGTCTGATGCCCGAAATGCACCCCTGCCTTCAGTAATTCCTGGACTTCCGGTGAAATCATCTGTGCACCCTGAACTCTGGTTAGCCTTTGCCCCGGGGTCATCCCCGACCGGAACCCGGAATAATCGGGACCGCCGATCAGGTCGTCCGAGGCTGTTTATTTCCCCGCCGCAGCAGGGATGGTTGACTCCAATTAACGCTTGGAGTACTGGAAACGCTTTCGTGCCTTGGGCTGCCCGTACTTCTTGCGTTCTACTTCGCGGGAGTCGCGGGTCAGGAACCCACCCCGACGCAAAGGCCGGTGAACGTCCGGGTTCATGGCAACCAGTGCTCTGGCGACGCCGAGTCGGATTGCCCCGGCTTGCCCTCTGATCCCGCCGCCGTTTGTGGTGCAGTGGACATCTACACGTTCGGAGATTTCCACAACCGCCAGCGGTTCCCTGGCGTGAGCTACGAGCGTCTCACGACACAGGAAGTCACTGATGGGACGACCATTTACCATGAAATTGCCCTTGCCCTCCCTCAGTTGCACTCTCGCCACGGAGCACTTGCGACGGCCGGTAGCAGAAAAGACAGTTTGTTCCATAAGCTCCAATTTATATTAAGGACTCAAGTTTCTCAGGTTTTTGTGCCCGGTGTGGATGCTCGGGCCCGGCGTAAACGTGCAGTTTCCTGATCAGCTTACGTCCCAACCTGTTCTTGGGAAGCATCCTGCGGACCGCCATACTGAAGGCCTGTTCCGGTTTCTTCTGCATCTGTTGGGCAAATGTCACCTTCTTCAATCCGCCCGGGTACCCGGAGTAGCGGTAGTAGGCCAACTGTTGCGGCTTGCGGGTTCCGGTTACGCGCATGGCAGCGGCGTTGATCGCGATGACACAATCCCCCACGTCAAGGTGCGGAGTGAACGTCGGCTTGTGTTTACCTCTCAATATCGTAGCCACCTTCACAGCCGCGCGCCCCATAACAGCACCGTCAAGATCAACAACCCACCATTTGCGTCGGTCTCGGTCAATCTGTGGCATAAACGTCTTCATTTCAAATCCCAACAGTCGGGTCCCAGGTCAAAAATTGACAACTTTTGAAAATACACATATCGTCGGATTTGTCAACACAATCCTAAAGAAAAAAGCTCGCTTCCCGCAAGCACCCTTCTGCAAGTATCGGCATATGCTGCAATGGCCTTAGCCGTACCGACTTAGCAACGCCATCGCGGGGTTGACGCCGAATCCTCGGAACTCACCGGTAGAATCCGAGCCTGCAGGGCCGCTTAACACTCTTGCGAATCAGAGGCCGGATGTTCGTGCGCGTGCTCCTTTTTGCTCTTCAGTTCCGGCGTCCGCCTTCCGACTATGCAGAAAAAGGGTAATATCAGAAAGGTCCGCAAAGAAGTATGGAAACATATCTCGATCTGTTCGAACGCGCAATAAAGACGCAGGCTGAAATAGTCGGCGAAGAAACGGCTTTCCAGCAGGCCCAGAAAGCGGGATTGGGCGTTTCGCGTGAGGGGCACATTGTGAGTTGCACCGGAAATCCCCAGGTGGTGCTGCTGCGCCTGATCAAGTACTTCACCGCTGACGGGAATATGACGGCCCTGTCCGAGTGTACTCCCCTCATCAATGAACTGCTGAAGAATTGCTCGGAAGACAAGGGGAAACTGGAAGAGCCGGAGTCTGTCAGCGACCCGTCTTAGCTCTCTTCAGCCTGAGCTTGTAGCGCTGGTCGAACGTCTTTCCCGGTGTGCAGACCCCGCAGGAGGCCATACGGAGCCGTTTCTGTCGGGGGTACTCGCGCCCGCAATTAGGACATACATAGAGATAGCGGGGAGGTTGCCGGAGCGAGTGGTGTTCCCTGGCCCTCACCGAGGCCCCGACTCGTTGCGCCTCGGCCCGAAAGGCTGCATTGTGTTGAAAGTGCCTGATATGGATCATCTCGTGCTTGAGAGTGTCGGCGATCTCGGCGGGGAAAACCCGGTGGTATCTGCGACCGATCCTGATCAGCCTTTTCTCCGGAGTATAGGACCCGGCTGAGGTCATCCGCTCCGAATACTCAACCTGGACCCTGGGCAAACGCCCGTCGAAGTACATCCAGTTCAGCCGGTCGAACATGCGGTTCAACGCCGCCGCCTCCGGAAGAACGTCGCCCGCAGGCATGAACGTCTCCAATGACGTTGGCGGCCGACGCCGCGCGTGCTGCTGGATCTTCGCATAGACTGTCGCCGGCGCCGGAGGCATAACTGTCTCCGGGCGAAACATATCGTAATTCAGCGCCGCGAGCGCTTTCTTTTGGCTCCTGCTCCTTCGCATAAACACCTGCCAGAGGTCTCTATACGTATCGGAAGAGGCATCATCAACCTTAAAACAGTTTGTGTGTCGTAGCTCAGGACTGATCTTGCCCCAATAAAGTGGACACTGAACGAGGGTCGTGCCAGATTGCCCTTAGGAGGATTCGGGTGGGCGGCAGCTCTCCGGTCTACCCGTCCGTCAAACTGGCGAAAGCCAATATCCAGTCTTCGAATACAACCCGGATTCCGGGTCAAGCCCGGAATGACGAAGGTGCTGCGGTGGATGAGTCCTCAGACTCGGCCGCAGGCAAGATAGTCCTGTTGACTATGAACGAAAAGAACTACATGCTTAGAAAACTGTCCCCCATAACAGGGCAAGATCAGGATCCGCGCGATCCTGCCATTCTATTTGACAATTATCGTGACTGGCGGTCGTCTGCCCGACTCCTGGTAATAGGGTCGGTGAGTCGGGACATACACAGCCAAAGAAAGATAGAGGCACGATGCAGCCCGTTCTGATGCTCTGCGTCTCGGCGCACTCAGGTCTCAGAAACCTCAGAGCGGGAAGACCCACCCGACCATGATATACACCGGCAGCATGACTCCATGCCGGAATATGAGATCGGCGCGAACCATGACCGGGATGACCACGTTTCTACTCACCACCATGTTAAATCCGGCGGCCGTCATGAGACCAGGGTTTACCGCACAGCCGGACTTGTCCGTAACATCGCGGCCCTGCAGACCGGCATAATCCCTGGTCCACTTCCAAAAGACAACGTGCAACCCCAGGCCGGCCTGTAAGTATATTGCTTTCTCCCGGTGCGTTCGTTCCACAAGGGCGAGAAGCGAAAGGCCGTACTCGGTCTCCCGATTGATATTAAGCCACGTCACACCCTGGGTCAGGTCACCATACACCTTTGCCCGAAACAGCCGCCGAAAACCGACATCCACCCCCCACCTCAGTGAGTTGTCGGTGCCCTGAGGTTCGCCCCGGACAAAGAGCAACTGGGTGCCTCCACCGACGCCGAATCTCCTCATCCTGAACATGTTATCGGTGACGCCCCGATATTCCAATTCCTGAGATGATGGTGTAAGGAGCGTCCCGCCACCGTTCAGGTACGGTCGCAGCAGAACTCCTGATTGATCGGCCTGGCCGGTGTGAGCACTTGCGACACAGAAAACAAGCCCCAGTGCAAGCAGTGTCTTGAGCATCAGAGATAATCTCCCTGTTCTAAGGATAAGGATGCGGCCGCGTGATGATCTATTATATCCTCACAGTTTCCGGCCGTGCAACCAACTCTTCTCCGCCGCAAGAACGCATCATACAGACTGATACCTCTCGCATTTGCCCTAACACTGTGGGCGCTCATTATACTATGTTTAGTTGCTGTTGTCAAGCGGATCTATGGATTCAATTCCTTGCACTCACTTCGAAAATCCGAGTTGAATCCGTTGCTATCTCAATTGCCCGATTTGCACATCTTAGTCAAGACTTGTTGTCAAATGGAACGCTGCTGTTTCGACCAATCCCGCAGAGCGCCGCCAGGCAAGCAAGCTTCGCACAGTCGAAGGTGATAACAGACGGCGAAGGCTGCCCGGTCGATCTCGACATGATGTCGAATCCCAACCAGTCGGGCCGCATGAATGCGGTCAGCAAAAAGTACGCCCCTCCGGTCAGCAGTGCTCATGTGGTTCTAACCGAAGGGGCTATGAAGGTGTAGTGGGAGGGGATACTACACCTACCTTTGTCCTGGTACGGATTATCAACTCCTACAAGCAAACAGGCCCCGGTCCTCCGTTGAACATGTGGTCTACCAGGTAGACCAGGTCAGCTATGTCAATGATACCGCCCGAGGCGTTCATATCGGCAGCCAGCATCTGCGGCGGTTCAGGTCCCTCGTTGAACATGTAGTCGACCAGCCAGACCAGGTCAGAGATATCGATTACCTCCTGACCGTCTCCGTTGATATCTCCGCAGACAAACTCGACGTAGGTCACGGTGAAAGTCGCCGATGTCGATGAATTGGCCGCGCCATCCTCGGCGATCACCTTCCAGTAGGTCGGAACACCATCGGCAAGCGGGTCAGGAACCACGAGTTCGGACACATCCAGACCGGAATACTCGTGCGTGGCAGGACCGGCGGTAACGGCCGGGTCGGTGGAGACCAGAAGCGTGTACGATACCGGTGTGCCTCGTTTGGCGGACTCCGTCCAGTCGAACAGCGGCGTGGAATTTCCGGTCATCGACTGATCTTCCGGCAACAGCAGCACCGGCTGCTCAGGCGGAGTCTCGTCAACAGTGAAGGTCCATACCTCCGAATACTCCGAATTGTCCATGCTTACGTTGTCGAACACTTTCACCCGCCAGTAGTATGTTCCATCCGCAAGCTGCGACGGGGACTCGTAGAAGTTGGTATCGAGTTCCCATGTCACCAGGTTCTCGTCGAACGACGCGCTCGTCGATAACTCCAGGCGGTAGTGGTCCTGGTTGTGCTTCCAGGAAGTGGACCATTCGAACAACAGCGTTGGTTCCTGAATCGATCCGCCAGTCGGCCCTGCCAGGCGAGGCTCCAGCAGAGGCAGGTACCAGTTGGCCGTGTATATCTCCGAGTTGCCGTCCCGCGAGTCGGTCCAAACGGCATTGATCTTGTCGTGGAACGCCGATACCCCGATGTACTCGCCGATCAGCCCGGCTCTTGTTCCGGCAGGCACCGGCGCCGCGAGACCGTTTCTATCGAGTTGCCACGGTTTATCGCCGGGCTCCGACATCAGATCATACGGCGCCGAGGAGACTTCCGAGATGCGGTGATTGCTGGTGAAAGTCAGGCCGCCGTCAAACGAATAAGCCGCCAGCATGTCGAACCTGTAGTAGCTCGGCGCGTCGAAGCGCTGGTCATAGAACACGACCACTATCACTCCCTCCTGATTCACGATCAGCCAGGGATGGAAATTGTCAATGGCGCCTGAGTTGGCGTCGTCATTGATAGTGATTCGCTCCGACCACGTGACACAGTTGTCCGTTGAGCGAACGAAATCCACGTCGCCGTTGCCGGCATCCTCCGGGCCTGTGTTGGTGAAGGTGATATAGGCGTTTCCGTCGAACGGCCCACCGGTGATGTCGGCGTCAGCCACCGGTTGTGAGTAGGTGGCGATGCCGCCATCGGCGGTCGTGTAACCGCTGACGCTCAGAACCGTGTCTTCATGGGAAAAACTCTGACCGCCATCGGAGGATACAACGTGCTTTATGGTCATTGTCCCGGTGCAGTTCTCACTTGAATCGAGCGCGTATCCCTGCCAGAAAACGTGAACGTCACCGTTCGAGGTGACCAGCGGGATGGAAAACTGGCCGGCATCGATAACGTACTCCCCACACCCGGTGGATGTCTGCTGCGGTCCCACGACAACGGTGTCCTCAAACGAGGCGCCGCCGTTGATCGAGCGGACGAACACTATCCGATCCGGATTGGGAAAGCGGGTCCAGGAACAGAAGAGATTGCCGTCATACGGTCCGCCGGTGCGGTCAACAGTGATGAACTGCTTGTCTTCGAAGATATCCGGATCTCCGGTCCACATCGCAGGTACCGGCCCTGTCCACGAGAGGCCCTTGTCAGTCGATTTGTAGAAGGAAATCGTGGACAGCCCGCTGAAGCCGAAGCCGTCATAGTCAAGCGCTGACATGTAGAAATTACCCAGCCGGTCCACAGTCATGGTGGGATCCGACTGCTTGGAGTCCCAACCGAAGTGCTGCATGTGCGGTTTATTAATGAGGGAATCCGACCACGTCAACCCGCCGTCGGTCGAACGACCGACCCCGATCTGACGATACCCCAGACGGAAATCGCGCCAGTTGGCAATAATGATGTTGGAGTCGGTAGGGCAGATAAACACCTGCTCCTCGTTATTCAACTCAGGAATGGTGGTGATGCGGATGTTCGGCGGAGGAGGATAATCGCTGGTGGATAGGACCGTCGCTCCCACCACAAGAAGCCCGAACATGACTGCCATGGTAACATAACGGTTTTTCATCTTTTCTCCTCCTCTTCTGTGCGCAACACGACATGGCGCGCGGGATGTAACAGAGGTGGGCGAGTACTTGGTTTCAGTTATTGCAGATCCCCAATCATCTCGGAACCGGGCTCTGTGCTCACAACTGTTGACTGAGAAACGTTTGAATTAGCGGAATTGTTTAACCCCAAAAAGGCAGAGATCGTCTCGCGGGTTGAGCAGGTTCCCTCCGGCGGGAGATGAGAGGGTGTGCACTAAGCCGGTAGTCGCAGCCGCCCGTGATCTCGGAGCGGCATATGTTCAACTCCAGGTCCGGCCGTCAGAAGCGCCATTCACTCACTGGTCATTATGAACAGGGGCTGCATCTCGAAACTCTTATACAGCGGACGCAACCGTTCCGTATTATAATGCCTTTCGACGTTGACGAATTTCTTGAAGCGTGTAACGACATCGACGGGTACATCATCATATCGCCCGTTCTTCAACACCACAAGTCGACCATGAGTCCCCTTGAGGATCAAGTCGAGAGCCAGGTTGCCATAGGCCATGGGAACGATGGAATCAATGGCGTCGGGGTTGCCTCCCCTTACCAGGTAACCCAGCTTCTGGGTGACGACGTCGACCAATTTCCCGTGGTTGTATTTGGGGGAGAGTTTCCTCAGTTCCGCCGAAACCAGGTCACCAATGCCGCCAAGTTTGGCATGGCCGTAAGCATCCTTGGCCGTATCCCGGAACACCATGTCGCTGCCCTCGAACATGGCCCCTTCCGACACCAGGACAACTGAGTATTTGCTCGGATTGGCCCGGCGGTCATTCACCAGCAACTCCGTCAATTGCTCTATGTTGAATTTGTATTCCGGAATGACGCAACGGTTGGCCGCTCCGGCCATCGTCGGAAGCATGGCGGTGAAACCAGCGTACCTTCCGAAGACCTCAAGAACCAGGAACCTCTCATGCGACCCGGCTGAAGTCCGCAGGCTGTCCGTCATCATTATGGTTCGGGTGACGCAAGTGCTGAATCCAATGCAGTAGTCCGTCCCGGCAACATCGTTGTCCATCGTTTTCGGCATGGCAACGACTTTGACTCCTTCCTGGAACAACCGCACGGCATAGCTGAGCGTATCATCGCCACCGATAGGGATGAGGTAGTCGACGCCCAGGAACTCCAGGTTTTTCAGCACTTCCGGCGTCAGGTCGTTCACTTCTGCATCATAGCTGTCAGCCAGGTGTTCCGGCACGTCATCTTTCGCCACATGACCGGGGTGTGTGCGGGAGGTGTGCAGGAACGTGCCGCCGGTCCTGCCGGCCTTGTTGACTATCTCCTCCGTCAGGAACTGATAGCAATCGCTGTTGTCGGCTCCCTGCTCGCGCTTCAGTTCTATTGTACCTGCCCAACCACGACGCAAGCCGATCACCTGATAGCCCTCCCTTACGGCTCTGATGGTGATGGCCCTGATTGCCGGATTCAGACCGGGCACATCGCCACCGCCGGTGAGGATTGCAATAACGCCCTTCTTGGTTCTGATATTCGCCATAACGGCACCTCTGTGTTCAGTCGGTTACGGGCACCATCTTTCGCCTACGATACAACATATCGGCGACAGTCGCATTCACCTTAATGCGAGCGGCTCAACATACCGATCTGCCCCAGGCACGTCAACACAAAGCTTGCACGGTGTCACACTGGCTGGCATCGCCAATCTCTTGGACTGCATGTTTAATCAGGGCCCTGAACCGCCGACGTGTCCGTAGAGGCCATCAGCAAGCAATAAGCTCCAGAAAACGCTTGACACTCTAACTGCTCGGGGCTATATTTGACACAGAGTATGGGCGAAAGGGCTAGGCGGTTTACGGGGAGGGTTTTTCACAATGTTTGGTGTTAGTCATTGCAGAAATAGCTTGCTGTACGACTGCGTTTGTGGTGTGTCACGGCAGTCGCAAGACTGCTGACCGACAATCCTGACCTCGGTGCATCGACTTACACCTTTGATAATACTGAGGGTATATCATCTTTGTTTGTTTACATCCTGAATGCCCTTATAAAATCGAACTGAAGTTCACATCACTCTGGAGCCGTTCTAACTATTTGGAGGAGTTATGAGGAGAAAAGCAGCGATCGTGGGAGTCGCCGGTATGATTGTACTGGCAGCGGGTCTTGCCTTTTCGGCTGACCAGCTTGACAATCGTCGGGGTTCTCACATCGACAGGGCTTACGGTGAGATGCCCCTCTATTTCATCGCGAACCAGGGGCAACTGCACGAGGACGTAGCATTTTACGTCCAGGGTTCCGACAAGACCCTCTACTTCACATCATCCGGTGTCACGTTCGCCCTGGTTGGGGGCGAAACCAACACGGGAATGGAGCCGATACCCGGCGTAGAAGCTGAGTTCCTGCCCCGAACTAAACCGGTATCAAGTGAGCGCTGGGCAGTCAAACTTGACTTTGTCGACGCCAACCCCAGTGTGTGGCCAAGGGGTGAAAGCGGTCAGGAGGGGGTCATCAGCTACTTCAAAGGAGAACCCGAAAACTGGTATACCGGCATACCGACCTACGGCAAGATTGTCTATCCGGACCTCTGGCCTGGTATAGACCTTGTCTACTCAGGTACTGTCACCAGCCTCAAGTATGAGTTTGTTGTCAAACCGGGTGCGAACCCAAGCCAAATACGCCTCGCGTATCGGGGTGCAACGAGTGTGACGCCGATGGAAACGGGTGAATTGGCGGTAAGTACCCCCCTTGGCGGGTTTGAAGATGCTACGCCGTACGCCTGCCAGGATATCGACGGGCACCGGGTGGAGGTACCGATGGCCTATGCCATGAGAGAAGGAACTTCCGGCGATGTTTTCCAGTATGGTTTCAGTATTGGCGCCTACGACCCCACGAAGCCTCTCATTCTTGACCCGATGGTGCTGGTTTACTGTGGCTACATTGGTGGGGCAGCAATGACTGAGGACTTCGGCAACGGCATCGCAGTGGATGCTTCGGGGTGCGCTTACGTAGTCGGTTGGACAGAATCCACTCAGGCGAGCTTTCCGGTGGCTGTCGGTCCCGACCTGATGTTCAACGGTGGGTGTGACGCATACGTGGCCAAGGTGGCGGCCGATGGCTCCAGCCTCGTGTACTGTGGCTATATCGGCGGTACGCAGTTTGACTATGGCGAAGGTGTTGCTGTCGATGGTTCCGGCAATGCTTATGTCGTGGGTAACACTGCATCTTCGCAGTCCAGTTTCCCAGTTACTATCGGCCCTAACCTGTCGTTCAACGGCGGGATGGACGCGTACGTAGCCAAGGTGAACGCGGCAGGCACCGGCCTGCTCTACTGCGGTTATATCGGCGGGACAGGTTCGGACCAGGCCTACGGCATCGATCTGGACCCGTACGCAAACGCCTATGTGGCTGGATACACAAACACTACGGAGGCGAGCTTCCCGGTGACTGTCGGCCCGGATCTCACCTACAATGGCGGTACGTGCGATGCATTTGTTGCAAAGGTAAACGCGAGTGGCACTGGTCTGACATACTGCGGCTACATCGGCGGGGTGGATTTGGACATAGCCGTTGACATTGCGGTGACCACTGGAGTGTCTCCGTGTGTAACAGGCTGGACTAACTCCACACAGGCAACTTTTCCGGTGGTTCATGGTCCCGACCTTACTTACAATGGTGGTATGTTCGACGCCTTCGTGGCCTCGGTCTCGAATGACGGTACCGGGCTAGGCTTCTGCGGGTACATCGGCGGGACGGGTTTGGACAAGGGCAATGGCGTCGCACGGCTGAATCCCTTGTCATCGGTTTGTGTAGTAGGTGAGACAGAATCCACCGAGGCGAGCTTCCCCGTGGTCGGCGGCCCGGATCCTACTCACAATGGATCTCGAGATGCCTTTTTGGCCCGTATGAATCTGAGTTGTAACGGCTTGGTGCATTGCGGGTATATCGGCGGCTCGGGTTATGATGCAGGCTACGGGATTGCTCTCGATGGTAGTAACAATGCCTATGTAACGGGCGGCACGGCCTCTACGCAGGCGAGTTTCCCCGTCCTCTCGGGCCCGGACCTCACGTACAACGGCAACGGAGACGCTTTTGCAGCCAAAGTGATTGCAATTGGCGCAGTTATGGACTACTGTAGCTACATCGGCGGGACGGAATACGACGATGCCTCTGACATCGCCGTGGACAACACCGGCGCTGCCTACGTGGTCGGCGGTACAGGGTCTTCCCAGGCGAGCTTTCCGGTGATTGTCGGTCCGGACCTCACTATCAACGGTGGTCAGGGCGACGCCTTTGTCGCCAAGATCGCCTATGACTGCTGCGTGATTCGCGGTGACGTGGATCACAGTGGCGTGCTGCCGATCGACATAGCCGACTTGGTCTATCTGGTAGACTACATGTTCAACCAAGGCCCGCTGCCGGTGTGTTTTGACGAAGGCGACATCGACGGCAGCGGAGCGGCGCCGATCGACATTGCCGACCTGGTCTATCTTGTGGACTACATGTTCAACCAGGGCCCGGCACCACCACCGTGTCCGTAGGAGGTGACACCGCTTCTGTTAAGTGGAAGAAGTCCACAGGTTGTGCGAACGGCGGAGCAAAGTTGCTCCGCCGTTCTTATGCTCAAGAATCACCGCCGGGCGAGCCAGAAAGACCTTGACAAAGGCAGGCTGCGATTGTAGATGCACATGACTCCCGATTATGGGACCAACGGTGTCAGATGCCGGTGCGCTATGCTCCTCCCTCTGGCGCCGAATACCAGGAGGTAATCAATGGCTCGACGTAACAATGCCCACTGCTTGAATAAACTGATGTGGTTTCTTGCCTTTCTGATCTTCTTCCTGACTCCCGTTGTATCGCGTGCTGATACCGGGAATCCACCTTCTGACACGCCTGTTCTCGTTCTTTACGCATTCAGTGAAGAAGGCGCACAACTACGCGAGGAGATGTGCATAGAGGAAACCGATACTGTCCTGGGCCGGGCCATCTACCGGGGGGACTTGTCAGGCGAACCGATCGTACTCGCGGAATCAGGCGTCGGCCTGATCAATGCCGCCATGACCAGCCAGGCCCTGATCGACCTCTACCGGCCGCGGGCGGTTGTTTTCACTGGTATCGCGGGCGCCATAGACACCAGCGTCCATATAGGAGACATTGTCATATGCAGCAGGTGGCGCACCCACGACTACGGCTACTACGGCGCTGACGGTCTTGAGCCATCGCCGGTGCGGCTGTACGTTCCAGGGGAAGACAGCGTGCGGCAGGTGTTCGAATTCGTTGTCGACAGTTCCTTCCTTGAGGCGGCCCACACGCTCCTTGAGACCGAGCTGAATCTTGAGTTGATCTCCGGGAGAGTCCCACGGCTCCTGATCGGCGGTTGCGGCGTAAGCGGAAACTCCTTCATTGACAGTGCCGACAAACGACGGTGGTTGTCGAAAACTTTCGATGCCCTCATAACCGATATGGAATCGGCGGCGGTGGGCCACGTATGCACTGCCAACGGACTGCCGTTTGTTATCTTTCGTTCCGCATCCGATCTAGCGGGAGGCTCCGGCTCCGAATCGGCCAGGGCTGAGATGAGCCGGTTCCTGGAAATTGCCGCCACCAATTCCGCCCGCATGCTCCTGGCATTCCTGGAACGCCTCTGACGCCATCGAATCGCCTGTTCATTTCTGAATTACCGAACCCGGCGGCACTGGCCCGTAAGGCAAATCGAGCGCGACGCCGTTGCAAACCATCAAGGCAACGCCAATAACACGGTGACAATATGAGAAAGACAAACTATATTCTGATTGTCGCCCAAGTACCCCGGCACGGAAACGGAGCGTACCGGATGAGCGGGGACCTGGAGGATTTGCACTGTTGGCTCCTGCGTGTGATCCAACGTGAATGAGGATTGCTGATATGGCCGATGAGTACAAACTGGTGGTAATCGGCGCCGGTCCCGGCGGTTACGTGGCGGCGATCAGGGCAGCGCAATTGGGAATCAAGACCGCCGTCGTGGAGCGCGAGTATATAGGAGGCGTCTGTCTTAACTGGGGCTGCATTCCATCAAAGACACTGCTCCACGTTACCGAACTGAAACGCACGCTGGAAAGATCGAAACGCATCGGTCTGACCGCCGAGAACGTAAAAATCAATCTGGAGCAGCTACGCCGGCACACGGAGACGACGGTAAAGCGTTTGACCGGCGGTGTGAAGATGCTGCTTGACAGGGCCGGGGTCGTGGTAATCGACGGCACAGCTTCCATTATCTCCGACAGGGAGATAGACGTGATCTCCAGCGAGAGGACAACCAGAATCGAGTCCGAGAATTTCATCATCGCTACCGGGGTTACGCCCGTGGAACTTCCCATGCTCAAGTACGACGGGAAAATCGTTATCGGCGCGCGTGAGGCAATCGGCATTCCCGTCGTGCCCAAACGGATGCTGATCGTTGGCGCGGGACCGATCGGGATTGAAATGGCGACCATCTATAGCAGCTTGGGAGCGAAGGTGACGATAGTCGAGGTCCTTGACTCGGTTCTGCCTGCTCTTGACCCGGACATCTCGGCGGCCACGGCGAAAGCACTCAACAAGCAAGGTATGGAGATATTGCTGTCATCAAGGGTCGTGTCGTCCAAAAGAAGCAGCGGCGACATCGAGGTGACAATCGAAACCGGGGCGGACAGCAGAACACATGCCTTCGACTTAGCGCTGGTTGCCGCCGGTATGAAGCCGAACACGAGCAGCCTTGACGTCCAGAAAGCCGGCGTGCAGGTGGACTCCGCAGGATTCGTCGTTGTCGACAATCACATGCGGACCGCTGTCCCCAACATCTATGCAGTCGGTGACGTTGTTGGCGGTATGCTGCTGGCACACAAGGCGTCACACGAGGGAATCGTCGCCGCCGAGGCAATCGCCGGTTCGGCAACAACCGCCGACTGGAAAGCCGTACCGTACGCCGTTTTCACCGATCCTGAAATCGCCGGCATCGGTATGACGGAAAAGGAAGCCGCTCAATCGAACAGGAAAATCAAGGTAGGCAGATTTCCCTGCCGGGCATCCGGGAAAGCTGTCGCCACGCTGGCGACTGAGGGTTTCGTCAAAGTCATTGCCGATGCCGATACTGATCAGATTCTGGGGATTCATATTCTTGCTCCCCACGCGGGTGACATTATCTTCGCCGGAACGGCTCTGATGGAGATGGGCGCAACCGCGGAAGATCTGGGGCGGACAATGGCCGTGCACCCCACCCTTTCGGAAGCGCTGATGGAAGCCGCCCTCAACACCCACAAGCGGGCGATCCATATACCGAATTGAGAGCCACCCCGGCATGAAGAACTGCTACTTGTCGCAGAGATGGGACGGCGTTGTGAATGTCATCGGCAACCATTTCGCGCTACTGACGCTGCACGGCGAAAAGATCAAGCTGAAGGTGCGGGATTTCCGGTAGGGCTTCGATAAAAGGGACCTGGAATGTTGACTTGTATTCGAAAAATGCTATCATGGTCGAAAAGGATTAGTATTTCAAATAAAGGAGCCAACGCAAATGGGCGCTCTAAGGACTTTTTCAATCACTATCACTCTATTGTTGGCGATTCTGATCGCACTTCCATCGAATACGAACGGAACTGTGAACTGTAGTTCCGATTCTCTGAAAAATCTGCTTCTGCAAATGCCTCTGCCACCAGAGTTGCAAGCGCTCGCCGATGAGCAGGCCATCTGCCTATCTGACCATCAGAGTACAACTATGGACAGCGCCCTCGTGTCCCTACACTTCAAAGACATCCAAACCGCACGAAAGTACTTCACCGACATCATAGAAGCATACCCTGGTGATGACACGTTGAGAAGTGAGGTATACCTGCTTCGAGGCCAGTCATTCCATTACAGTGGTGACCTTGAAAGTGCTTCTGCTGACTATCTTAGTGCCACCACGCTGAAGCCCGGATGGGCACGTGCCTGGTCGCAATATGCCTTCATACTCAACGAACTGAAGCGCCATCGGGAAGGTCTACAATGTGCAGACTCTGCCCTGAAGTATCGACCGGATTATCCCGAGGCGTGGAACAATCGAGCCAAGTCGTTGGCAGGTTTAGGCAGGGCTCGCGAAAGCCTCGCCAGTCTCGACAGCGCTCTATCTTACCGACATGCATTTCCGGACGTGTGGTGTAACAGAGGTTTGACCCTGACGGACCTGGGTAAACCAGCTGAAGCCTTGAAGTGCTATGACAGCGCGTTGGCATATGACAGCCTGCACGGCCGAGCATGGTTCTTTAAGGGGTCTCTGATCGGTGAGAAGAATCCACAGCATGTTCTTACCTGTATGGAAAAGGCGTTAGCTTGTGGCTTCGTCGACAGCAGACCGTGGTCCATAAGGGGCTACCTTCTGAAATCGACCGGGCGGTATGAAGAAGCTATTAGCAGTTTTGACAGCTCACTCGCTCTCAAACCAGAAAACTACGTGGCCTGGATGTATCGCGGTTTGTGTCTCGACAAGCTCGGGAGGTATACAGATGGGTTGGCCTGCTACGACAGCACTATCAAGTACAAACACGACAGCTACCACGCGTGGCTGAACCGCGCATACTGTCTGGCAGATATCGGTCGCCTCAAGGAAGCTTTGGCCAGCTGTGACAGCGCGCTTGAATACTCGCCAGATCTCGCGACAGCTATCAAACTCAAGCAGCAGCTGCAGGATATGATCCGTTCAGGCAGGTAGACCGGCACCCAGCCCCGCCAACGGTGGGACCGTGGAGACCACCTCGCCTCATTATGCGCTGGCTTCCTGACATGAGAGACAGTACCTTTCCCGAACGTCACATGAATAACTGGAATATGGAGAAGGTATCATGGTTCCACAAACCAAATGGGTTGAGCGCAAGTTCGAGTTCGGCTTCCCGGTGGGAGTATTCCCATGTATCATCGAGCGTCTGAGGGGGACACCGGCAAGACTGGAAGAGATCACCGCAGACCTCCCGCGCGAGCAGCTTATAGACAAGGTCGCCGGCAAATGGTCGATTCAGGAGCACGCTGGACATGTCGAAAATATTGACGAGCTGCATAACACCCGGCTGGATCAGTACCTTGCCGGAGCAGAAGTCCTCGAAGCAGCGGACATGTCGAACACACGCACCGAACAGGCAGACCACAACGCCGGGGATATCAAATCACTGTTGGCATCCATTCGCGCCACGCGTGAGGCGTTGGTAAAACGGCTTGAAGCGCTCGACGAGAAGACAGCCTCACGCAGCGCCTTCCATCCCCGCCTGAAGACGCCGATGCGAATCGTGGATATGGCCTTCTTCGCCGCGGAACACGACGACCACCACGTGGCGGCGATAACAGAACTGGTGCGAACACTCACAAGATAGGGGACGATGCAAACGCCAGGACTCCTGGACACCGGAAGAAATAGGGGCAGTGCCCCTCCCCTGCCTGAACGATCTATAGAATGCCCTCGAGTTCATCCAGGCCGGCGATCTCGGCGTCCGGTTCAATACCGTACTCGGGCGTTTCGCCGGACCGGTTGAGCCAGATCGCCCTGATCCCAGCGCCCTGCGCCCCGGCGATATCCGATTTGAGACTGTTGCCCACCATGACGGCCTCGGCTGGTTCGGCGCTCATGCGGTCAAGAGTCAATTCGAAGACCCGGGAATCCGGTTTGCCGACGCCAATCTCACCTGAGATCGTGATGATATCGAAAAACGGGTCGAGTCCGGACAGTTCGATCTTCTCGCGCTGCAGATCGACAGCGCCGTTGGTCAGCAGCCCCAGGCGACAGGTGCGGCGCAGACTGCGGAGCGTCGGCTCGGCGTCGGCATAGACGATATGGTGAGCCGGTCTTTCGCGTTGAAATGTAGCCGCCATTTCCAGCGCCAGGGTCACGTCGTCAACACCGTGTCTTGCAAGCGACTGCGACCAGGCCTCTTTGCGATAAGTCGGCACCCACTCACGAAGCTGCCTCACATCCGGGTCATCACTGTAGAACGGCATCCAGAGGCCCTCCGAGGAACTGATACCGATCGACACGCAGTACGCCCGCGCCGGAGAGGCGAACCACACCTCGCGAGCCGTCCGCCGCACCGTCGGATGAAGTTCCTTCGGGTCGACACCGTGCTTTTCGCGGGCCATTTCGCAGGTCGCCAGAATCGCGGCGTCGGCAGAGGCTTCATCGGCTATCAGGGTATCGTCGAGGTCGAAAATGACTACGCGCGTCGCCACACATCACCTCTCATGGTTGTCCATCATCTGCGTCAATGATCAGCACCGGGGCTGCCTTTCCACACATCACGCTGGTCAACTCAGGGTTCACGTCGTTTGTCGCGGCGTGGAATCCTGTGAACCAGGATGTATTCCCGGGCCAGCTTTCCTACCTCGCGGGCAAGCTTCTCGTTCAAGTGGACATTATCGAGGATGTCCTGGCCGACATTGAAATCATCAGGAAAGGTCGCCTCGATCACGGCCAAATCGGCACCGGCCACAAGTTCCTGCAGCGACGGACACAAGCCGGTGTCGCCGCTGATCGCCACCGTCTCGTCTCCCCGCGAAATCCGATAACCAACGGCCGGAATGCGATCAAGCTGCCCGCTCCCCTCGATACTCCCGCAGTGCATGACATCGTAGGGCTGCACCGTCATTCCGGCAACTTCAAGCTTCTGTCGATCGGTAACGTCGGTGCGGAGAATCGTGAACGGTGTGCTTTCAGGGTAGCACCTCGTAAACGTCTCAACAATCGCATTCAATTCATTACAACCCCTGGGGCCGATGATCTGCAGGGCGTCGGTTCTACCTTTCATCCTCATGAATCCAAGCAGCGAGTGCAACCCGCCCACGTGGTCATAATGACCGTGCGTGAAAAGCAGCCCTTCAATAAGATCCAGCTTCAGGTCGCTGTCCAGAAGGTCTCGCAAAGCGCCGTCGCCGACATCGACCAGGATAGCTCCCTGCTCGTGACCGACCCATATCTGCTGAGCCACGCCTGCGATAGCACAGGGTATCGTGACAGTCAGTGCTTTGCCGTGCCACGTATCCATGTCGGTACCTCCGGTCAGACGCGGTCAGACTTTGACCGTCAGCCATCTGCCGCGCTGATAATACACGTAAAAAATGACCGTACTGACGATCCCAGCCACGGTTATTGTCCACCAGATCGCTACCTGGTCAAAACTCAGAATGTTCGTCAGTAGCAGGATCGGCCCCACCTCAAAAGCCCACGAATGGACGGTATTCATCACCATGGCTGGGGTGTTAAGGCCCACTCCCACATGGATTTCCTCGATCATTAAAAACGCACCGATAAAAGGAAAACTGACGGCAAATATCCGCAGCATAGTTACACCATAGCCGATAGTGAGGGGGTTGTCAAAGAACATCCCCATAATCCAGCGAGGGAAGACGAAAGATATGACGGCAAAGAAACACATTATGCCCACTCCTAACCATACGGCATGATCGGCTGTCTTCTTGGCCCGATCCAGTTTACCGCTGCCGATGTTGTGGCCGATCAACGACGACAAGCCCAAACCGATCCCTACCAGCATCATGATGCCTAAGTGCGTTATCTGGTTTCCCACGCCATAGGCTGCCACTACCTCGGTCCCGAAAGCGGCGATCAGCGGCGTGATGACCAGGCGGGCGCTCGAAAATGACATCGACCCCAGCCAGGCCGGGACGCCGATCCTGATAATTTTCCACATCGTGCCGATCGCAATCGGCGCTTTGCCCCTGAGGTGAAGTTTGACATTGGTGAAATTGCCGTAAAGAAGAAACAGGCCGACCCCCAGGGTGATCGTAAAGCTGACCACCGAGGCCACGGCGGCGCCTTCTATGCCGAGCGCCGGAAAGCCGAAATGCCCGAATATGAGCACCGGATCGAGGGCCATGTTCAGGGCGTTGGAGGACAGCATGAGATACATCGCCATCTGCGGGTTTGCGATGCCACGCATGGCGGTGAAAACGGAGTAGGTCGCGTACATGATCCCCATCCCGAGAAACATGATGCGGCCGTACGCGATACCGTCGGTCAGCGCGGCCCCGCGGGCTCCCATGAGCCAGAGCATTTCGCCGGCGAGAAAGTACCCAATAATGCCGAACAGGAAGCCGAAAAACAGTTTGAGAACGAGGGTCTCCTTGATCGCCTTTTCCGCCAGATCGTATGCCTTCTCCCCGTACCGGCGGGAGATTATGGCCACCGAACCCGGCCCCACCAACTGGTTGAACGAGAAAAAGAGCCACAGGATGGTAGCGAAGAAGGTGATGGCCGCCACGCCGGACTCCCGGCCGGGGAGCTTTGAGACCCAGTACGTATCCACGAGCGAGTAAATGTTCTGGCTGAGAAAACCGAACATCGAGGGCAGACCCATCCTCATGATGGAGCTCATAATGGAGCCTTCAGTGTAGTCGGCACGCTTTTTCTCTAATTTGTGGCTCACAGAGGTACCTCTCGGACGGTCATAATACGACAATCAGGCATCCGGGGAAAGCCGTAATTGGGGTAAACCCAACTACCGCAAGGCCTGTGGCTTCCGTACGCTGCGACCCCGGGCGTTGTCGTACTGGCGGGTCGCTGTCAGTTGGCTGTTGAGTTCGGCCACAGGTACAAGCCGGCTGCATCGCAAACGGCGTTTGCGCCCGTCGTACAAGGCCCGGCAGGGCACCGCGAGTTGGCGACCCTATTGCGCAATATCGCGTATCGTCTTGTGCCCCCGTCACTTAAGGTGCGACCCAAGGTGGAACTTCAGACTGTCGCAGGTTCCGGGGGGCGCCCGCCCGAAATCCGGATAAATAATCCTGGCGGGATGGCCTTGACATTATCCGGGAATGGGTTATATTATTTGTGACAACAAGTTAGACCCCTCGTACCGTGTCGGCTGTCCGGGGCGCTGCTATCGGCCCCGAGACTCGCGTCGACCAACCTCAGCGGCCTTGTATTTACAGCCTGGATTCGAGGAATTGAGGAACTTAACGTACGCGCGGCGCTGTGCGAGACGCCGGACCGTCGCAGGGATGCGACCATCCGACCCGGAAAGGAGTGATCATAGTGTCAGAAATGTTCACGTTTGACCCCTCGAACGAACGAGGCTACTTCGCTATCCCCGGCCTGCAGCACAAGTACCGGGAGACGGTCTTGTTGTTTGTGGCTCAGGACTGCCTGCAGGTCTGCAGTTGGTGTTTCCGCAAGCGGCTGTTTAACGGCCAAGCCCTTGAGGACGATCAGATCGTTGATCCCGCACAGGCGCTGGACTACCTGCGTTCGCACGAGGAGGTACAAAGCGTTCTCCTGAGCGGAGGTGATGCTCTCATGGCAGACCCCGGACTCCTCAGGGAATTGTACGACGGAATCGCAAAACTCGATCATATTCACTCCCTTCGCATTGGAACACGGGCGCTTGTGCATGACCCCCACGCCTTCTCACATTTGATCCCGCGCCGGTATGCAAAGAAGCTATACGTCGTGCTTCATATTGTCAGACCGGAGGAGGTCACCCCACAACTTGTGGAGGTCCTGGAGTCACTTCGTCATTGCAGTGTCCCCGTTCAGACGCCGCTTTTAGCGGGAATCAACGCTGAACCCGACCTGCTGGCCGAGCTATGGTACCGGATGACGGCTGCAGGCATGCAACCCTACTATATATTCCAGTGTCGCCCGGCCAGAGGCAACGAGCGCTTTGCTACGACCCTCGGGGAAGGTCACGAGATATTTTCCAACGCGCAGTCCCAGTCTACCGGAGTCATCAAGACCGCTCGATACGTGATGTCCAATCGCTCCGGCAAATGGGAGGTGATCGGAATCGATCACGATGAAGCCGTCCTGCGCTGTCACCAGGGGGTCACACCGGAGATAGTCGGCACTTTGCGGCGGGCCAGCGCTCACGCTGTCTGGTGGGATCTGCCCAAGGATGATCCCCTGATCGACGCCATTCCGATCCGGAGACCTGCTGCGTCCGACGAGTAACGCCCGGTAGAGTCAGGACGGGGGAGTCGGCACAACATAAGGTTGACGCCGACAGGTTTTGGCTCTGGTATCCGGACACGGAGACTGTCGTTGCTGTTTTTCACCCGGTTCTGCTGGGGTGCGTGCTCGTGCCGGGCCTGTCGGGCACCCGTCGCAACCCAAGGCGGGCCCGCTTTAGAAGCAGGCGCCCGGCTCGGGGCCGCTGTTGAACATGTAATCCACTAAGTAGACCAGATCGGCGATGTCGATCGGTTCAACGCCGCTGGCGTCGATGTCCCCTTCGTCAAAGCACTCCGGCTCAGGGCCACTGTTGAACATGTAGTCCACCAGGTAAACCAGGTCGGCAATGTCGATTGGCAGGACACCGCTGTGGTCCACATCTCCGCGAATCACACAACAACCGGTATAGCTCACAGCTGCGTCCACCACCGCCGCCTGGTACTCAGCCAGGAAACCGTAAAACATCGGCAGCCTCTCGTTGAGCCCGGAAGTGTAGCCGCCCAGTATCAGTATGGTCTCGTCGCCAAAGGCAGGTGTACCCTCGATTTGAAAATACAGCTTGATCACCGGACCGGAGCCGGGATCAAGGTCGGGCGCGGTGCCGTACAGACTCGTCGTCAGGGAAAAGAACATCTTCTTGCTGGCGGGCACATACTGAACCAGTGTCTGCTCCTCAAAATACTCGGTGCGGCAACCAACCATCGAATACGAATCGTACTCCAGATCAATATCACCCGAATACAGAACCGGGATCGTCATCTTCGTCAGCGGGACGGTGTTTATCCCTTCGATAACCACCTCCACGTCGGTCATCCCCGGTTCGAAGCGAATCGTGTCACCTACCAGCGTATCGGCCAGAGCCACCACGTAGCTGCTCTTGACGCGGCTGTAATCCTGACCGCCGGAAGTAACCTGAAGGCCGACATCATGGGCTCCGCCGTAATTGTAAACGTAGTCCGGGGACTGAACGTCCGCCGTGCCGCCGTCGCCGAAATCCCAGGACCAAACGTCGACCGTAAGTTCCGAACCGCCCTCGAAATGCACGGACAAAGGCGTCCAGCCGACACGTGTGTCAACCGTGAACATCACCGACTTGTCAGGCTCGATGTTCTTGATCAGGCACTCCTCAAAGATACTGCATCCCTCCCAGGGGCAGTAGAGATCGTCAACCGTGTACCACGTGGTATGGCCCTCGTCCCAACCGTAGTTAAAGTGATACTGATCGTAACCGGCGTTGTCGCTCCAGCCGTCGCAGACAATACTGTGGCTGTATATCCGATACTGCATCGGCCTCCCGGCATTGATCTCGTCCTTGATCAGGTTGAACCACTCGGTAGGGGTTAAACCCACTCGATACACCACCTCCGTCTGATCCTTGTAGACAAAGTACAAGGGAAACACCCAGGCAGCGTCCGCCGTATGGGCGCCGGAACCATCGGGCGCATAGTTCATGTTGAAAGCGACTCCCACTTCGTAGTTCAACTCGGCCAGCGCGGCCTGTTGGGCAGCATCACAAGCAATGTGGCAGTTATCGGGGATGTTGTCCCAGTCGTATGAATCCCAGAAATCAGCCGAGAGGACTCTGCCCCCTCCGCTCCAATAGTAAGCGTGGCTGCCGGTTCCCTCAGTGGGCCATCGCCAGTAGGCCATGATCTGCGCCGTTGCCGTGGCTACGCAGCCGACCGGCGTACCGGGGGGACAGTAATTGTTGTAAGGAGACCACTGGTGCCAGGAAATACCACCGAGCAGAGGCCCCGCCGCGTCGCGCGTTCCCACCGCCCCCCTGGCTGACATAGCGGCGAACTCCGCCGGGCTTGCCGAAAAGACATCCCACGACTCGCGGTTGGCCCTGCCGTACAGCACCTCTCCCTGTGGTGGCTGCGAAACTTCCAGGTCCCCATATACCTCCAGGTAGAGCGAAACCCGATCCTGAAGGACCTGCCGCAGAAGCAGCGCCATTCCGTCGGCGGCATGAATATCCAGATTCGACTCGTCCGAGTAGGCTTTCACAGATGGCAACTCTTTGAGCACCGGCACCAAAACGTAGCCGACCGGATCGACGGAGTAGCATCGAGCCAGAAGCGTACCGTCGACAATCACATCCTCAGCATCGGCGATTGTCGGAGAGGCTTCCCCCGCCCACGCGCCGGTCGCAGCCACTGTGTGGGTGAGCCAGTTGGTGCAGACGTTGCGCATCTCTTCGGAAGTAGCCAACTCGGCGTGGGCAACCGTCGCCGTGAGAATAACCAGCAATCCAGCCGAAAGAACCAGCCTCGTTAGAATGCGTTTCACTGTAATCACTTTCGTCATTTCATATCTCCTGTGTCCCGGCGTCAAAGCCGTTGCTGCAAGAACTGTAGTCTGAGCTAACTCAGGCAGCCCACCTGCTCAGTCAGGCAAGCTGAACGCGCGGAAGGAACGCCTGCAACGCTCGGGGGAAGTATATTTCTTCCAGCCGCCGACGTGTCCTCAGAAGCAGGGCGACGGCGGCGCTCCCTCGTTGAACATATAATCGACCAGATGAACCAAATCCGCGACATCAATCGGATCGCTGTCGTCACCATTGATATCCGATTCCTCATAACAGGCACAAGCAGGTCCGTTGTTGAACATGTAGTCCACCAGGTAAACAAGATCCGAAATCGTAATCAACTCCTCCGGGTCGCCGTCCATGTTACCGCGAATTCCCTCGCAGCAGGTAGAATAGGCTACCAGTCCATCGACCACGCGCGCCTCATATTCCGCCATGGCGCCTCTGAATATCGGCCGACGCTCCACCACCCCGGAGGTATACCCACTTAGTATTATCGACGTCTCCTGATTGTATGAAGGCGTACCTTCGACATGAAACCAGAGCCTCAGAAGGTCGCCCGAGCCCGGATCAAGGTCGGGAGATGAGCCGGCCAATGAAGTGATCAGGCGGAAATACATCTTCTTGCTGGAAGGGACATACTGGATTTGTGTTTGTTCCTCGAAATAATCCGTCCGGCAGCCGGTAGTCGCAAACGAATCGAAGACAAGTTCAATATCGCCCGAGTACAGCACGGGTATGGCGATCTCTCGAAGTGGGATGGTATTGATCGCCGAGATCACCACTTCCACGTCACACTCCGGATCATACAGTATGTCGGCTCCCCGAAGCGTGTCGGCCAGCGCGGCGATGTATTGGTTCCTGGTTCGGGAGCGTATGTCCCCGCCGACGTCAACTTGAATCGTGACATCGTACAGCCCCCGCTCCTCGTAGACGTGGCTGGGTGACTGGATATGCGCCGAACCGCCGTCGCCGAAATCCCACGTCCAGGTGTCTACCTCAAGCCCCGACATGCCAGTGAAGGCAGCCTCGAAAGGAGCCCAGCCGACTCTCGTGTCCGCCTCAAACGAGGCTCCCCCGATGTAGTCCACATAAGCGCCGCCATAACCAATCCGTGAACAGTAGTATTCGATGCGCATGTACCCGCCTTCGCCCCACCCGGAGCTCCAGGAATTGCGCATGATCCAGACGCCGTTTTCGCCCTGGCTGTCATCCCAGCCGACCAGGACAACGGCGTGATTGATGTCGTCGACGGAGCAGGCGTTGAAGATACCGCCGCTATATGCCTGCATAGCGGAGTTGGCCGTCACGCAGACCGAAATCGGACCGTAATCCACTATTGCCTGCTTCAGGGAATTGATAGAGGGTACGCCCGACTGCGACCCGATATACGCCCAGGAGTCTATGAGGTAGTCGTGTGGATAGGGACAGTAGCACGGGAGGTCGAGGGCGACATAGGGCAGGTGCTCCTCCAGCACGGCGCCCACGCCGCCACAGGGATCGGGCCGCCACTGGTGATAGTCATGGGCCAGCCAGCCGCCGTCGCAGCCCCAACCGCTGGTATTACAGCTCACGAGATATTGCTCCGACAGATCAACCGTGGTGCCGTCCCGTATCAGGATGTTGCATTCGAGCGCCCCGACCGTCGAGAACGCCCAGCAGCTTCCACATCCGCCCTGGTACTTGACCGGCGTGCACCCGCCCTGCGCTCGCCAGTCGAAGGAAACCGGCAGGGCTCTTGTCGGCGTGCATGGGTCGAAGTTGCCCGTCTCACGCCAGTCAGTGGGTTCGCTCAACCCGCACAATTCCGTCAGCGAATGCTGCGTGGCCGGATTCTCGCTCACGGTGAACGTCCAGCCCTCCTCCGCGGCTCTCTCCTTGAGAGCGGTAATGTCCTCGCTGGTTAACTGACCTGAAACAGAACTGCAGAATACAACAATCAAAGCAGCAATAATCGCTACACTCCTAAACATGTGACCTCCAGGAATTGGTAAATGGGTCTCGGTCGATCAACAACCGGCAAGTACGCGCCAAGAAACACCAGATAATTGTCTAACTCATTACAAGATATGTAATTATTCTCGCGTGTCAACTATAAACTGCCGTTACAAACGGGCAAGCAGACCACCTCTCGTTTAGCAAACCTCACGGGTGTGACTTACGCACCCTCTGCGCTGTACAAGCATACCAAGGTCCCCTGTTTTGGGCAGACGGAGCCCACACCGGCAAAGGCGGCTCCATCAAAAAGCTTGCTGATCGGTGCCCGGGCACTTAGTTTTGAAACTGTGATGTCCCGGAGCTCGCGGCCCGGCAGATAGATTGAAATGCAGTCGAACCTCCGGGAATCGATACAGGCGAACATCGGACGATCTCCCGCCGATGGAGATCGCAAACTCAAGGAGGAGTCGACATGCAAACCAAGAAACTGTTTGCCCTGGGATGCCTGATGCTGGCGGCCGTGGTCGTTGCCGTCCCAGGTGCGGCGCGGGCTGATCATCGTGTGGTGATCGCGATCGAATCTGAAGCCTACCAGGTTCAGGGGCAGACGGTGCCTGCCTCAAGCGACACCAACGTGACCTGGCTCGGCAAAGACGGGGCGCGGCTCGACATGGGCGACTCGGCGTCGATCCTCATGCTCGCAGACCGGGAAACCATGTATATGATCAATCATCCCCACAAACAGTATACCGAGGTAGCACCCGGTTTGATGGACCAGATGCTGAAGGCGACCGACAGCGAGGACCCCGTGATGGCGCAGCAACGGCAGGCCATGATGTCCATGATGCAGGTGGACGTGAAGGTCACCGAGACCGACGAGACCAGGAAAGTCGGGAACTACGACTGCCGGAAGTACCTGATCAGCATGAAAATGGCTATGTCGGAGACCGCCACCGAAGTATGGGCGAGCGAGGATATCAGCATTGACTATGACCTGTACACCCGTATCAGTCACGGGATGATGACGCAACTCCCAGGGTTCGAGAAGGCGTTGAAGGAATGGGACAAGATCAAGGGTGTCGCGGTCTTGTCATCCTCTACCACCAAAGTAATGGGGAATGACATCAAGACCTCGCAGAAGTTGGTGGAGGTTGTGGAGAAGGACGCTCCCGCGGGCACGTTTGTGCTACCTAAAGAATACAAGAAAACCGAGATGATAATGCCCGGTATGCGTTAGCCCGCCCGCGCACAGACAACTTGACAGGGCCCCGTGGCGACGACGCCACAGGGCCTTTGCTATGCCGTGCCGATTCATGCCGGTGTCTCCGCCGCTCAGCAGGTTCTTGAAAAAGCATGTTGTCATACTCAAAGGCCGGCGGATTTGTCATGCCCGCGGTGTCGGGCGTCCCGAGGCTGATCCAGAAGATTCCGTGCGCGGCAGACCCCACCTGTCTGCCCCTGGCCGACTTCTGAGTTACTATGTTATAAAAGTTCTGAGTTTATGTTATTCAATAATTGAGGCTGCCTTTTTTAATCAAGAGATAACCATCAACGTGGTCGCTAAGCGCCACAACCTTAAAGGAGGTAGCCTCATGAGAAAGATGCATGAATATGTAGTTCGAGACAAGTCCGTTCTTTTTGGGCTGGAAGATGCCAAACGGACGTGGAAGCTGTGTGTTCGGTCAAATGGCATGGTGGTACATGAACTCAGCATGCCGGCGGACTATTCCAATTTGAACTCTTATCTGCTCCTGCGGTATCCCGGCTGCTCGATCCAGTTGATGTACGAATCAGGTTTCAGCGGTTTCTGGCTTCATGATGCTCTAATGGCGGACGGGATTGATTGTGTGGTCACGCCGCCAAACAAGGTGACCCAGGAGAAAGTCAACAAGGTTAAGACAGATCGGATCAATGCTCGTCGATTGGTCCGGAACCTGGAGACGGATAATTACACGCGTTGTCATGTTCCAAGCCGGGAGCGTCGGGAGGACCGGCAAATCAGTCGGACCTTGAATCAGATCCGGCGGACGATTGTGGCCACCAAGAACCGGATTTGGAAGTTTCTTGATTTTCACGTGTTGAACGGCTCCTTGCCGACGGGGACATGGAAGACACACCATTACCGGCAACTGCGGGAGCTCTCGCTGAGACGACCCTCACAGATCAACCTGGGTGCTATGTTGTCAACACTGATACCGACTTTTCGAATGAGTAACATGTGGGCAAACCACGGATAGCAGGTTGTAAAGACCTCTCGATCGCTCAGAAGAAAAACAAAAAAGGTGGTCCAAACAAAATACCACTTGACAGGTGTCATAGCGGGTGGGGTACTGTTGTGTCGGGCAGGGACGCCCGACGGCACGCTTATGACGAATCCGCCGGCTTCCGAGTAGGACAAAAGGCTTTTTCATCAAGCTGCTAATCAGTGAACCCGACATCGGTGGTCGCCGTCGCCGGGTACCGCCGCTTCTCGCGCTGTGATTTTTTGTACTTTGTGTGGCAGGTCTTACATCGCTTGGGATCTTCCCTATAGCCTCGCTCAGCAAAGTATTCCTGAGCCGCGCACGTAAACACGAATTCCTCTCCGCATTCACTACAAATCAAAATCTTCGGTTCGAAACCGCTTACCATCCGTCCCCCTCTCGGCCGCTTCCGAGCAACTTCCGTGTCACTCGCACACCACGACTCACCTCTTTTATGGCTAAGAAATATCAGAGGTCTGAAATCAAGTCAACAAAAAAAGAGAAAAAGACGATCGCGGCAATTAATAGGGATTGCAGGGAGGTGGGGGGCCATCTTCAAACATGTACTCTACCATCGCCACCAGGTCACCGATATCAACGCCGATATTGCACTGGAAATCGGCTGCATCCAGAACCGGAATCGGCTGCGGACCGCTGGTGAACATGTATTCGACGAGATACACAAGGTCGGCTATGTCAATAAATCCCGTGAAGTCGACATCGCCTCGCTGAAGCAGGACTTTACCGAAAACGGTCTGAGAATCAGCGACCAACGGGTCACTCCACGATTGCACCTTGAAGTGAAGATTGGAGCATTCTTCCAGCGGTGTCCCTTTTGGAGGGCTGACGGCCACTGAGAATACCGTATCCCGGCCGGGAGCCAGGGCCTTGTCGATTGTGTCCGGAGGTATCCAACCCAGATCGTCCCACACGATCAAATCTATCACATCATGCAACGGAGCATTATTGGTAACCTGACACTCCCACTGACGGACACCGCCGGAGTACACCGCGGAATCAGTGGTGAGCACGACCAGGCTCACGTCATATGGTTCGAGGACGTCCGCCCGATAGGTATATGGAGCTCCTGCGGAGAATTCAGACACGTTGATTCCAACGAGAGCGACCCGATAGTACGACTCGAACCCGGGAACCTCAACCGCACCCAGACAGGTGCCGGGGCTTAGCTCGATCCGTTCAAACTCGTGGACGTTGTCGGCTGTCGATTTGATCAGATATGCCGCCCACTCGCGGGAATCACTGCCGTTGAAGGTCACTGTCAGCGTGCCGACGTTCCCACCCGGAAAGAACTGGACGTAGGCGGCGCCATATCCGGCCGGAGAGCCCGGTGAGTTTTGCAGATTGACCGGGAAGCTGGAGTGCGTCCGACCGATTACCGCCAACGGGTAACCGGCCGCCTCTTCGTGGTGCAGTCCGTCGTCGCGCGTGTAAGTGCAGAAGTTCCAGAGCGCGAATTCCGCAAAAGCGGAGTCCTGGGTCCAGCCATACCTGGCCAGGAGGGTGTCGGAAAGGGCGTCATAGACCGTGGTCGCATTGATCGCTCCTTCCCAGACGGCGCGCATCAGGGAAGTATCAAACTTCTGAGCAAGATACAGCCCCCAGATGAAACAGGAGTAGTAGTGATTCGAGTTTTCCATCAGCGAGCGGTAAGGCTCGGAAAAGAAGGCGCCCAGGTAGTTGAGGTTGTCATCGGCGTGGTCAAAGACAATGTCTTCCATGTAAACGGCATCCAATTCCATGAACCAGGTATCCTCGTCGACATCGTAAGCGAATTGAACGGCGTGATGGTATTCATGGGCGGCCGTCGCTTTGGCGGCGCCCCATTGGCAGCCTTCGGGGTCAGGGTTGGGAGGGAATACGAGGAAATTGTGGTGTAATACCATGTAGCTGAAGTGGTCGTTCCAGGGCATGGGACCGTTGCCCTCATACACAACGTAACCGTAGTAACTCATATTCTGGAAGTAGATATCATACTTCTCGTCTCCGCCCAGACCACCGTCAGACGGCGGCAATAAATACCCCAGATCGATATGCCGGGCCCAGACCGTATCAAGGTAGGCGGCGCACTTCTCTACGAAATCCGGTACACCGCTGAGATCACTGTCGTCGGTAGGTACGGCGTGGACACTGTCTTCATCGATATCGTAATGAAGCTTGAAAAAACCGCCGGGAGAATCGTAGACGAAATCGGTTCCCCATCTCGCCATGGTTTCCATGAATGCTCGCCGGGTGGAGGTTGAAAGGAGGTCCCACTGGGATCGGATCTCCTTGAGAATCATGGTCACGCTGCCACCGTACGCTTCGGGGACACCCGCCGCCAGGCGAACTGCTTTGTATTTGTCCGGCAACTCGCTCGGCGCTCTGATTGCCTTCAACTGGAGCATGACCTTCTCATCCAGTGTGAGCGAGCCCTGAGCATAATCCTGCTCAATGGCGGCAAGAGGGTCGTGGGCGCCCGGTATATTGCGCCCACCAGCCGTCGACACGGTCAACAGCATAAGCGCCAGACAGGTCAGCAGCATCTTGATTCGAGATTCGCTCATAAGTTTCTCCACTGCATTAGCCAGCGGTTTGATTACTAATTCGGCTTCCTGCCGATCTGCTTCACCTGATTCGTTACCCGGGACAGCGACACGGTTCACCACACCTGTCACCGACATTACCAGGTCACACCGGTAAGACCACACTGTCGTACCCATCGGCCCTGCCCCTGGGGTCAGTCCAAATCGAGAAAGCCCCGGTGACGGTCTGCGCTGGACGGCCAAGCCGGGCAAAGCCTTCGTATATTCACAATGTATTGTATATCAATGGTTTGTCAAGGGCAAAACGGCGGTCGTGGCTCGGAAATACTGCCCTGACCCGATCGACAACTGCCAGCCGTTTTGCTCCGAGTAGGCTACATCCAGACGAAAGAGGGCGGTTTTTGAGGATTTCTCGAACGACACCCGCAAACCTGCTCCGACACTTGCATCGAAGTCCCGGAATCTGAACGGCTCACCCGACTTCCAGGTGCGGCCGATGTCGGAAAACAGTGTTGCCCCGAATATCACCGAAAGAAGTTCCAGATCCGGAAACACCCTCCCTTCAATGTTGAGGACGGCCCGGCGGTTGCCGGTACGGAAGAATGTTTCATAACCACGAAGTCCGTTGGTTCCTCCCAAAACGAGGTTATTAGCGTCGCCCATCCAGTCCATGACGTAGTTCGCTCTGGCTGCAACTGTGAAATCGTCTGAGGAGCGGTTGTACCCCTGGAGAACTACCTCCGTCAGACGTCTGACTTCGGTGCCGTGTGTCACCCAGATAAGGCCCTCGCATGAGATCCGCACCAGGCCGGCTCGAAACCGGCCGGTGTGCGCCAGACCCAATCCCAGATTGTCGAAAACAACCTCGTCGGAATTGACGGCCCGCGCCAACTTGACGGCCACCGACGGTCCCAGCGTGAAGTCCTCAGTGTATCCGAAGCCATCGATCTGACGAAGCCTCACGAATGACATCCGCGAGTAGCCGACCACGGCGCTGACTCTATGATACAATGAATCCCGCGGAAAACCTGCATCCGCCGCAGCCCAGTCATCCGGGTCGTTGGAAAGTGTGTCCTTATCATAACTCCTCTCAAAGCGGTAATCGTAGCCCAGCTTGAGCTTAACCTTGTTGGCATGGGGACCGGTGCGGTAGGCAAGCCCCAGACCGGCCAGATCACCGGCGAATCGTGACTGAGCGATCTTTGCCTCGTCGTCATAGATGTCTCGCCGCCCACCAACGGCCATGGCGCTCAGGGAGTACGAGAAACGCTGGGAGAGATCATAGAACGGGTGCCCGACGACAACCCTCTGGAAACTCGCCAGGGGATCGTTGCTGTAGTCGACTCCCAGAGACAGCGGCCAACCGAGAAGGCGGTTGTCGGAAAGATGAGTTATCAGGTGGTCGTCCTCAATCTCCCTGAAGAAGTAGGCGATGTCCAATAACTGGTTGTTCCCCAACAGGTTCTTGTCAGTAACGCCAATCTGATAACGCAACTCGTTTCCTTCCCGGCTGATATTGAACCCTCCGGAGATGCTCCACTGATCAACAGTGACAACCCTCACCAGCAGATGTCCGTTCGGCAGCAGGCTCGTCTCGACCCAGGCGTCATAGAGCGTCAGACGCCGCCGCAGATTCCGTGCTGTTTCCTCGGCCAGCTCCTGCGAGTAGGGCTCACCGACATGCAGCAGCACCTCCCGCCCGACAACCCTTTTCCGCGTGGTCCAGTGAAGGGCATTGGCTGTCCTGAAAACGAAATTGTCATACCTGGCTTTCTTGGTGTCATAGATGTTTCGATTGTCAATCACAATGCTGTCGACAAGCAGCCCTTCGTGCGCCACCTCCGGCACCCGGTCTTCGGTGACCGGTAATCCATCAGCCGCAGCAGGCTCCCGTCCGGCAGATAATTGAACAAGCAGGCAAAGCAGGAAAAGTCGATATATGGCGGGGCTGAGCATAGTCACGTTGTCGTCAATAAACGCCATCGCCTCGCGCAATCAACAACAGAGTTGCCGGTTTGATGCCGCAAAAGGCAGGTCTCAAGAGAACCCCGTCGCATTCCGATAAGATAATGAATTCAAACGCGGAGCGCTCGCAGTCTGATGAATGCGAAGAAGAAAATCGGCGATCTCCTGGTCGAAAAAGGCTACATAACCGGTCAGCAACTGGAAGAAGCCGTCCGTGAGCAGGCGGTTTCAGGGCGCCGCCTGGGGGAAGTCCTGATAGACCTGGGCCATATCACGGAGGAGCAGCTTACCGACAGCATTTCCGATCGCCTGAGTGTTCCGAAGATCTCCCTGACTTCAATGGTCCTCGATCCCAAAGTGGTGCAGAGAGTCTCTGTTGATCTGGCCCGAAGGTACACGCTCATCCCTGTTTTTGCCGTCGGCAATACCCTGACGCTGGCTATGGCCGATCCGCTCAACGTTGTGGCCATCGAAGGAATCAAGTACCTCACCGGCTGCAATATCAGGCGAGCCGTGGCCAGCCCCTCTGAGATCAGGGCCGCCATTAACGAGAACTACTCAATCGCGGACTCGCTGCATCACCTAATGGACTCCCGAAAAGACACCGAGACCAAAACCGCAGTCGCGCCGCCCTCAGTTGAAAAGGTAGAGTCAGAAAGCTCGATCGCCAACTTCGTCGATCTCATTCTTTCCACAGCGATTCGGGATCGGGCGACGGATATTCACATAGAGCCGGAGGAAGCCCGCCTGCGGATCAGATACCGGATCGACGGTGTCATGCGCGAAGAGGCGGCGCCGTCCAAATCGATGCAGAGCGAACTGGTCTCCAGAATAAAGATCGCCGCCAACCTGGACGTCTCGGAGAAGCGGCTGCCCCAGGACGGACGTTTCATGACGGAACTTGAAGGCGCCGTTGTCGACCTTCGCGTTTCGACTCTGCCCACTATCCACGGTGAGAAAGTCGTCATCCGGCTTCTGGATCGCCGCAACCTGCTCCTGAGCTTCGAACAGCTCGGCTTTAGCGCCAACGTTGTGCAGTCCTGGATGAACGTCATCCGCAAACCCGAAGGGTTGATCCTGATAACCGGGCCGACCTCCAGCGGCAAGACGTCGACGCTGTATACGACTCTCCAGGAGATAAACTCCATCGAGAAAAACATCATCACCGTCGAGGATCCGGTGGAGTACTCCCTCACGCTTATCAACCAGATTCAGATCAATGAGAAAGCCGGGCTGACCTTCCCTTCTACCCTCAGAGCCATACTCCGACAGAACCCGGACATCATCATGATCGGTGAAATCCGCGATACCGAGACGGCCCACATGGCGATACGCTCGGCGCTTACCGGGCATCTCGTCTTCTCGACTATCCACACCAACGACGCCCCCTCGGCCATCGCCCGTCTGGTCGACATGGGATTGGAGAGATACCTTGTCGCCTCGGCGCTGAAGGGCATACTGGCCCAGCGGCTGGTTCGCCTCAATTGCCCGGAATGCCTTCAGAGCTACCGGCCGTCTGATGGGATACTGAAACGGGCCGGACTGTCGGAACTTGGGAACACTATGTCTTTTCGTCGGGGCGCCGGTTGCCCCCAGTGCAGGAACACCGGCTTGAAAGGGCTTACGGGCATATTCGAGTACGTTGAAATCACGCCGCTCATCGCAGAACAGATCATCGCCGACGTCTCGCTGAATGTCATCCGCGAGGAAGCTCGGCGCTGCGGATACCTCCCCTTGTTTGAGATCGGCCTGGAGAAACTGACCACGGGGCAGATCTGCCTTAGGAACTGCTCAAGGAGACGTCCAGTCTCGAAGACATGTCTGACCCCTACCAGCAAACGTACGTGAGGACCGTCGATGCCGGTCGAGTATAAGTATCGCGCCGTAGCCGGGAACGGCCAACCGCAGAGCGGAACGATTACCGCCGAGAGCAACCAGCAGGTATTGGAGTACCTGTCGGAACAACACCTGCTGCCCGTTTCAATCAAGGTGGTCAGCAAACGGCCGTTGTTTTCTCTATGGGGCTTTTTCAGAGGGTCACAGTATGACGCACTGATAATGTTCACCAGCAACCTCTCCACTCTTTACAAAGCGGGCGTCCCCTTGCTGCGCGCCCTGTCGATCATCAGGATCGGCGGTCGGCAGAGTCGGTTCAACTACGCCATCTCCCAGATGAGGCTCAGCCTGCAGTCGGGGAAATCACTCTCATCCGCCATGGCCGAGTTCGACGACCTTTTCCCTGGGTATTGCACGGCAAGCGTCGCGGCCGGCGAGGAATCAGGCAAGCTTGACGACATCCTCGACGAGCTGACCTTGATGATGGAGAAGGAACTCGAGCTTACCCGCCAGATCAAGTCCGGCGTCAGGTATCCGCTGATGGTTGTTTCAGCCCTTCTGGCCGCCTTTGTCATAATGATGACGTTTGTCGTCCCAAGGTTTGTGGAATTCTACGGTGCCTTCAACGTCGACCTCCCCCTGTTCACCCGGCTGCTTATCGGTGTCAGTAACGCTTTCGACCGATACTGGCCGGTCCTGCCGGTACTGATCGCAGCCGCCATATTTGGGTTTCATAAGGCGACCTCAAACGAAAAAGCCCGGCTGGCTGTCGATCGCTTCCTGATAAGGCTGCCGGTGATCGGCAAGTTAGTGATAAAGGGCAACGTGGCACGATTTGCGCTGATGTTCCGGATCCTTCTTAAGTCCGGCCTGCCGATCGTGAAATCGCTTGACATCCTCAACGGAGCGATCAAGAACAGCCAGGTGGCGCGGGAGATCATGAAAATCAGGGACCTCTTCCGCGAGGGCCGGGACGACTTATTGACCTCGGAAAACTTCGCTGTCTTTCCTGAGCTGGCGCTGCAGATGATGTCCATAGGCCTGGAGTCGGGCTCCCTGGAGAAGATGCTTACGGAAGTGGGCCGGCATTACTCCAAAGAAGTACAGTACATGTCGCGCCATCTGGCGTCCATTTTAGAGCCGATACTGACTGTCGTCCTGGGAGGCTTCGTGCTGATTCTCGCACTGGCTATCTTCCTGCCGATGTGGAACCTGATCCAGGTATTCCGGGGCCCGTAGGCAGCTAAAGAGGCGGGCTGATGCTTCCGACATACGTCATATAGAGTGCAGTCTAACCATGCCGCAATGGAGGTAACATGCTCGCCCGATTCGATCAAAAAGGTTTTACGCTCATCGAGCTGGTAATCATTATCGTGATTCTTGGCATACTGGCCGCCGTGGCCATTCCCAAGTACCAGAACCTGTCGGCAGAAGCCAAGGAGGCTGCCGCCCGGAGCACCCTTGGCAGTATGCGTTCAGGGATAACCATCTACTACGCCAACCAGGCGGTCACAACCGGCAACGCTACCTGGCCGGCACTTGACAGCCTGAGGACCATCGGCGTGGTCATGGAACAGACCATTCCCTCCAATCCGTACCAGACCGACGCCTCCGATTCGATTGTCACCGGCGTTACCAAGGGCACCGTCGTGGGGACCCGGGGTGGTTGGGCCTACAAAGAGTCCACCGGGGAAATCTGGCTCAACACCGACGGATCGGGAGAAAACAACTGGTAAACCGATTGCGCCTGGACTCGAAAACACCTGTTGCCTGCGGCAGGTCCGGGGCCTGTCGTAAATCCGACGGCTTTACCCTGATCGAACTTGTCATGGTAATCGTCGTTCTTGGCATTCTGGCCGCGGTAGCGATCCCAAAACTCGTCAACGTAATGGACAGTTCGAAGATTGCCGCCACCAGGAAAGAACTGCAATCGCTCAAGGAAGCCATCATCGGCAACCCGGCCCTGGTTGCCGGTGGGGCTCTTGTTGACCGCGGATTTGAAGGCGACGTCGGATTTCCTCCACCCCGGTTAGAGGACCTGGTGATCAAGCCGGGTTCGCTGAACGTGTATGATCCGTTAACCCGACTCGGCTGGAATGGTCCATACATCGACAGCTGCGGCAACTCGTATCTGGCAGACGCCTGGGGAACGGGGTACCTATATGATCCCTCGAGCCGCCGCCTTGTCTCGGTCGGGGGCGCGGACAGTATTGCCATCACGTTTTAGCCAGCGTAAACTATGGTCAGTATCAGATCCATCGTGAAAAGGCATGGTAAGACCGGCGATCCGGCCGGCTCTCACGTCTCGAAAGCGAGGCTTTCCGGACGGTCAAGCCTGAATATCGGTCGACACCTTGCGTTTTCGATTGGTAGCACTCATATCCAGATGGCCACCACGGCGCATTTCGGCAGGCGAAGGAGAATCCTGGACGTCACCTGCGCTCCCTTGCCGGGCAGCCTGAACACGCCGGAAGAACGAACCGGATGCCTCACCAACAGCATCAACATGTATCTCGCACGGCATGGCGGGAGATACCCCAGCGTTTCCCTGACCGTATCCGGCCGAGAGACCGCCTTTCGAACATTCCTGATGCCGGTCATGAAAACCCACGACCTCAACTCGGCCATTGAATACGAGGCTGAGAAACAGATTCCTTTCCCCCTCTCCGAGTGCGTCTTTGGCTATCGACCGACCTCCGAGGTTGTCGCTCAGAACCGGGTGCGCTACAGAATCGGCCTTCAGGCAGTGACCACCCGGTATATCAAGGAACAACTCGATCCCTTTCGCGCAAAGGGGATTGAAGTATCCCGCGTCTTTCATGCCCACGATGTCATCGGGCAGTTGCTTGGGGACCTGCCGGGTTTCCAGGATGACCACAGCTACACTCTGATGGATGTGGCGCACGACCGATCTGAGCTTTCTTTCTATCACGGGTCTACGCTGGATTTCGTCCAGATCGCCTCTACGGCGGCTTCCCAGTTGGGAGACGATCCCGATGACACCAGGCTGAGATTCTTTGCCGAGAGCCTGACAAGGGAACTTGAAACCTCACAGGACTATTACGCCGGCCAGTATGCGAGAACGCCATCGGGCACGGTGCTTGTCTACGGTGAACTGGCCGGTGCCCCGGAACTGGTGGAACGAATTAACGCCTTCACGAGTTTCGATTTCATCCCTTTCCCGACCGAACGCCTGCCGTATCTACGCGACCAGGAGCTCTCCCGGGACGAGGCCTGCGCCGTGGGCCTGCCGGCGCTGGCGGCCTCCGTATGTCGCAGGCGATTGGTCAGCCTGCTGCCCGCTGAAGAAAAGCGAAGACAGACTGAAAAAAAGCTCAATCGCCGAGCCAGGATTTCGCTGGCGCTCGTAACGGTTGTCCTCCTGGTGTTCTGGGCAATCATGTACCGTACCGCGGCGGACGCCGAACTGACGCAGTCCCGGTTGGAAGACCAGGTGGCCGACATCAGAAACTCGGACACATACCTCTCCTATTACGTGCTCCAACAGCAGATGGCCGCCGACAGATCCTATATCGAAACGACGAAGGCCGATCCCAGCTATTTCAACCTTAACCTCAAGCAACTTTCACTGGTGACACCACCGGGAGTCCGGCTCACGACGCTGGACTACAGACCGGCAGATTCAACTGCAAACCTGACGATTCATGGTGTAGCTTCCTCGGAGGATATCCCGCCGGAGATTGTACTGGCCGAGTATGTCGAGGGTCTCAGGGCATCGCCGTTCTTCCAGAACGTCACTGTCCTGCGGCACGTCAAGAGAAAAGCAAAAGGCGAGTCCGTGATCGAGTTCCAGATCAGCATGGAGGGAGCGGTATGACGCGACGGCTCAGCATATACGCTGCCCTCGTGCTTGTCCTGGCGGGAGCCTGGTATTTCCTTCTCTATGCTCCGCTGGCCCGCACACACGCGGCAACCGTCACCCGGATAGACGAAGCCGAACGGCAGTTAACCGATTTCAGGCGGACGATCAGCGAACTGCCCGGATTCGTGGCGGCCCGAAAGCGACTCCTCAAGGCCAGGAGTGACCTCCACTCGCACCTCTATGCCAAGAACTGCGTGCTCAAACTGCTCGATCAACTGCAGCAGGAAGCAGGCGGACGGAATCTCACCGTCACCGATGTCTCGCCACCCGTGGAGGAACTGCTGCTTCTCAACAGCATGGTCGTCGATTCCACGCAGCCCGGGTTTCTGAATATCCAGCTCGAACTCACCGGCAATTACGTGGATTTCGGGAAATACGTCGGTTTCCTGGAAACAGCGGAGTTCTTCCGGGGAATAAACGGTTGCCGTATCGCCGCCTCACCGGACGTCAATCACGAGACCACGTTCAGGATCGGATTCAGAGCGCTCCTCGGCAGTTTTGTGGAGGAAACGTGAGCGAGAACACGCGCAAGAAAGTAGTGTACGCCTGCTTCATTGCGGCCATCATCTACGGCGCATACAACCTCCTCACAGGAGACGACCGGCCACGGATAACTTACGAGCAGCAACAGGCCACAAACGTCAGTGCGGCGATCCACTCGGCAGCCTCTCCTCGCTCATCGGCCCAACTGATTGTCACCGATGACATGATGTCCGCGCCGTGGGGGGCTGACCCGTTCCGCGCCAGGGTGACGCCTGCATCTGCGCTTGCACCCCGACCGAACAACCTCGTCTGGGTATTGGACGGCATCGCATACAGCACTCGCAGTCCGATGGCAATCATCAACAAGCAGATGGTTCGATTGGGCGACACGGTCGGCAATGCGCGAGTGATCGCAATCGGTCGCAAGACGGCCACGCTTGAACACAAGGGGAAGCAATTCACGCTGACTGTATCCAAGGGTTAGAATATGAGACGAAAGACAATCTCAAGAGCGCTGATTCTTGTGTTGCTGCTGGCAGCGGCTACCGCTGTTGCCGAAAGACCGCTTGACACAACCGAAAGGCTGACGCTCCAGCTTGAGGCGGTGCCCCTCCCGACCGTCCTGAGGATGATCGCCGAGCAGAACGAGCTTAATATCGTCATTCCCGGGGACGTTCAGGGTGAAGTGACGCTGAGGCTGAATAACGTCGATATAGCATCCGCCCTGGAGGCGATCCTGATGCCCAACGGATACAACTACTACGTCCGCAACGACGTGCTCATAATTAAACCGGTTGACCTCGATGCCGTCGGCGAACTCGTGTCGCGCACGATCACGCTCCGGCATGCAGAACCGGCCACCGTTCAGAGAGCGCTGCAGTCCCGACTGACCGTCAAGGGCAAGACGGTGATTCTGGACAACGACGCCGAGGCGACCGGCAGCTCCAGAACGTACACACCGAACAGGATCATGATTACCGATCTACCGGAAGTGATAGGCGATCTGCTGGAGATTGTACGCCGGATCGACAAACCTGAGCGCCTGGTCTCAATCGAAGTCAAGATCATAGAGACCACGCTGGACAGCAAGTCGAAGCTCGGCCTCACGTGGCCGATGGCAATCGCGGCCGACCTGGGCGCAGGCGTGCAGACCATCTCGGAGAGCACGGAATCAGACACGGAAACGGAGTCATACCAGGCGACACTGGAAAACACGGCCGCAAGCTATAACCCGTCAACCGGCCGCTGGACCTGGGGTACCCTGACCGTTAACCAGGTCACGGCTGTCCTGAACCTGCTCGATCAGCGCGGCAACAGCAGGCTCGTGTCCGATCCCCACATTACAACCCTGGAGAACCATGAAGCGGAAATACGAGTCCAGACAATTATCCCCATTGCCACTCTCAGCCGCTTTACCGAGGGCGTCACGATTCAGGATATCGTCACCTTCCAGGACGAAGAGATCGGAATCTACCTGAAAGTCACCCCGCGCATAGACGACGCCGACCGCATAACGCTTGACGCTTATTCCGAGGTGGAAGATATCATCGGTTTCGCCGGTCCACCCGACAACCAGAAACCGATTACCGCCAGCAGATCCGTAAGAACGCGAGTCACCGTCAGGGACGGCGAGACCGTCGCCCTGGGCGGACTTCTCAAAGAAACCGAGATTGTTCAGGAACAGAAAGTACCGCTGCTGGGGCGCATTCCATTGCTCGGCAAACTGCTCTTTACCAGCCGGTCGAAGGAGAAGGTTAATACGGATCTGCTTATTCTTATTACGCCGCGGATAGTCCCCTGATCACGTCCGCGTCAGCATCCATCGACGGGAACGGCTGAACAGCAGTTGGAGAGTAAGCACAATCAGCCCCAGGTCGAACCAGAGCGCCTCCCAGGCCGATTCGCTTGAGACCTGAGCCGCCTTGAAACAACCGCAGTCTATGTTGATCCCCCGGGCGATGGCTGTAGACAGGGCGACAAGAAACACCAGGACCATCAGGTTGACAAGCGTAACCGCTCCCCGGTAGCAGACGCCAAGAACCAGGCAGATGCCGCAGACCAACTCCAGCCACGGCAGGAACAGGGACATGAGGTTGATAAGCACCCCCGGCACCATATGGTAGTACCAGATTGACCGGGCAAAAGAGGCCGGCTCGACTATCTTGTAATAGGAGGCAATGATGAAAGTGACGCCCACCACCAGACGAACAACCAGTGTAATGAGATCGTGATCGATTACTCGTCGCACTGTATTCTCCGTTGAACAGGGAGTTCATACTTCTCCCATTCCCGTGAGCCTCCAAAAAAGATCACCACGTTGGTATAGCCCACATCCTGCATGTTCCTGGCCAGATGCAGCGACAGGTCACATTCCTCCCCGGAACAGAACGTCACGATCCGACTGTCCCGGCTGACATAACCCAGCGCCGAATCAAAATAGGGGGCAAGGTCACCTTCGGGCAGGAAGTCGAAGGGAATGCATATCGCTCCCGGTATCGTGCCGCAGTCATACTCGTGGGGTTCGCGGGAGTCCACAAAGACAGCCTCACCGGAACTGAAATCCAATTCGGCGACATCGACTGCAATAAAAGGCGGATCACCCAGTTGAGCCTCAGGGGGGACAATCGGGCCGGAACCGGTATACAAAGACCGGTAGTTGCCGATGTACGGAATCGCATTTGGTGAAATCAGGTTGACCCCGAAGGCAAGCACTGAGGTCACAACCACGAGAAGTACAGCCTGCTTGAATACCATGAATGTCCGTCTAAACACTTAACCGCTTATACCATCAAGGCACCTTGCCGTTTGCTCGAAAATACCACCACTGCTTATTAGAGTGAAGCCCAAACCGGTTGCTGCCCCCACGGGGCCGTCAACTCGTATGAGCTTCCTCGCAACAGGCCCCGGCTTGGTACGGCGGCCGTTGAGGCGGAATGAAAAGTCAGGCAGACCGGCTGTCAAGTGGAATCGAGCGGCTCTTGCGGGAATCGGGCGGTTTGGGCATCAAGTAACCCTCAACCGGGCACAGATGAACGTGCAACACTCAAAAAGAAAACGGGACCCACCGCATAGTGGCTCCCGCGTCATTTTTCGGTTCGCCCACAGGGTTCAAGGAACTGGTAACAATCCGTACCGAGATCAGTCCGGATGGATCTACTGGGCACGCTCCTCGAATCGGGAACTAATCAACGCGTAGTGGCCCCGAAGGATCTTTTCCACGACGCGCGTAAATTTGGTTGGCGTCAGCACCTGCAGTCCATACAAATGCCAGCAGTCCTTCTCACCCAACTTGGCGAACTTCTGTTTTCCTTTTCTCTTCGGCATTTTGCATCTCCTCGCATGTCTTCCCCCCTCACGTACTGCTTACCAGTACTCGCTACTATCATGGCGGTGAGGAAACATGAGATGCTCAGTTATACGCCTATCACCTCCTTTAAGAAACGGCATGAACGCCGACCGCTTTGACAATACCGCTTACACCGTTATCTATCTGCAAAACGGCTCTCTATATAGTAGGTTTTTGACATACACCTAAGAGACCATTATCTTCTGTAATCTCCTGATAGCCCTGTGTTTATAGATATTGACCACCTGCTGAGTTATCCCCAGAATGGAGGCGATTTCGCGCTCTTTCCTTCCGCTGAGGTAATGCCGTATCACCTGTTTCTGACGGCGCGAGAGTGAGTTGTCCACATGCCATCGGAGTCGACTTCGGAACTTGTCCAGCGCTGGCCCCTGTGAACCATCCATTCCACTGCTGTAGTACGGAGACTGCTCGTTTGCAAATGACTCCAGGAACAGCTTGTCCACGAGAACTTCAGCGAAATCGTGTTCTTTCTTGGAAGCCATTCCAATACTTACTGTCTCAATAGGTTAGTTCATATCGAGAACGTAGCGCTTTAAGTTCGTTGAGCGATATCGAGAAATTTTGCGCCGTCTCCAACCTGATCTCGTGCAACGCTACTTTACGCTCGTAGACGGAAAGGTCATTGGGAAGTTCCTGGTAGAGTTTCTCATAGTATGCGATTATTTCCCTGTGGACGGCATCATCAGCAATCTCAGCATCGGTTGGTGTTCCCGACTCCCCTTCGGTGGAATCAACCTCCCCGTCGGTCTGCGCCCACATTGAGTCCAGGACTATCATCAGAGAGTCAATGCCGGCTTGATAGGTGGAATCCCGATGAGAGAGCGAATCGCGGAAGGCAACCTCCTGTTGTTCAATAAGATACTGAAGTGAATCCACCGCCTGCCGGTAAGCAAGAAGTTCCCCTGTGGCTTCTTTCCTACCCTCATCCCATGAAATCTGCCTCTGAGCCGTTCCCCGCACTACCTTCACATAGGTGACGCCGGCAACGATAATCAGAAGACATATGGCGACAATTGCTTTTTTCATGACAAATTTACAATATCCACCGCTGATTATAGTGTCAAGTTTGAATTTCTCGGTGGGATTCGCTTAAGCGCGAGCGTGAAATTTCGGCACCCGCAGGCAGGCTGCGGGCGTGACCAGGGGTCGTGGCTCTACTTCCTCAAGCGAAGCAGCAGAAACACCCACGGCCGGATCATCGACCACCAGCCCACAAACGGCTTTATCTTGGAGTAGTCTTTGCCTTCAGATGGATAGACCATCGACACGGCGGCCTCGACCACTCGAAACCGGTGTTTGAGCGCCTTGTAGTGTATGTAATACTCCATTTCATAGCGATCCAGCCAATCCTGGTCTATATCTATGTCGCTATGGTCGAAAAGGTCGAGCCGATAGGCCCGAAAACCGCAGGTGAGGTCGGTTCCCTTGAAGCCCGTGGCTAGATTCACGATGGTCGTGAATAACCGGATCATGATCTTCCTGAAAAGAGGCAGATTGGGCGACCGTGCGCCCTCGAGATACCGTGAACCTTGCACGTAGTCCGCTTGGTTTTCCACGATTGGCCGAACCAGGCGGGGGATTTCCTCCGGTTGCATCTTGCCGTTGCCAGCCATGATGACAATGATTTCGAAACCGCGCGAGCGAGCCCAGTGGACGGCCGTTCTGATTCCTGCTCCCACACCTCGATTGTGGTCGTGGCAGATGACCTCGTACCCCTGGTCATATAGGAAGGTGGCTGTGGTATCGGTGGAGCCGTCATCGACAAACAGAAGTTGGTAATTCTGTGCATCCGAAAACCGGTCGACGAGAGCCTTGAGTTTCTCCCCCTCGTTATAAGTCAGAACGGTGACGAGAAGCTTACCGGTCAATCAATCCCCCTGTACTGAATCGGGGTCCGGCACAACAGCGCCGTCGACAAGCCGGTACTTTCGCCCGCATGCGCAGACGGTCGAGGTACCGGTTGTATCCACACTCTCGCCAAAGACGAGCCGCTCGGCACACATGCAGACATAGCCTGCCAGGCGGGCAGGATTACCCAGCCATAGTGTATAATCAGGCGCGTCTCCGGTCAACACGGCCCCGGCTCCGATAAAAGCATACCGCCCGACAGTGTGCCCCGCCACAACGGTGGCGTTGGCGCCGATGGTAGCGCCTCTCCCGACAAGCGTTCTATCAGGCTCATCGTGGTGAACCCTGCTCCGGGGATAGATATCATTGGTGAATACGGCATTCGGCCCGATGAACACATCATCCTCCACGACCACGCCGTCCCACAGCGACACACCGTTCTTGACCGTCACGCGATCCCCTATGCGAACATTATTCTCGATAAAGCAGTGATCGCCTATATTGCAGTTGGCGCCGATGACTGCCTTCTCCTGAACATTGCAGAAGGCCCAGATGCGGGTCCCCGTCCCGATATACTCACTGTGAACGAGAGCCGTCGGATGCGCGAAGAAGCTTTTCCCTGCCATATCAATCCAGCCTGACGACCCGGCCGCCGTCTCTGATTGACCGGTTGGCCGCCTCCAGAATCCTTACCACCCGCAGACCGGCAAGGCCGTCGGTTCTTGCCGGACGGCTCTCATGAACAGCGTCATAGAACTCGCGAGTGACCTTCTTGAGAGCCTCGGTCAGGTCGATCCTCGGCGCCAGCATGTCTCCCGTTCGGTACTGAATCAGGATATCATAGATCTGGTTGCGGTCGTGGACAACTTCAACGCCGCGATCGTACACCTTTACTTTCTCGGAGGGTTCCATGTCGTCATAGATGATCATTTTCCTGGATCCCGAGATAAGCGTCTTGCGCACTTTCACCGGCGCCAGCCAGTTGACGTGGATGTGCCCCAACAGGTTGTTGTCATAGTAGGTGGAGATGTAGGCGATGTTCTCGATATCGCTCTCAAAATGGGCCACGCCCGTGGCCGCGATCGCTCTTGGCTCGCGCCCCAGCAGGTAGTCCATGATTGAAACATCGTGCGGAGCCAGATCCCAGATAACGTTGACATCGTGCTGAAAGAGACCGAGGTTCACCCGCACCGAATCGAAATAATACATCTCCCCTAACTGCCCCGAATCGATGAATTGTTTTATCGTCTCGATCGCGCCGGTGTAGACAAAGGTATGGTCGACCATCACACGCAGGTTTTTCCGCTCTGCCAGTTCAATCAACTGCCGGGCCTGCTCCACCGTGGCTGTGAACGGCTTCTCCATGAACAGGTGTTTACCGTTGGAAAGGGCTTCCATGCCAAGCGGAAAATGACTGGACACCGCCGTGGCGATGACCACAGCGTCTATATTCGGTGAGCGAAGGATGTCGCCGGCGTCGGTGGTCAGCACTCCAACAGCCGGGAACTGCCGGCCGATATATTCCAGCCGCTCCTTTCTCACGTCACTTACGGCCGCGACGGTGACGTCATCGAGAGCATTGAAGTTCCGTACCAGATTCGGCCCCCAGTAACCGCAACCGATTATCCCGATATTCATGAGTAGTCCTTCAATCCTGTAGGTCAGAACCCCTGTGGTTCTGACACCTGAATCTGTCGAGACCGCAGGGGTCTCGACCTACAACTGCTGCCACCCCTTACCCAGCAGACGAGGGCGTCTGCCAGGCACGGTAATCTCTGAGCTCACGGGAATTCCGTGGGCTGCAGACCCCCGGTCTGCCCCTTACCGACTTGTGGGACATCCTCCCCTCGTGCACCGGCTAGCCATTGTCCTTCACTTTCCTCCTCTAATACACAAGAAACCCGCCCTCGTGCCGGAAAAGAGCCAGGTACATATTGTATCTCCCCGTCTGCTTACCGGCCGCGGGAGACAGATCCTGTCCGGCGATAACGATACTGTCATTACGGGTAATATAGTAAGAAATGGCCGAGTCGGACACAAGTTTCACAGGGAGCCTGATTCGGGGGTCGTCACGATGCACATACCGCTCCACGGAGGTATAGTGGTGCGACGGCATCAGAACATCGGCGTTTCCCGTGGCGTAGCTGCCGTGGAGCGTGATGTAATTGTCCGCTTCCTGCATACCGTCGTTGATGGCCACGGATACGTCCAGGAAGCCGTCCCTCTCCAGAAGACGCCGGATCCGACCGGCCTCCACCGGCACGACGGCATACTGGCGAAAGTGCTCAATGCCCTGCCCTTCAAGTCGGGCGTACTCATCGTATGTCGGCTTGGGATAGAAGTACCGAGCCAGCGGCTCCCGGCCGACCACGTACCGCTGCTCTCTGTCCCCGACAAACAGGGAGAAACTGTTCTTGCGCTCCGAGGGAGCATTGAGATCTATCATGAGAGCCAGGAGATCGCCCTCATCAAGCGGCCCCATTCGCGAGACATAGAGCCGGGTCCCGGCCTTCATCTTCGGATCATCCAGACGGCACGAGAACTCCGCCCAGCCGTTGCGGAAAAGAAGCGGCGTGGCAGTCGTCAGGGTAAAGATCAGGCTCGCCGCCAGCCCCACCCACAGATGACGCGCTCGCCACCTGCCGCCCCACAACTCCCTCACCAGGAGAGTCACCGCCGCCAGCCACAACAGCGCTTTGAGAATTATGACTGTCACGACCATAGTCAAAGACAGTTCACAGCCAAATATGGCACTCAACCAGTGCGCCTCGATCAGCCAGCCGATAAGAAGCAGGCCGGCAGCGACCGGCAGAATTCGTCTTGCCGCCGACCCGGAAGCCGCGTACCTGTCCGCCAGCGCCGTCACCAAACCGGCGCCGCAGATTATCAGCAGCGGTATGGCCGCGAACGCGTACCGATTGATCGAATGAAACACGAGGTGAAGCGATATATAGTAGGCAGTAATGAGCAACGGCCAGGCGGCCAGTGACAGGTTTTTCGCTACCATGAAGAGGAGCCCTACCAACCCCAGCGATACTACTATTACGTGCAGTCGCTCATCAACCACGTAGGGCAGGACGAAGGTTCTCTTGAAATCGTTGTAGGGGCGGCTCCAGAGGCGCTCGAACTTCTTGGCGAAAAGGCCCAGGTAACCGGGCAGTTGGCCGAAGAAATCGCCGTACACCTTTCTTTCAGAGAACGTGGGCTCGACCTGGTCGAGATCGTAACCCTCGAACCTGATCGAGGACGACTGTCTCAGATTGACCCCGGCGTAGGCAGGATCGCGAAGCGCCGGTTGACCATACTTTGCCGACGAAATACCCAGCCAGACCGCAAAAACAACTAAAGCCGGCAGCGCTACCTGCGCCAGCCGCCACAGGAACTTCCGCCCATCCCACGACCGCCGCGTGTACAGGTACAGTCCGACGACAAGAGGAAGGCCGAGGAACATCGCCGTGGGCTTGTGCAGCACCAACAGTCCGCTGATAATCCCGGCCGCAACGAAGAAGACACGCTGGTCGGTCTCGACACCGCGGATCATGGCGTAAATCGCGAGCAGGATGAAAAAAACGGTGGAGGTCTCCATCAACAGCGTGGTCGACGCCAGCGTGAAGGGAAAGTAGACGGCGTAGACGGCACCCGCCAGCAGCGCCGCCTTGCGACCCACGAGACGGACGGCAATCAGCATCAAAAGGAGGCAGGCGATAATATCCAGCGCGATCCCCACCAGACGGGCGCAGGTGAAATCCGCTGCGGGTGCGAGATAGAAAACCGCCGCCAGCAGAAGCGGGTAGAGCGGACCGCTCAGGAAAAGGTCCTCACGCGCCTGGGTCAGAGTGTGCGGCGCATAGAACAGCCAGTCGATCTGTTCGCCCTGGACGTACTTGTCGTAGTAGTAGGCGAACGCTTCCCGGTCCAGGTCTTCGTTGGTTTCCTGCTGTGGCCCGGAGTCGTCCACGTAAGATAACAGGGCTACCCCCGCACTGGCGTAGCGACTGGCGTCCCACATGACCGGGAGCACCCGGCCGGTAGTCAGAAACCCGATCCGCCATAAGGTCGCAAGGATCAGTATGGCAAGAATAGTACGCTTGAAAACCGTGTCACGCATCGAACCACTCTGCTCAATCAACCGAAACGCGGACTATGAATGACATGATACCCGCGCAACCGGGATCGGAATCACCTGGCCGTCCCGGCTATTGCTCGTTCTCGCCTGCCACTTCCTCCAGCCTCTTAAGCGTGAGGTGCTCCTTTTTCAGGAAATAGAAACCCATGAGAGTTACCACTAAGTACTGAGCGGCGTGAAGGACAATGGCGCAGGGCAGAACCTCGCTCTTGGTGTACCCATAGGCCATCATAGCCCAAACGGCTCCGGCATGGTAGACGCCGATGAATCCGGGTGAGGACGGAACCAGGATCGACACCGACACCACCACCAACACCACGAACGAAGCATCCAGCGGCAGATCAAGACCGAAAGCGCGAAAGACGAACAGGTTGGATACTCCCATCAGTATCCAGATCAACAGCGTGTGAAACGCCACCTGCATCACGGCGTCTCTGTCCCTCAGAAACTCAAGTCCGCGCGTGAATTTCATAACCACGCGCTGGATGAACTGTTTGCCGCGTTCGGGAATCATAAACAGGTACCGCGTCAGGAAACTGGTGGTCTGCACCGGCTTTAGGGCCATGACCATGATAAAAACAAGCCCAAGGAAAGCAGCTCCAATGGCAATGCTGAGCCCGTATCTCATCGACTCATCCAGCGACAGGTGCGACAGGCCGAGAACGACACCGAAGATCAGCAAAAGAGCCACGAGGTCGAAAACCATACGCTCGACAAAGATAGTCGCCAGGGAGGCCGACTTGGTGATCTGTTTGTGCTGCATAGCAAGAGAGTAAGCGCGCACAAACTCCCCCAACCGCAGCGGCAGAACGTTGTTGGCCATGAAACCGATACAGGTCGCCGCGAGGAGCTTGGAAAACGGGACGCGGCCGATCGGCGCCACCATGAAGCGCCAGCGGTAAGCACGCTGGTACATGGTCAGAACTATCAACAGAACGTTCGGTATCAACCAGAGGTAGTTGGCTCCCTTAAGGGCGCCCCACAAGTCCCCAAAATCAATATTACGAAAAAGAGCCCACACGAATGCCGCCGATATCACAATACCCAATAGGAAATAGAATTGCTTCTTCGCCTTCGACTTCATCGCCTCTCCCCGACCAGTTTCAGCAGAAGGTCCTCGAACTTGCGGGCGGCATCGTCCCAGTTGAATGTCTCGGCCCACTTGAGGGCGCCCTCCTGCAGACGCACGCGCAGGCTGTCGTCGGCGAGAATTTGCAAGAGCTTCCGGGCCAACTGCTCGACATCGCCGTACTCGTAGAGCAACCCGGTTTGGCCGTCACGAACGGAATCCCTCAGGCCCGGCACATCGGCCGCCACCACCGCCGTCCCGACGGAATTGGCCTCGATATTGGTCAACCCCCATCCTTCCTTCAACGACGGAAGAACGGACACGTGCGCGCGGCGCATGCGCTCGACTTTCTCTTCCGGCGAAACAAAACCCGGAAACTCCACGTCATGGGCCAAGCCCATCGATCTCGCCAGAGACTTGAGACTGTCAAGATAGTCACCGGCGCCGACAACCATCAGTCGCGCCTCGGGCAGCTTTTTCTTTACCAGCGCCAGCGCGCATACCAGGTCCTGAATCGACTTGTACTTCTTTATCCGTCCCAGGTAGAGGATAGTCGGCTGCTCATACTTGGGCAGACCGGGGTCGTGCGCATAGACCTGCCGGTCGATACCACAGTGGATAATTGATATGTCGCTGCGGGGGATGCCACGAGCGGCGATATCGTCGGCGGTCGACTCCGATATGACGTTGAACGGCCGCCCCCGGTAGATCGACACCATCGGTTTCTCCGCGAGGTAGATGTAGCACCCAAGCACGAAGTTGATTTCGTGAAACACCGTCGTGGCGAAAAGGTGCGGCACCACCACCAACGTCTTGATGTCCAGATAGAGCGGCGTGTAGAAAGGTATCTTGTTGATGTCTTCCACCAGGATGTCGTAATGATTGTCGCGCACGAGTCGCCTGATGTGAAATGGGACGACCAGGTTGAAGTTGTGTCTATTACCGCACCTGACTATCCTGATACCTTCCACTGTCTCAGAGCGCCGACAGCCAGCGAACCCTGAACACAGCAGCGTCACTTCGTGACCGTACGTCACCAGACGTCGCAGCATCTCCTCAAGGTGGACCTCGGCCCCACCGGCATAAGGGTTCTTCAGGTCATTCCAGTTGAGAGCCAGAATCCTCACCGGCCGCTCCCTCGCACGGAGTCGAACGAATCGAGACCCCGGCGCAGTTCCTCAAGCATCAGCCTGGCTCGCCTGTCACCGGGATTGGTTCGCAGCCATCGCTTCAGCAGCACGTCCATGCTGCCCACCTGGTTGTTCTCGAAGTAAAGCCGGACCAGTTCCTCGAAAGCCGGCCGGCAGGTCTCATCAGCGGTTAGCAGGCTGTCCAGCAGTTGCTCGGCTCTAATGTCATCTCCTATCTGGCGATATGCCAGCGCCATCATCACGGCAAGGGTACTTCTGTCTCCAGCTACGGTTTTTCGGTAGAGGGCCGACAGGTCCTCCACCCGTCCCTGTTGGCCGTAGATCCCGGCCAGATACTCCACTGCGTCCGCCGAGAGCGGCATCTGTTCCACGGCCAGCCGGGCAAGTTCTTCCGCCTGTCGGATATCACCACGGGCGCGCAGAGAATCAGCCACCAGAAGAAAGCCGTTGGTGAAGTTGCTGACCAGCCGGCGGGTGGCTTCGTTCTTGTAGATCGTGGGATCATTGACTCCGCGAGCGCTGAACCGACCGGGTCTGGTAAAGAAATCCACGGACGATTCCATATCGGCCCGAATCGCCCCTCCCGTCTCATTAACCCGCCACATCATGCCGTTCAACGACAGGAGACTGTCGATTCGGCGGCCCAGAAAGACCCGAGAGCCACGTCCCGAGGTGACCGAAAAATTGATTGGTTCCCTGCCCAGCCGGCTGTAGATCAGCTTGTCCACTACCTGCGCGCGGAGAGGAAACGTAGCGCCATAGGGAACGCCGGCGGATCTATACACACTGTCAAGTTTCCTGCTGCTCAGGCCGAGGTACCCATAGACGGATTTGTCGACTATCTGGCCACGGGCGCTGAGGGTGGCGCTGTCGGGCACGCGGAAAGGCCGCAGCCGGTCAATCCGCTCGTCGCTCCAGCCCAGATCGAGTCCCAGGTTGCTCTGAAGCTGCTTGATGTACCAGCGCAGGTTGGCCAGCGACAGGTTCACAACCTTGACGTCGGTGCGCACACCGTAGACCTCCTGCAGGCACCAGAGCGGAAAGGTGTCATTGTCGCCGTTGGTGAACAGGACGGCGTTTTCGTCAGCCGAGTCCAGGAGATTCCAGGCGTAGTCGTAGGGGATGAAGTTCCGCGAGCGGTCGCAATAGTAGTAGTTCACACCTAAGGCATAACCCGGCAAGAGCAGCACGACAAGAGCACAAGACAGCACTGTCTTTCTCGGGAGAGCTGAAAACCGCCTGACACTGCTGCGGATGTATTGAACGACTATCGCGGCTCCGATCCCGATCGCCAGGCCGAAGAGAACGAAACCGGGCGTAAAGAAATAGTCCCGGTCGCGCACCTCGATGTGATCGGGTCCCGTACCGAGACCCTGGCGTGTCCCGTCCGCGAAATTCATATACAGCACCAGCCCCACCGTTGAAAGGAGCAGGAGCACCACCAGTGGCCACCCCGCTACCGGGGAACGACGAACGACCTCCCAGACTCCGAACAAACCCAGAAGCAGAAGCAGCACGAATTTAGAACCCCGGAGGCCATACTGCTGTTGAAAAAAGCCCCAGAAACCCATCCGTCGGTGATTGCCGAACTGGTTGACCCAGTCCGCCCGGCGCATGAACATCCGTTCGACCATCGACTGCGTACCGTATTGTTTTCGCTCGAGGAAGTTGACCGTCGTACGCAAGGATTCCGAAGGATTGTTTTCGTTAAGAGAAGGCTGTTGCGCCGACCGGATCGGAATGAACAGGTGCACGGAAAAGCCGGCCACGGCCATGACAAGAATCATCAGGCCAGTTCGCCACCGCGGCAGACGACCTCCCAGACCCATCGCGAGCAACGCTGCCGCCGCCACGCCAATACCGATTACAAACAGACTCAGGTCCATAACCACGAGGGATGCGCCCACGGCCGCTGTTAATATAGGCCAGTGTATGTGACGCCACAGGAATGCCGCGACAACCAAGGCCATAATCGCAGAGAGGACCAGAAAGGTCGTATAACCCTTCGGAACATGCAGCAGCGCCGACGCGATCCCGGCGGTCAGGGTAAAAGAAGCCGCCGTCAGATAAACACTCCGTCGAGCGCCGGTTGCGCTTTTGCCCAGGTACTTCGAGAGACAATAAAGCCCGGTCAATATTAAAGCGGCCGTCGCCAGTTGAGCCACAATTGTCAAGACCTGCTGGACACTGCCGCCAACCACACCGGAAACACCGTACGCTTTTCCCACAATGTTGATTGCCGTCACCCACCCGGGGGCCGTAGCCAGCAGGAAACCACCGCCGACATAAAGAAACAGGCGCGGAATGCGGTCGAAGGAGAAGACGTAGAACAGGTAGAACACGAATACTATCACTACCGGCAGATACCAGGGCAGTTCGCCGACCTGGGATGAGAGAACGAATACCAGGTACAGTTCAGCAGCAAAAAAGAGCGCGGCCGTAAACCAGGTTGCGACGCCGGCGTCCTTCTTGATAATGAAAACGAGGGCCGCCACCGGGAAGACCAGGAACGTGATCATGTGAACGCCGATACCCAGAAAGGCTAAAAAGACGATCAGCAGCATGATCCGCTCGCCAAGGGCGGTGCCCCGACGTTCGAGATAGAGCAGTATCAGCCACAGCATAGCTATCATTAACATCATGGACATGCCGTAAACTTCGGCCTCCACCGAGTTGGTCCAGTTCGTGAGGCCAAAAGCGAGAAACAGAGCTCCCGACGCGGCCCCACCGTAAATCAGCAGCCGACTGTAGGTGCTCCGATCCGATCCGAACCATATCCAGAGAATACGCACCGATGCCAGGTAACCGAACAGCGCCGTGAACGACGAACAGAAACCAGACAGCATGTTTACGCGCACGGCAATATCGGAGGAAATCGGCAGAATACTGAAGATGCGCCCGACCATTACCCACAGGGGCGATCCGGGCGGATGGGGTATGCCCAGAACGTAACCAGCGGCGATGAATTCACCGCAGTCCCAGAATGACAGGGTCACGGCCTTAGTGAGATAGTAGACCCAAAAGCTCAGAAACCAGATGCCAAAGCCGATGATAGCATTGGTGATGTCGAGGTTGTAGCGAGAACTGCTTTTCATCCACAAGGACCGGTCGAGAGCTATGCCGCCGGACCTTCTTCCCTGACAGTGTGCGGCGGCCTCCTAAAGAGTTGCAATATAACAGCTTTATGTTGCCTGTCCAGTTCCTTTTACAGACCGCCGCGTATGCTGACGCGTCGGGAGGTTGTCGAAGAAAAGTCCCATTATACTCGGAAACCGAACTGCCTGTCACCCACCCATGACAGCTAATCCCTTGAGGAGCCCTCCATCTGTTTGACGAAGTTGTCGAGGATACCGTTTACGAACGCCGAAGAATCATCCGTGGAAAACGTCTTGGCCAGTTCGATTGCCTCGTTCAGGACTACTTTGACCGGCACGTCGACAACGTACTGCAATTCCACTATCGCCATTCGCAGAATGGCAAGATCGACTGCCGCCATCCGGTTGATTTCCCAGTTCTCGGCCAGTTGACTGATCCGCTCGTCGGCCCACCGGCGATGTGTCTGCGTCAGGTCATACAGTTGGCGGGCGAACTGCAGCGCTCGGTCGGGCAGCGGTTCGGCATCGACGATATTCGAGAAGTCCTCGTTCGGAGCCGCGTCACCCTGTTCGGACGCATACAACGCCTGCAACACCAGCTCGCGCGCCCGGTGACGGAGGGATACCTTTATGCTCAATATGCTCAACCCAGACTGTGATACAGGTTGATCATTTCTATTGCGGCGGCGGCGGCGTCCCAGCCTTTATTGCCCGCCTTGGTGCCGGAACGTTCGACCGCCTGCTCCAGCGTGTCTGCAGTCACTATGCCGTAGATCACCGGGATACCGCTGTCGAGCGCGATGCGGGCGATCCCCTTAGCCGACTCGCCGGCTATGTAATCGAAATGCGGCGTGTCTCCCCGCACTACGGCGCCGAGGCAGATAACGGCATCGTAATCGCCCGAATTGGCCATCCTGGCGGCAACATAGGGTACCTCGAACGCACCCGGTACGTAGGCGACACCGATGTTACCTTCATCGGCGCCGTGACGCCTGAGGCAGTCCAGAGCGCCTTCGAGCAGTTTGTCGGTGAAGAAGTTGTTGAAGCGAGTAGTCACCAGACCGAATCTCAGTCCCGCCGCTTCAAGCTTGCCTTCGAAAACCTTATGATCCATCATTTTTACTCCCATCTACTTGAGGTTGAGCAAGTGCCCCAGTTTGTCCCGTTTCGTTTCGAGGTAAACCTGGTTGTACCGCGACGGTTCTATCTGGAGTGGCACCCGTTCCGTAATCTCCAGGCCATACCCTTTCAAACCTACCAGCTTCTTAGGGTTGTTGGTCAGCAGGCGGATTGAACTCAGCCCCAGATCAACCAGGATTTGCGCTCCAATACCGTAGTCCCGCAAGTCGGCCTCGAAACCTAACTCTTCATTGGCCTCAACCGTATCGCGCCCGGCTTCCTGCAACTTGTAGGCAAGAATCTTGTTGGCCAGCCCGATTCCGCGCCCTTCCTGCCGCATGTAAAGCACCACCCCCAGACCCTCCTCATCCACGGCCCGCATGGCGGCATGAAGCTGACTCCCGCAGTCGCAGCGCCGCGAGGCGAAAACGTCGCCCGTGAGGCAACTCGAATGAACCCTCACCAGAACGTTCTTCTTGCCCGCAACGTCGCCTTTCGTTAGAGCCAGGTGATGGTGGTCATCGATGTCCGACCGATACAGATGCAGGTCGAAGTGACCGAACTCGGTGGGAAGATCAACGATCTCAATCCTTTCCACCAGTTTTTCGGTATGACTCCGGTAGGCGATAAGATCATGGATCGAGATCAGCTTGAGATTGTGCTCCTTGCAGAATCTGATCAGTCGCGGGACCCGGGCCATGGTTCCGTCGTCGTCCATAATTTCACATAGTACGCCGATCGGTTTGAAACCGGCCAGGCGCGCCAAGTCGGTGGAGGCCTCCGTATGACCCGCGCGGGCGAGTACCCCGCCGTTGAGCGCCTGAATGGGGAAGACATGACCGGGCCGGGCCAGATCCTCCGGTCGCGTGTTCTCGTCGACCAGACACCTGATCGTCAACGCCCGGTCGTAGGCGGAAATACCGGTGCTGGTGCCTTTCACGGCGTCGACCGACACCGTGAAACGGGTGCCCAGCAGGGCGGTATTCTCCTCCACCATCGGATGCAACCTGAGCCTTTCAATGCTCTCGTGCGTCAGGCAACAGCATACCAGACCGCGCCCGTGCCTGGTGAAGAAGTTCACCGTCTCAGGCGTCACGCACTCGGCCGCCATTATCAAATCGCCCTCGTTCTCACGGTCTTCGTCGTCAACCACCACCACGAACTTACCGGCCCTGATATCTTCAATGGCCTCCGGAATCGTATTGAACTTGACACCGTTGTTGCTGTTCATTTCACCATCCACTTCCTCTCAGTTTTTCCATCGTGAGTGATTCCGCTCCCGGTGTATTGATCATTTTGAGTACATATTTGCCTATCATATCAAATTCAAGGTTGACCCTGTCGGATACTTTGAGCGATCCGAGTGTCGTCACGCGGGCCGTGTGGGGAATTAGATTCACACTCAACCAGCCGGGTCGGACATCGTTGACCGTAAGCGACACGCCGCTTATGGCAACGGAGCCCTTCTCGATGACCAAGGGATCGAAGCGCTGCGGAAACCTCAACGCCAACACAAGCGACTCCCCCGCAGGGCGAAGGTAGTCGACCACACCTACGTCATCGATATGCCCGCTGACCAGGTGGCCGCCGAGCCTGCTGCCTGCCTTCGCGGCCCGCTCCACGTTGACCACCGACCCGGCCCGGTAGTCCTCCAGCGTTGTTCTGCTCGCTGTCTCCACGGAGGCTTCGACCACGAACGATCCTTCCGCCGCTGACACAACCGTCAGGCAGGCGCCGTCACAGGCGACAGACTCGCCGACATTGAAAGGTTCGCCCTGCTCGGGGGCGGCAATCGACAGTACCCGGTAGTCTCCCCTCCGCCTGACCTCCCGAACGGTTCCCGTTGTCTCAACCAAACCCGTAAACAAAGCGTTACCTTTCCTTCCTGCCGGGGTAACCGACAAAGACGCAGTCGCCACCGCTCTTTTCCATAGTGTAGTCGTTAAAGTATGTGCCGTCGGCAATCGTGCGCGCGTTCAACTCGCCGATTGCGTTGACTCCCTTGCCCAGAATAACGGGCGCCGTTATGATGATGTACTTGTCAACGAGACCGGATTTCATAAATGATGTCGCCAGTTCGGCGCCACCCTCGACCAACAGCGATTGGAACCCGAAGTCCATCGCCTTTTGCACCAGATCCTCGATGTCAATGCCACCGCTGCGGTTCGCGCTGACCTCCCAGAATATCATGTGTGGCAGACGTTTGCGGCGCGCGAATTTTTCCCGTGCGGCCGCCGTCGTCGCCAGGATGGTCCTGCAGTCTTTGTTGTCCTTTAGCAGCCGACTGTGAATAGGCAGGTTCATCGATGCAGAAACCACAATCCGGTAAGGGTTGTTCCCTTTGACCAATCGAACGGTCAGAGCCGGATCATCGGCACGTACCGTTCCTGATCCCACCAGGACGGCATCGACTTCGCTGCGCAGGCGATGAGCCAGCTTGAGGGACTCGCGTCCCGATATCCACCTGGAATCACCGGTGCGCGTGGCGATCCGGCCGTCGAGGCTCTGGGCGTGCTTCAGGATTACGAACGGGCGCCCGTTCTCCACGTAGCCGAAATACCAGTCGTTGAGCCGTCGAGCCTCTCTGCGTAGAAGTCCGCCGGTGACCTCGATACCGGCTTTTCTCAGCAGGCGCGCACACTTGCCGTTTACCCGGGGATCGGGATCCCTGGCGGCGTAGAAGAGTTTGCTGAGCCCGGCCTCGATGATCGCCTGACTGCACGGACCGGTGCGACCGGTATGACAACACGGTTCCAGCGTGACGTACATGGTGCTTCCCCGCGCACTCCGTCCGGCGTCTTTGAGAGCTGCAATCTCGGCATGATCCCGTCCCACGGCGCGGTGGTATCCTCTGCCGATGACACTCCCGCCTTTCACCAGGATCGCCCCGACCATCGGATTGGGGGATGTTCTGCCTCTCCCCTTCTCGGCCAGAGTCAAGGCCTGCCTCATGTACTGCGCGTCTGCTTCAGCATCCACAAAAAAACCCCGGTGTCTATTCGGGGCACGGGCAGACGGTGGGCTTACAACACAGGTATGCGTCTCCGCACTGAAACCTCCTACCATCCGGACTGTTACCGTCGGCGCCTGAATCTCACAGGCTCTGCCGGAGACTTTCTCCGGCTCGCGGGCTTTACCGCCGGTCGAGGGATTCCACCTCGCCCCGAAGATTTATGTCCGGGCAATATAATCTGAAAACGGGAAATGGCAAGAGCTTTTTGTGAACATAGAGTTTCCGACTCCGTCAAGCGATGGATTTGTTGCCGAAGCGGGGGATTTTTTATTAGCAGTTTTGGTATATTAGTGGGCGAATGTTGGGCGGGGCTACGTTCTTTTAGAGAAACAAATAAGGGACTGAAACTGCTGCCGACAGCGGGCTAATAGCTGCGCCAGAACTCGCTCTTCTGGTAACACATTACGGACTAACAACAAGATCGGGTTCCAGCCGAACATCCGTATTACAATAGTACCCCACCGGCCTGCGGCGCGCTGTGGGATCGGTCGGAACAGCTGGCAGAACAGGAATCTTGTGCCCCTGCTACTTGACCAATCCGCGGGTGGAGTCGTCGACAAAGCTCAGGATGACTTCAAGCTCCGGTGTGATCTGCATCTCGCCCCTGATTCGTTCGACCGCTTGTGACGTGTTAAGCCCGCTGAAGAAAAGAGACTTGAAGGCCCCCTCAATGCTCTTTATCACCTCCCGCTTGAAACCGCGACGCCTGAGACCGATGACATTGACCCCCACAACCTTCAGCGGATACCCGGCCACCAGCGCGTAAGGGCAGATGTCGTGCTGCACGCGAAAACCGCCGCCGATCATGGCATGAGCGCCAATCTTGACAAACTGATGCACCGGCACCACGCCGCCAATAATAGCGCACTCGCCGATTTCGATATGCCCGGCAAGGTTGACCGAGTTTGCCATGATGACGTTGTCACCGATGAGGCAATCGTGGGCTACGTGGGCGTAGGCCATAATCAGGCAGTTTCTCCCGACCGTTGTCTCGTTGCGGTCTTTTGTACCCCGGTTTATGGTGGCGTACTCGCGGACCACTGTGCCGTCGCCAATCACGGCGGTGGTTATTTCGCCCTCGAACTTCAAATCCTGCGGCTGCGTGGCAATGACGGCGCCGTGCGCAACGGTCACGTTCTCGCCGATCCTGGCTCCGGCGGCGATCAACGCCGTTGACGCAACTCTCGTACCTTTGCCGATTGTGACGTCATCCTCGATGATACTGTACGGGCCAACCGTCACGTCTTCGGCAAGCTCCGCTTTGGGTGACACTATTGCGGTCTTGTGGATATCGGTCATCGGTCAATAACCATCGCCATGAAGTCCGCGCCGGCCACGAGATCGTCATCGACAAACGCCTTGCCGGACATCTTGCAGGTGTTCCTGCGAAAGGCGTTCATTGAGAGTTCAAAGCGAAGCCGGTCGCCCGGTATGACCGGTTTTCGGAAGCGGGCGTTGTCGATGGCCATGAAGTAGACCAGCTTGGTCTCAGGTTTATCCATGGCGTGAAGCAGAAGTACACCGCCCGCCTGCGCCATCGCCTCGAGTACCAGCACTCCGGGCATGATCGGGTGGCTGGGGAAATGCCCCTGGAAGAACGGCTCGTTGATGGTCACGTTCTTGATCGCGACCACACTCTTGCCCGGTTCGAGGTCGAGAATACGGTCGATAAGCAGGAACGGGTAACGGTGGGGCATTATTTTCAGAATGGAATTGATATCAAAGAACGCCTCGCCGGCCTTGGTCGCGTAGCGCCGGGCCATCTTTTTTTTCCTGTATAGTTCACGTAGTTTCCGGGCCAGGGCGACATTGGCTTTGTGACCGGACCGCGCCGCCAGCACGTGCCCTTTCAGAGGCGCCCCGATCAGCAGCAAATCCCCCAACAGATCGAGCGCCTTATGGCGCACGGGTTCGTTGTAGAAACGGAGGGGGATATCGTTTATGATGCCCGTTTTGCCGACGAACGCCTCCTCCTGCAGGTCGAGCGCCTTGCGGATGCGGTCAACCTCCACCTGACCGAGGTCGCTGTCGTAGATCACAATGGCGTTGTGCAAACCGCCGCCTTTTATGAGTCCGGCGTCCTTGAGGGCCTCGACCTCCGAGAGAAAACAAAACGTCCGCGCCGGCGCGAACTCGTCAACGAATTCCTTCTCCAGGTCCACCAGCGACGTGTACTGGGTCCCCAGGGCCGGGTTCTTGTAGTCGATCATGAAGGTGATGCGCAACTCGTCGGACGGCGTGACGACCAGGTCGACCCCCCGTTCCGGCTCGTTGTAAGCCATCGGCGTGTCGATCTCAAGATATGCCTTGTCGGCTTCCTGACTCTCGAAGCCGGCCTCAAGCAGTTTGTCGACATACGGTCGGGCGGAGCCGTCTCCAACCGGCGGCTCGTTGCTGTCAAGCTCGACGACTAGGTTATCGATTTCCAGGCCCGCGATAGCGGCCAGAACGTGCTCCACCGTGTGCACCATGGCCTCGCCGTGCTGCAGGGTGGTGCCGCGGGAGATGTTCACAACGTGGTCGATGTCGGCGATGACCCACGGTTTGCCGGGAAGGTCACTTCGGACAAAATGGATGCCGGTATCGGGGGGGGCCGGCTTGAGAGTCATGGTGCAGTTGTTGCCGGTGTGAAGCCCCACGCCGGACATCGAGATTTCAGTCCTGACCGTTCTTTGTTTTTCCAGCATCGTGCATAATTCCAGTTCAGCAAACTGGCTGGATGATACGAAGAACGACGGGAGCCCTCAAGCTTTTTTTAATCGCTCGTCTTTCCGACTTTGCGGACTTACGGCACAATGGCCGGCACGGCACCCGGGATCATATCTCCTTGAGCGATTTCACCTGCCGCAGCTTACGGAAGAGGGAGATATACTCCCTGACCATGATTTCCTCAGCCTGGGATAGACCTTCCATCATCGGAATGCCGATCCGGAGCACTGCCCGCACCATGTCGGATGTCGTGCGGTCGTACTTCTTTGCCAAAGCCTTCAGCTTCTCCTTCAACTCGTACGAGACGAACACGTTAAGACAGTGATCCCCCCTGACTTTGGCGCCCGTGGTTGGATCGTTGGCCATTTCCTGCTCTCCCTATATTTGGGTCGTCAACTTATCTGGCGGCGTGACAGATACCAGTCGGCGACCTCAGTGATATTTCTCGTGACCGATCAGTAGCTGCGGACTGGAAATACATAGCCCGTACTTCTCACGCAGGACTTTCAGTACCGGCTTCCAGGTGGACGCCTTGTCCCGGTCCCGGATGAGCCTGTTGATGGCGTCCAGGTGCGGCGACCTGCAGATCGGGCAGTCCCTTCTGATCGCGGGCCGCAATCGGTACATCTCCTGTACGAACGGCGCCAGTTCTTTCCTGAGTTTTCTCAGGCTACGCTTGTGCAGGGTCTCCAGTTTGTGAACGGCACGACCCGACTTCTCCGAGATTAGCCGGTAGCTTTCCCCCATGAAATAGAACCTGACGGCGAACTCCCTCTCTTCGTCGGTCAACTGCGCCAGTGCTGTGTCGACCTGCTCGCGCACGAGTACAGCCCGGGCGGCCTGTTCGGCAAGACCGAGAATATCCTCATCGGTCAGGGCAACTGCGGCGGGACTGTTCAGCGAGATACCCAGCGCCGGCGACCGGCGCGAACCGGCCCCACCGGCGCATCCACCCGGATCGTAACCCATGTCCACAATCCAGTTCTGATAGACAATGCGGTTGTTTGCCATTTGTCTTCCTGTAATCGATCCATTTGACGGCATGCGATTTCATTTCGCTTTCCCCCAAGAAAGCCGATCCATCGCGTGAGGGCTACCACAAGGGGTTCGCATCCAAATCGACGCGTCTGGCCTCCCTACTATCACATGAGTCACTTTCGATGCGGGTTACGGTTGGCGACCGGGTCCGGAGACTCGATTTGAACTCGCTTTCGAGAAGACGCTTTTGTACCTTGGCGTTCGTGACTACTGACGATCTTGAACACATCTCCGGGTACACTCCGCAGGACGCCGCGGACACTCCCTTCAGCCACTTTGCGGTCAACTCGGGTAATGCTTATTTCCGCCGGTCCCGCCTGACATGGATATCGCTGGCCGTCTTGCTCCTGGCATATCCCGCAGTCGCAGTAGCGACCGCCGACGATCCCTCGAAACTTACTGATTTACTGACTGAGGAAATCCTGTTGATCGGGCTGATTGCGACTGTGTTCATACAGTGGTCGGTCTTTCTTCTTCTCTACGTCGCCACCTTCCGCGAACAGACCGGCCTCGCCGGGCTTGGTCTCGGCAGACTCCGGCCGGTGGATTTTCTCTGGGTGGTTGCCTTTCTGGTATCCTCCAACCTGATACTCGCGGGGCTGGCCTGGGGGCTGGCCCAAATCGGGCTGCCGATGCCGGGAGAAATTGCGCTGCTGATTCCCGAGGACACGGTCGGCCGCATCGTATGGGTGGCCGTGTCGGCGACGGCCGGCTTCTGTGAAGAGATCGGGTTTCGCGGCTACCTGATGACTCGACTTCGGCTGGTAGGGAAAACGAATTCCTGGGTCGTGCCGACGGCGCTGTCGGCGCTGGCATTCGGCATGGCCCACGCCTACCAGGGTCTCCCCGGCATTATTCTGATCACCGTGTACGGGCTGATGTTCTCATTTTTGTATTTGCGCACGGGACGCCTATGGCCGTGTATCCTCGCCCACTTCTTTCAGGACTTCGGCGCCCTGTTCTATCCGCAATGAGGAGACTACACACAGGGCCCACAAGCCATCGTCGGGTGGCCGTTTCAAACTTGTTTGGAACGGGAATTCAGTCCAGGAAGAGACACAACTAAACAAGCTTGAGGGTGTCACTCAGCCGTTGCCTTGGGCAACTTACTATTGAGACAGCCCTCCGGTCTGCCCGAGACCATCTTGTGACTTCCCCCTTACGCGAAAGAGCCTATGTCGCAGAAAAACCGGTCATTGCCGGTTACCAACCCAGAATCTGTTCCAGGTTCTTGTTCAACTTCTCGATCCGCTCCCGGTAGTCGTGCTTTTTGCCTTTCTCACGCTCGATAACCTCGCTCGGAGCATTGGCCAGAAAATCGGCATTGGCCAGCTTCCTGGATATCTTCTCCAGTTGCACTGAGAGATTCTTCAGCTCTTTCTCTGTCCGCTTCTTTTCGAGCTCGATATCGATCAGGCCTTCCAGCGGCACGAATATCTCCGCCCCTGAGATCACGGCCGAGGCCGACACGGGCGGTTTCCTGATGTCGCAGCCGGTGTGAAGATTCTCAACCCGCACCAGTGAGCGGAAGTACTCGATGTGACTCTCAAGCAGTTGGCCGAACTCAGCGTCATCGGTTCTGATGTACAGGTCCGATTTCCTGCCGGGAGGTACGTTCAACTCGGAGCGTACCGCCCGCACCGCGGTAACTACCGCCTGGATCTGCTCGAGGCTGAGTTCCAGGGAGTCGTTGATATGTTCGCCCTGCGTCTTCGGCCACGGCCCGAACGTGAGGGTCTTGTCGGAGTCGTAGTCCGCACCGCACAGATCAAGATAGATCCTCTCGGTAACAAACGGTACTAAGGGGTAAAGAAGTTTCAGGATGTTGTACAGCACGTAGGTGGCAACGTTGAGCGAACCCTCTCTTATCGGAACGGACGGGGAATCGGGCTTTATCAACTCGATATACCAGGAGCAGTAATCGTTCCACACGAAGTTGTAAAGGGTCTTGGCCACCGACGAGAGCTGATATTCGTGGAACCCCTTCTCGACCGTCTGAATCGTGCGCTCGAGGCGGGAGAGTATCCAGCGATCGAATATGACCAGGTTGTTATCGTCAACCGCGTCCAGCACCGGGGGGCATCCGTCAAGGCGAATCATCACGAACCGCGAGACCTGGTGCAGCTTGTTTACGAAATTGCGGCCAATCTCAAATGTGTTTTTGCTGATCCAGGGGTCCTGGCCGTCGGGAGTGGCCAGAACCAGCGACATGCGCAGGGCGTCGGCTCCGTACTTGTCTATTATCTCAAGCGGGTCGATTCCGTTGCCGAGCGATTTCGACATCTTGACGCCATTGGCGTCCCGCAACGTGCCGTGGATATAGACGTCGGAGAAGGGGGCCTCGCCCATAAACTCATAGCCGGCCATGACCATGCGCGCTACCCAGAGATAGATGATTTCCGAAGCCGTGCTAAGCACCCTGGTCGGATAAAACTTCTTCAGCTCGGGTGTCTTCTCCGGCCAGCCCATAGTGGAAAAGGGCCACAGCCAGGACGAAAACCAGGTGTCCAGAACATCTTCATCCTGAACGAGGCTCTTCGGGTCACAGCCCGGGCAATGTTCAGCCGAGGGTCGGTCGATGGAGGCAAAGATGGTGCCGTCCTCGGCGTACCAGACGGGAATCCGGTGCCCCCACCAGAGCTGGCGGGAGATACACCAGTCGCGGATGTTCTCCAACCAGTGCAGATATGTCTTGGACCAGTATTCGGGATGGAACTTTATTTTGCCGCTCTTGACCGCTTCGATGGCCGGGGCTGCCAACTTGCTCATTTTCACAAACCACTGATCGGACAAGTATGGCTCGATGACCTGGTGGCAGCGATAGCAGGTACCGGCAGATAGCTGGTACTTCTCGGTTTTCTCCAGCAATCCCTTCGTTCTGAGCTCATCGAGCAATTGCTTGCGCACCTCGTAGCGATCCAGCCCCTTGAACTTGCCTGCATTCTCGTTGAGTGAGCCGTCGGTGTTGAGAATGTTGATTTCCGGAAGATCATGGCGGCGACCGATTTCGAAATCGTTCGGGTCATGGGCCGGAGTCACTTTCACCACGCCGGTACCGAACTCAGGATCGACAAAACTGTCGGCGACGATAGGGATTTCGCGCTCCAGGATCGGCAGTATGACCTGTTTGCCCACGTACTTCTTGAACCGCCGATCCTTGGGCGATACCGCCAGCCCGGTGTCACCCAGCATCGTCTCCGGTCGCGTCGTGGCCACCGTCAGGAATTCATCGGAACCCTTGAGCTTGTACTTGATGTACCAGAGATGGCCGTCGATCTCCTCATGTTCAACCTCATCATCCGACAGCGACGTCTGGCAGGAGGGGCACCAGTTGACTATCCGGTGCCCGCGATAGATCCAGCCCTTCTCGTACAGATGCATAAACACTTCGGCGACGGCTCTCGAGAGGCCCTCGTCGAATGTGAAGCGGGTGCGCTCCCAGTCGCAACTGCAACCCATCTTCTTCAACTGGTCGACGATAATGTCCTTGTTCCGCTGCGCCCACCCGGCAGTGCGTTCCTGGAACTTCTCGCGGCCGATCTCCCGCCGCGTGGTTCCCTCCCTGACCAACTGTTTCTCGACAATCACCTGCGTCGCGATACCGGCGTGATCGACCCCCGGAATCCAGATCGTCTCGTAGTTCTCCATGCGATGCCGCCGGATCAGGATATCCTGAATGGTGTTGTTCAGGGCATGCCCCAGGTGAAGGACGTCGGTAACGTTGGGAGGAGGGATTACAATGCTGTACGGCTCGGCAGCCGTGTCCACCCGGCCGTGGAAATAGCCCGCCCCCAGCCAGCGGCGCAGGATTTTGTCTTCGACTTCGGCCGGCGAGTAGGCCGTGGATTGCTTCTTCTTTGTATCCGTCTTAGGACTCATGGCATTCTCAACAGCTCAAGCTGACAAAAGACCGCTCAAGTTTTGGACTCAAGCGTCCAAACATAGCCTTGCCTTTCTTTCTTGTCAAGACGACTGTTCAAAAGGAGTTGGCATAACGGTTAACATATGGTATTATCGACAATTATGCAGGATTCCCGAAGCCGTGTTCTCGATAAAAAACTCCCCGCCTGGGAGAGGCTGAAGCTGATAATGGCTATCCTGCGCTCCGAGGACGGTTGTGCCTGGGACCGTAAGCAGACCCACAAGAGCCTGCTTCCATACCTGATCGAGGAGGCCTACGAGGTGGTCGAAGCCGTGGAAGCCGGAGACAGCCGCGCCCTTTGCGAAGAGCTTGGTGATCTGCTCTGCCAGATCGTTTTTCATGCCCAACTGGCCCAGGAGAGCGGCGCCTTTGGGGCCGATGACGCCGTAGAATCAATCGCGGAGAAACTGATCGCACGTCATCCCCACGTTTTCGGTAGGCCGGAGCAGTTGAATCCAAAGCAGGTCCGCGATCAGTGGGAACGGCTCAAGATCGAATCCGGTGAAAAGAAATCGGTCCTCTCGGGCCTGCCGGAGTCCATGCCTGCCCTCAACATGGCTTTCCGCATGGGAGAAAAGGCCTCCGGCGTCGGTTTCGACTGGCACCAGGCCGACGATGTGATCGACAAACTGGACGAGGAACTACACGAGATCAAGTCGGCAATGGAAACAGGCAACAACGAACGACTGGCCGACGAGATCGGGGATCTGCTTTTCGCCACGGCATCACTGGCTCGGAAGCTCGGTATCGATCCGGAACAGGCCCTCAAACGTGCCCTCAAGAAATTCAAGACGAGATTCGAGAAGCTGGAAAAAAGGGTTCTCGCTTCGGGCAAGCGGTTCCCAGATTTCTCTTTGAACCAACTGGAGGAGATCTGGCAGGATGTGAAACGGGATTCATCCGGTGATTGAGCGGGGGTCGGCCCACAAGCGGCAGACGGTCTCCTGAAGCGATCCCGACCTAACGGGATGACGAAACACTCCCTCAACAACTTCCTGAGGAACCATACAACGTTTGCGACCTGTCTACGTCCTAATGAAAAGCTGAGGAACGCGTAAAAAGCGGATACCGCGCCTATGTTTACACTGAACAACAGGACGATCCGGATCGTCGCCGCGGCGGCAGGCAGCCTGGTCCTTGCCACCGCCGTCTCAGCCAGAATCGCCCCGGGTGCCGACCAGGTCAGGTCTGCTCGAACGGGCCAGGCGGCCGCCTCTCCCGTTCATTGCCTGGTGGCCCACCGCGTAGGGCAAATCGAGTTGGGTGTTGCCAACAATGGGACTTTCGGCAACAATTATCACCCCGGCCCGAGATTTGACTGGTTTACCGGCGAACAAGTGCCGTCCTGCGAATACCCGAAGAACTCCGACATGGAGTATCTGTACGGCGCTGCCTTCTGGATCGGCGCCGTGATCGGACGCGACACCCTTGTCTCCGTGGGCGCAGACGGGTGGGGCGGTGGAGCCGAGATGTACCCGGACGAGGAGCCCTTCGGGGAGATCGTGTACCGCTCCATTACCGATCCCACCAAGCCGGAGTTTAACGGCGCCATTTCGGAAGAAGACTACATCGCCGTCTACATGGATACCCTAACCGAGGGAGTTTTGGCGGACGCTTTCGGCAGACCCCACATGCCCCTGAACATCGAGATAACGCAGGCCTCCTACGCCTGGTCGTACTCGTATGCGGAGGATTTCGTTCTGTTCGATTACAAGATAAGGAACATCGGTTCCCGGAATCTGAACGATGTCTACATGGGGATATATGTCGATGCCGATGTCTGCTTCGACTGCGTCAACTCCCGGGGCTTTGCCGACGATATCTGCGGATTCCTTTACCGCCACCCGTCCCGGTACGGCGCCTGCGATTATGTGGATACTGTCTTCACTGCCTGGATAGCGGATAATGACGGCGACTTCAATCGGATACACAATGACGGTCAGTTTCATCCCTGTCCGGCCGTGACCGCCACCCGGATTGTGCGCACACCCTCGGATTCGCTGGACGTCAGTTTCAACTGGTGGATCGGCAACATGAACCCCTCACTGTGTTTCGGCCCCCGTGAAAGACCTTTCATGGGGCGACGGGGCGAGAACTTCCGTGATTTCGGCACCGGCGGCCTGGGCACCCCGGAAGGTGATGTCAACAAGTACTACGTCATGCGCAATCAGGAATTCGACTACGACCAGATACGCACCGCCGTCATCCAGCCCGGCGATACCCTGTGGCAGTATCCGAACCAGGAACTGGCCGACGATTTCGCTGATGGTTTCGATACCAGGTATTTGATATCTTTCGGCCCCTTCCACATCCGTCCGGAGCAGACCCTGCCGGTGTCATTTGCGTATGTGGGAGGCGAAGACTTTCACGGAGACAACGACAACGTCTCCAACCTCCCAGGTGACCCTGATGAGTACTACCGGAATGTGGATTTCACCGACCTGGCCGCGAACAGCCAGTGGGCCTCGTGGATATACGACAACCCCGGCGTCGACACCGATGGCAACGGGTATTACGGGAAAATGAGAATCTGTTGCACCGATTCATTGATCATCCTGGACACCCTCTCTGAGTCCCCGCTGCAGGTTGACACCGGCTGGAACTACACTGTCTGCGACACATTCTACTACGAGGGCGACGGCGTACCGGATTTTCGGGGAGCCTCCCCCCCGCCGCCTCCCGACTTCTGGATCGACCGGAGGGTTGGAAGTCTGACGATACGGTTCAACGGGCTGCGCTCCGAGACCACGCGAGACGTCTTCTCGCGGGAGTTCGACTTTGAAGGATATCGGGTGTACCTGGCCCGCGACGATCGGGCCTCCAGCTTCACCCTGGTGGCTTCCTACGACCGTGAGGACTACAACAAGTTCGTCTGGAATGATAGGCGAATCGAGTATGAACTGCAGGAGACACCGTTCACTCTTGAGGAACTCAGGTGCCTCTACGGCGAGTCCTGTAACGACGGGAGTTTTCAGCCGTTGGATTTCACGAGAAATCGGCCCTACGAACACCCGCTCTATCCCGATTCCCAGTTTTACTTCGCTGCACAGGATTTCAACGCGTCGGTGTTCGGCGTCACCACCCCCATTCGCAAGATCTACCGGGGTCAGCCCTACCCCACCAGCCTCTGCCCGGATTCGGCCCGGCCCGAGGAACTGACCGAGGACGGCCACCTGAAGTACTTCGAGTACGAATTCACCATTGCCGATCTGCTACCTACCGTCCCCTACTGGGTCAATGTGACAGCTTTCGACTACGGCTCCCCTGAGTCCGGGCTGGAATCCCTGGAATCATCGGTCACGCTTGGTATGCAGAATGTCTACGCGCTCAGCCCCTGGGATGAAGTGCAACGTGACAACCTCGACGTATTCGTGTATCCCAACCCTTACCGCGGAGACGGCGAGTATCGCGAGCGCGGCCTGGAAGGCCGGACGGAAATAGTCCGCCCCCCCGACAGGGTCCGCGCCATCCATTTCGCAAACGTGCCGCCCCGGTGCACCATACGCATATACACGATCGACGGCGACCTGGTACGCGAAATCGAGAACGACAAACAACCCCGCGATGGAACGGCCACCCAGGCACAATGGAACCTGATTACCCGCAACACGCAGACGGTCGTTTCGGGATTGTACTACTGGAGCGTCGAGGACCATGAGAGCGGCCGCATTCAGATGGGCAAGTTCGTGATAATAATGTAGTCCTGCCGAATGAGCAGGTAGATCAAAAGCCCTGTGCTTTTGGCGGAACGTGGTTGTCGAAACCGCACTTATGAAAGGGAGAGTGTCCGGAATTTTGTGTAAGCGACCGGTTCACGATTGTCAGATCCTTCCCTCGAACATAATGCTGAAGTGGTTCAGGGCTGCGACCCAATCCTTGATGGGCCGCTTCCATTTCTGCGAGA